>Ga0137403_10002404_pt1 | contig 22902 bp, 22 predicted proteins | sample CZOMad2_1_16fung_FD_122057 | JGI IMG/M metagenome (GOLD analysis project Ga0137403, IMG submission 122057) | Vadose zone soil fungal communities from Angelo Coast Range Reserve, California, USA - CZOMad2_1_16fungal (Hybrid Assembly) | ecosystem: Environmental > Terrestrial > Soil > Vadose zone...
GCTTACCAAAGATAAAAACGCGGCGTGACCGAAGTCACGCCGCGTCAATCTGTGCCCTACATCCCCAAGTAAATCTGTTCTACCGCGCCAGTGGTCGCTGGTACATCGGTGCCGTTCCCGGACGCCGCAGCGGGTAGCCCTGCGGATGACCATGCGCATGTCCCAGCGCATGCCCATTCGAATGGCCCGTGCCGATATGTCCGTTGTGGCCGTTGCCATTCGCCGACGCGGGCTGCGGCAGCCGCGCCGGATTACCGATAGGGCGGAGAGTCGCCGGCACCGCGCTCACGTGATCGCTGATCGCCTGCAGCCTCTTCAGGATGGACTGCCACTGTTCCCAATCCAACTGCCGCAGGAACGGCCGCAATCCCTGGATGAACGGATCCTCGAGCAGCGCTTCCCCGTCCGACTCCGGTATAAAGAACCGGTTCAGCCCAACGTTTAGCGCCTCCGAAATCTTCTCCAGCGTTCCCAGGCTCGGTGTCATCTGTCCGCTCTCGATGCGCGACAAATATGATCGCGACACCTTCGAACGCGACTGCAGCTGGCTCTGCGTCATCGCCCGCGACTCCCGCAACTGGCGGATTCGCTGGCCGATGTTCTCCACCGTTTCCTGGTTGGCAAACTTCTCCGACGTAGGCTCAGCGGCTGTTTCCTCCGGTGTTGCTTCTGGAGGAATCAGGAACTCCAAACGCTGAGGCAAGGCGCGCACGCATCGCCGGCAGTTTCCCGTGCGCGTCCTGTACTGAACGAGGCCACATGTCTTGCAGCGTATGACTTCCCGATCCAATTCGAGCGTGCTAATGGCTGGTTTCTCCATATGTACCGACACCGATACTCCTTGTTGACTGTTTTTCCGGCGTGCGGATAGGGGAGGAAACGTCGGAACGTTTCTTGGGGAAGGCAGTTACTGGCGCGAGAGGGAGTATCTGCAAACCATCATTTTCTGTCAAGAGTATTTTTGATTTTTCTTTCAGGCCCCTTGCCGCGCTTCTCCCTCTTTTCACCCTGCTTTCGCCTGTCCGCTCGTACAGTCACCCTCGATTTTTGGCGCAACCTCGCCACTGTCCCTTCCTTCGGCTCTTGCTCAGAAAACCTTAGAGCTCTCTTTGTGGGCTTTTCGCCTTTGTAGAAGCTGGTTACCTCCTGGTGTTGGCGGTCGCTGCCGTTTCCGCCGTGGCGATCTTGGTCCAGCGTCCCCAGGCCTTCCCCGATACCGGGCCCGGGACCTTTGGTCGGGCCCGAATACCCAGCTCATTCCCCACCCCCACCGCGCAACAAATGCTTCTGCACCTTCCCCAACGCATTCCGCGGTAATTTCTCCACACCCACAAATCTCCTCGGGCACTTGAACGAAGCCAGTTTTTCACGACACCGCGCTTCCACGGCCTTCCCCGCCTCGCCGTTCCGCCACACCACGTACGCCACCGGGACTTCCCCACGCAATCGATCCGGTTCTCCCACCACCGCCGCCTCAGCCACTTCTGGCAGCTCCGCCAAGAATTCCTCAATCTCCCGCGGATAAATGTTGAATCCCCCTGAAATAATCACATCGCTCCGTCGCCCGCACAGCAGGTAGTACCCATCCGCCGACCGCCACGCAATGTCGCCCGTCTTGAACCACCCATCCGCAAACGCCGCCCGCGTAGCTTCAATCCGCCGCCAATATGCACCGAACACATTCAGCCCCTTCAGCAGCACTTCACCCTCTTCGCCGTCTGCAACGTCGCGCCCGGATGCATTTACAATCCGCACCGAAACGCCCGGCAGCGGCAATCCCACACTCCCCGCTCGCCGCTCGCCATCATACGGATTCGAAATATTCATCAGCGTCTCGGTCATTCCGTACCGCTCCAAAATGACGTGACCGAACAACGCCCGAAACTCTTCCAGCACCTGCGCTGGCAACGGCGCCGAACCAGAAACAAACAACCGCATCCGAGCTCCAATTTCTCCCGCCGTATCCGCTGGCGTTTCCAGCAATCGCACATACATCGTCGGCACCCCAAAAAATAATGTTGGCCGAAATTCCAGCATCGTCTCCGCCGCCGTCGCGTGTTCGAACCGCTCTAGCAGCCGCATCCGGCAACCCGAGGCCAGCCAGCAGTGCAATCCATTCCCCAGTGCGTGCACGTGAAACAGCGGTAGCACCAGCAAGAGCCGATCGCTCTCCACAATCCGCCAGCTCGCCAGTAAATTCCGCGCGTTCGTCGCAAAGTTTCCGTGCGACAGCACCGCACCCTTAGAGGCTCCTGTAGTCCCGGATGTGTACACCAGCGCCGCCACATCCTCCGCGGCGAGCGCCACACTCTCAAAATGCTCGGTCTGCCCGGTCGCATCCGCCACCAGCGCCGCCAATTCTTTCTCGGCCACCACCAACTTCGGTTTCGCATCCGCCACAATGTGCGAAAGCTCCCGCTCCCGGTATAAAATATTGATCGGCACGAAAATCACGCCCATCTTTACGCAAGCCAAAAACAGATCCACAAATTCAATCCGGTTCGCTAGATATACACACAGCCGATCGCCGCGCGTGAGCCCACGCGCCGCCAACGCCCCAGCCATCCGACTGCTTCGCGCATCCAACTCGCCAAAGGTGTACTCCGCACCCTGCCACTCGAGGCCGACAACGTCCCGTCGCCCCATCAACGACACCTCAAACAATTCCCGCAGGTTCACCTTTGTCCCTCCCATCCACTCCTTCAATCTACCTCCGCAAAACACCGTGACACCAACAATAGTAGAGATAGTCGTGCAGAAATCGTGCCCACGACGGACCTGAACGCGGACACGAACGAACACACCAATTCCTCAACATATTCAGATGCACGATAAATTCTCAACGCATGGGAGCCATTCGAGGAGGGGCGATACGGTGACTTCGCGACACTGCCACTCTGAGCGTCGGCGCACGAACTCAATCCCGCCGACGCTCAGATTTTCAGAGAGATGCAACTTGGTTTTCTTCGCGTGATGCTACCCTGACGCGCTCAAGTCTCGCCACCCAGTGTCCACTGTAGAAGTAACGCAGGAACCTGCGAGGCACCTAAAACCGAAACAGACATCAGCCGTGGGAAAGCTTTACGCCGAAGGAAGGACATCTCGTTTCGAGATAACGCCTTTCACGAAGTCCGAGTCAATCTTGGGGCTGGTGTAAGTTCCGTCCCCGATAACCACTCTCAGCGCGCGCACCAACTCCTGCTCCGCGTCGGTCTTCAGCAAATATCCGTTCACACCCAATTGAAAGGCATTTCGCACCAGCTCGCGCGAGTCATGAAGCGTGAGCAGGATAATCTTGACGCTCGCATCCAGCTTTCGTATGGACCGCGCCGCCTCCAGCCCGGTAATGCCTGGCATCGATACATCCATCAGGATGACTTCCGGCTTCAATTCTTCCGCCAGTCGCACCGCGTCTCTTCCATTATCCGCTTCCGCGCAAACCTCCCATTCCGGAAAGTCCTGGAGGATTCCTCGTACGCCCCGCCGGATAAACGCGTGATCGTCCACGATCAGAACACGCGACATGTTCGTTCCTGTTCCGCGATTTGATGGTAGATACAAGTCATCCGGCCATTCTTAGCTGAGCATCGCGCCCTAAAGCTCTTCAGTTGGCCGAAAATGCTGGGCTGCATTAGCGTCCGTTCGAAGCGCTGGCCGGCCGCAACCGGTATCACGCTTCAATAATTTGATTCTTTACCGCGTAACGCACCAACTCGCTCACCGAGTGTATTTCCAGCTTCCTCATGATGTTCGCGCGATGAGTCTCAGCCGTCTTCACGCTGATGCCCAACCCAACGGCTACTTCTTTGCTGCTCTTGCCTTCCGCCAGCAGTTGCACGATTTCTCGCTCTCGCGGCGTAAGCCGATTGCGAAATTCCTGAATCGTGTCTGGCGCCGCGTTCCGCTTGCGGAACCCGTTCAGCACCATTTCCGCCGCTCTCGGCGTGAAGAACGATCGCCGGTGCGACAGCGCTTCCACCGCCGCCACCAAGTCCCGGTCCGCATCGGATTTCATGATATACGCCCGCGCTCCCGCTTCCACGATGTCATGGACCAGTTGATCCGAAAAATGCAACGTAAGAATGACGATCTCGGTTTTCGGAAGCGATTTCTTGATTCGCCGCGCTGCCTCCAGCCCGTTTAGCTCCGGCATGCTGATATCCATAACCACAATTTCCGGCTTGAACTGCTCCGCCAGCGTCACCGCCTCGCGGCCGTTCTTCGCCTCCGCGACAACCTCCCATCCGGGTTTCGCGGTCAGCAACTGCTTCAGGCCGCGCCTGATGATGTCATGGTCGTCTGCAACAAGGATACGCAACGTAGCCCTCCTCCCAAGGTATAGACCGTCAACCCAGGAAAACACATACAGTTATAGCTGTATTTATTGCTTCAGGCTTCCGCGAGCCCCCGTCCCAACCGGCCCATGTCTCCACAACTGCCCTATTTCCTAGCAGATCCACGTCTCGGGGACGCACCCGATCGTCCCTTGCGCCTCTAGCGAAGCAGTTCTGGCACTAAATTGCCCTTTCATTTCTGAAGCGTCTGAAGCGCGAGATGTTGCACATCCCTCTGGTAATCACGGCGTTTGCTTGGCCGCCTCTCCTTTGTACTCAGGAAGCAGACATCGCAGACGATTGCACCGTGCAACCCAGTCGCGTGTCATAGATCATGTAGTCGCCGGGATTCACTTCCGCCAGTCGCCCTAGCTGCGACTTAGCTTCGTCCAGTCCTTCCACGGCTTTCACCCACAAAAGCTGCCCATCCGGAAGTTTTTGGAAAATATCCAGCTTGTAGCTCACAATGACCTCCAACATTGTAATGGGTTTCCTCACACCCGTATCAATGGCATCTCGCATTCCACTCCCGTAAGTCCCGCATTCAAAAGGAAATCCTACAGTTCCGTGCAATCGCGCACCCAGGCTTTCGCGTAATTTTTTCCATTTGCCGCGTACTCTTCACCAAAACTCCCGGTACTAGAACTGCTTCGCAACGGCCCCTCGACTGGACTACAATTACCACACCGCTTGCAACAGAGTAGTGGCGACGCTGGAGATTTGACTGGCGACGCTTAGGAATGGCCGTCGAATCGAACAAGCCCAACGCGTGAGCATACTGAGGTTCAACATGAAAACGGATGTCGAGAAGAACGAGAACGACTCCAACGACAAGCAGTCCGCCCGCCTGCGCATCCAGCGGGAAATCATCGCCTGGTTCTGGGTCGCCTTGATTTTCATGCTGGTCAACGGCACTGTTGGCCAAGCCCGCGTCATTCCCTCAGGCTCCATGGAAAACACCCTGCTGGTCGGCGATCACCTCATCATGAGCCGCCTGGGCTACGATGCCGGCGTGCCCTTCACCGGCCTTCACCTGCCGCTGTGGCGCAACCCTAAGCGCCAGCAAGTGATTATCTTCAAGCCGCCTTACGCTCCGGACTCCACCGATCTCATCAAACGCACCATCGGCCTGCCCGGCGATAACATCGATCTTCGCAACGGCGCCGTCTTCATCAACGGCCGCAAGCTCGACGAGCCGTACACCCTCGGCCCCACCGATCCCGCTGCTCCGGGAAGCGCTCCGCTCGGATTCTCCGAGATCACTTTCCCATACCATGTTCCCGAGAATTGCTACGTCATGATGGGCGACAATCGTACCAATTCCTACGACAGCCGCGTCTGGGGCTGCGTTCCGCGTAACAACATCATCGGCACCCCCGTGATGATCTATATGTCGCTCGACGTTTCCGCGAACGCTTGGGAACCCGGCCAAATCCGCGAACGCGCGTTCGCGTACGCCAACGCCATCCTGCATCCCAGCATCGTCCGCTGGAAGCGCCTCTTCCACACTTTTTAGTCGCTTGCTTTCCACCATTTTGCGACAGGCCATCGATATTGCAGAGGTCATAGAACCCGGCGCCTAATGAAGCAGGCCGACGCTTTTTCTTCCCGCTTCGCTCCTGCGAAGCGGTCGGCCTGTGAAGAGAGAAATCTCTCTTAGGTCTTTCGGGACTCGGGATTCCCGGACGTTCCCCCGGGCCCTGCACCTTACGCCCAGCGATACCCCTGCTTCGCTAGCGGCAGCGAACGAATGCGCTTGCCCGTCGCCGCAAAAATCGCATTGCACACCGCGGGCAAAACTGGCGGCAATGCCGGCTCGCCCAGTCCCGTCGGCGCATTGTCCGTCGTCAGAAAATGCACTTCGATTTCCGGCGGCACCTGCATCATGCGCATCGGCGGATATTCATGAAAATTATTCTGCTTCGCGCGCCCGCCTTCGATGCTGATTTCCCATCCCATCATGTGACTCAATCCCTCGATCACCGATCCTTGTGCTTCCGTCATCGCCCCGCTCGGATTGATCACCTGACTCCCAATATCGCCAGCCACCCAAACTTTGTTCACCTTCAGTGTGCTGTCCGCCCCTACACGGACTTCCGCGACCTCCGCAAAATATCCGCGATGGCTAAAGTGAAACGCCACGCCCATTCCCGTGCCTTTCGGCAGCGTCTTCTTTCCCCAGTTCGATTTCCCTGCCACCAGCTTCAAAACGCCCCTCATCCGTTCCGCGTTGAATGTAAACGCCAGTGCAGTCGGCGGCGCACCCGGCGTAACCGTCACCGGTAGCGGCGCGGCGTCGAGTAACGCCATGCGAAACTCTACAGCATCCTTGCCCGCAGCATGTGCCAGCTCGTCAATAAAAGATTGCATCGCAAAAGCGATTCCATTGCTGCCCGGCGCCCGCATTGCTCCAGTGGGTATTCCCGACGCCATCACCGACGTTCCCAGCGTGAAATTCGCCACAAATCGCCCCGGAAACTCATCCGGCGAAATTCCCGCACTCGAAGCGAATCTCTCTCCCTCCCCAAACGTCACAAAATGATCGCGCCACGCCACCAGCTTCCCTGAAGCGTCCACACCGCCTCTGAAGAAATGAAATCCCGCCGGCCGGTAGAAATCGTGGTGCATATCATCTTCCCGCGTCCACAGCAGTTTCACTGGCGCGCCAACCTGCTTCGCAATCCATCCGCCTTCGATCATGTAATCGTTGGTCAGCCGCCGCCCAAAGCCCCCGCCCATCCGCGTCAGGTGCATGGTGATATCGCCTTCGGCCATCCCCAGCGTCTTCGCCAACTGCGGCAATCCGCGCTGCGGCGTCTGGCTCGGCACCCACATCTCCAGCTTTCCATCCTTGTAGTGCGCCGTGCAGTTCTGCGGTTCCATCGGAGCATGCGAAAGAAACGGATAGAAGTATGCCGCCTCCAGAACTTTCGCCGCACCCCGCGCTGCCGCATCGAAGTTGCCGTCTGCCCTCAGCGTTCGCGCCGGTGCTTGCTTGGAAAGCTGCAACGCCTGCGCCGCAAATCCTTCGCTGCTCTGCTTCGCCGTCTCGCCTTCATCCCACTTCGCTTGCAGCTTCGCTCGCGCTGATTTCGCCAGCCACCAGGTGTCCGCCACGATGGCCACGCCGCTCAGCAGTCCGGTCAGATCGCTTCCGCCATCCGCGACGATCACGTGCCGCACTCCAGGCATCGCCTTGACCTCATCCACGTTCGCGCTGATCAGTTTCCCGCCAAACACCGGGCACTTCTCGAATACCGCATAGAGCATCCCCGGCAAGGTCACATCAATTCCGAACAGCGGCTTCCCGCTCACAATCGCTCCGCTGTCCCCATTCCGCGTAGCCTTGCCGATAATCTTGTAGTCCTTCGGATCTTTCATGTTCACCGAACTCAGGTCCGGCGCCGGCAATTGCGCCGCCGCGCTAGCGAGTTCGCCGTACCCAGCGCTGCGCTTGCTCCCCGCATGCAGCACCCGCCCCGAAGTCGTCGCGCACTCCGATTCCGGCACGCCCCACTTCTGCGCCGCCGCCGCAATCAACATCTGCCGTCCCGCCGCACCCACTTGCCGCATCGGCATCCAGTTATTCGGCGTCGCTGTGCTCCCGCCAGCCACTTGCAAACCATACTTCGCAAAATTCACATCCGCCTGCTCGATCTGCACATCCTTCCAATCCACATCCAGCTCATCCGCAATCAGCATCGGCAGCATCGTCTTCACGCCCTGCCCAACCTCCGGATTCTTAGCCGTAATCGTCACAATCCCGTCCGCCGCAATTCGAATAAACGCACTAGGCGCCAGCACCGGAGCCGCCGACGCGGCCGCCGACGCCTGCTCCAGCCCGTCCGCTGCAAACGCCTCCTCTACCAAATCCCCATGCAGCGCCAGCATCATCCCACCGCCAGCCAAAGCGCTAACCCGCAAAAACCCTCGCCGCCCAATCACCGCCGTAGCCATCTCATCCTCCAAACTCAATCTCTGCTCTCTCAACCAACTGGTCGCCGCCTCTGGTTGCGCCGGCATCTTGCCGGCCCGCACCCATCCGGTAGAGCGCGGCACTGCTGCGCCCCAATCGCCCAGGCGCAAGATCCGCTGCGTCACTTTCATCCGCGCCCCAATCGCCCCGCTTCTACGTAAGATGAATCCAACTCCCCAACCGTCTCGCACCCAATCAAAGCCATCGTCCGGTCCAAATCCTCCCGTAAAATCTGCAAAGCCCGCGCCACTCCCGCCTCCCCAGCCGCAGCCAATCCATAAGCATAAGCCCGCCCCACCAAAACCGCCCGAGCGCCCAGACAAATCGCCTTTACAATATCTCCGCCGCGCCGCACTCCCCCGTCCACCAACACTTCCGCCTGCCCCGCGACCGCCGCTACAACTTCCGGCAAAGCTCGCAACGCAGCCGAACAGCCATCCAGTTGCCGCCCGCCATGATTCGAAACAATCACGCCCACACACCCAGCATCCACCGCCCGCCGCGCGTCATCCCCAATCATCACGCCCTTCGCCAGAATCGGCCCCGTCCAAATCTCCCGCATCCACCGAAAGTCTTCCCAAGTCACCGCCGTTCGTGCCAGCGCACTGGTCACATCGATCAGCGGAATCGCTCCCTTCCCGGGCACCACGATATTTTCCAGCTTGGGCATGCCGCCATCGCGCAAAAATCCCGCCAGCCACCGCGGGTGCGCCAAAAATTCCTCGATGTACGGCAATTTCGCCAGCAAACTCTTGCCCATCAACTGTTTCATCCCGTTGCGCGAATCCCGCTCCCGCATCCCCGCAATCGGCGTATCCACCGTAACCACCAGCGCCGTATACCCCGCCTTTTTCGCCCGCTCGATACTCCCTTCCGCCACTTCCCGCCCGCCCACCATATATAACTGGAACCAGCACGGCCCTTTCGTAGCCGCACGCACTTCTTCCAGCGTGTACCCAGAAATCGTCGACAGAATGTACCCAGTTCCCGCCGCGCCAGCAGCCCGCGCAGCGCCGGCCTCTCCATCCGCATGCATCATCCGGCTGTAACCCACCGGCGCCAGCAAAGCCGGAAACGCAATCTCCGTCCCCAGCACCTTCGTCCGCAAGTCACGCTGCGGCGTAGCCACCGCCTGCCGCGGCCGGAAGCACACCTCCTGGAACGCGTTGCAGTTCTCGCGCATGGTGATTTCGTCTTCCGCGCCGCCATCCAGGTAGTCGAAAATCACCTTCGGCAAGCGCGTCTGCGCCAGCCGCCGCAAATCCTCGATGTTCACCACCCGCGGCGATTCCAGCTTGCGCGGCGTTCCACTCATGGCTGCTCCAGGCAAACGCGTTTTGCTGCGCAGATTCTAGCGCGTGCCGGGATTTTCTTCGAGACCATACGGAGTGAGGCAAATCAAGATAAGGAAGATGGAGATCAAGATCAGGCAAACCACAGCGAAGGAGTCGCGTTAATTCTTGGTGCGCGAATTTTCAAGCAGCAGCGCAATCAACATGAAAATCCCCAGCGTAGTGCCGACCGGAACCTCAGAAACAGAAAGGATCGCGGCAATCAGCCCCAGAGCGCGCCCGCAGCCGCCCCCGCCCAGCAACGCCAATCCCGCCAGGATTCCCACAACGCCCGCAACGCCAGACAAAATGATGATGAACAGGTAGGTCACATAAAACAGCATCATTAGCGAATACGGGTCCGCCACGCGCACCAGCAGCGCGCCAAACATCACCGTGGCCGTCCCGCTCGAAATAGCCAGAATCACCGCCATGGCAATTCCCAGGATTCCCGCACACCATCCAGCAGACACCCAGCCTCGCATGGCCGCTCACCACGCGCGCTCTCGTGCGCCAGTCTGAGCGAACCGAACTGCCCGATTCCGCCGCTGCAATTGCCGTCACGAAGCTCCTGACGCCTGCTATTTCAATGTCATGTGGATTGCTACTTGTGGCCCGGAAAAATAACCAAAGAAGAAGAGTAGGAGACGTCCCAGCCCATGAGCCTCTTTCGAGGTTTACCGTCTCCCCTCTTCTTCTTCGATCCGGCGGAGGGTAACTGCGCCGTCGATGCATCCTCGCAAACTCAAATCGCCCGGTCCATACAAGCAATCCCGTATTTTTCGCTTCGTCTTCCTCGACGAGACCCAGCGGTCCGGCCGGCTGACACCGCTCTTATTTCTTTTCGTAGGCGTCGTAGCTCGCCGCGATCCCGCGAATATCCTCTAAGCTCTGCTCCCGCAGAAGCCTACCGTCTTCCAGCACCGTCTCCAACTGGTTCCCGCCCTGGTCCGTCCCAGCCTCTTCGTAAGTCACGGTGTGAAAATCCTTGCCATCCTTCAGCAACAAAAACCGTCCAGCCCGCGAATCTTTCCCCGGATCGGTAATCGGCTGCTTGTAAACATCGTGCCACACGCCATTCACATCAATCGCCGAGCACTTCAGCGCAAACCGCAACGTGTCGCGGTTCACCTGCTGCAGCAGCGCTCCGCCCATTCCAAAGCTCCAGTTGTCCATGGACCAGCCTTTGCGCGTCAGTTGGAAAATCATGTTCTGAATCGTGTGATAGTTCACGCCATCGCCCTGAATAAATCGCACATGCGGCGAGAGCACTTTCCACCCCTTGCGATTCACTTCATATCCAAACGCATCCGCCGCAATCGCAAACAGCGATTCCAGCACGGTCACCGCTTCGCCGCTGTCCGGACGAATCACCAGCGTCCCGGCACGCTGCATGATTTTATCGCGCAGCTTGCCGCCCCATAGATTTCGTACCGCCGCAAAAATATCATACGAATCGCTGACGCACGCCACGAACCCTTCCGGCACGTTGTCCAGCATATTCTCGAAGGCGTCCACTTCGTGCTCCCGGCCCCAAGCCGTAATCGTCGAATGCTCGGAAGCCGGAATGCTCACTCCCGCCATCTTCGCGCCATAAAACTGTTGCAGCAGCTCGATGGCCGCCATGTTGTCCGTGCCGATAAAATTAAAAAGGTGCGCCGCGCCCCCAATCGCCGCCGATTCCCGGCTGCTAACGCCGCGAAACCCGAAATCGTGCAGCTTCACCGGCAGCAGCGCCGGATCACCGGTACGCACCAGTGCTTCGCCGATGATTTGTTTGATCGCCCGGCTCAGCGTGCCCACCGTCGTCGGATACCACACCTGCAGCAGTACCGTCTCCGCCCAGTTCGTCAGCCAATAGAATTCCGGGTCGGTATTCTCCACGGTCACAATAGCGTTCTGCGAACGCGTGACCGTCCCTTCCTTAGCCGCTTTGATCCGCAGCGGCAGCATTCCGCCATGCTTCTCGAAGAGGCGCTTCCACCCGTGGTAGTTGAAGCACTTCGGATTCCCGCCAAAATGTTCCGAAGCGAACCGGTGCGCTTCCTCAACGTCCTCCATCGTGAAAACTTTACCGGCAAAATTCGATTTGACGATGTACTGCAATCCCGCCAGCTCGGTATGGTCCAGAAATCCCCCGCGCGAGCACACGTACGAATAAATGTGCCGCGTATTGGCCGGGTACTGCCACCAGTGCGTCAGCTTGTAGCTGTCGGTACTAAGGATCGGATTAAATCGCAGCGGCTGAATGAGGTCCTCCTTGGGACACATCTCCGGCAAGCCGGAGCAAAGCAAGCTAGGCACAAGAAACGAAGATTATGCGACGGATACCACCCCACTGTCATTTCGAACACAGCAGGCCGACGCTTCTTCTCTCCGCTTCGCTCCTGCGAAGCGCTCGTCGAGAGAAATCTCTCGGCTCTTCGATTTGTCTGGGAAAAAGTGGATGACTTCAGTCTAACGCGAAGGTCCGGCCCAAAAAATTGAGGGCGCAACCGCCGTTAGGCAAGCCGCGCCCTCTTTACTGAGCCGTAAAGCTTCTAACCCTTCTGGCTCCATCCGGTTGCGCGACCGCCGTTAGGCTGTCGCGCATTCCAAACGGATCCGTCCGGGCTTCGAGCTTCGCAGTTCAATTTCGCGGCGCAACCGTTGTTAGGCTTGCTGCGCCTTTCAACTGACCCGTAAAGTTCTTAAGCTTCCCGGTTCAATCTGAAATGCAAAATAATCATCTGCGCTTTCGCCGTCAACAAAATTGTGCGCGAACATCTGTGCAAATCTGTGCACGCTTGTGCAAAATTTGTAATTCAGATCATCCGGCATATCGTAGCGGTTGGATGGCTACTGTTGCTCTTGCTTGGGACCCACCCACTCGCCATCCTTGACGAAGAGAACGCCGGCTTTCGCGACCGCACGAACTCTTTCCAGGCTGAAGCTGCCTTTCTCCACGTCGCCGGAGTAGAGAACAAAGTCAGCATAGCCGCCTTCCTTCAGCATTCCGGCACGTTCATCCCGCAGAACCCGCGCAGCTCTCGCCGTAGCTCCGGTCAACGCTCTGCGCGGACCAGCGCCGAAGGCGCGCCAAGCCTCCAGTTCCCACCAGATTCCGTCGGAATGAAAATGGCAAGCCGAGCCAACATCCGTTCCCGTGGCGATCGGAGTTCCGGTCGCTAGCAGTTGCTGGAATTTTGTCTTCAGAGTCGGATAGATTCGGCGGCTGGTCACAATGTACCCGTCCCTATCCAGGGCGGTCTTCGCCGTGGACAGGACAAACGCCTTTTCCGCCGGCGTCAGGAAATCATAGTTGTGCTGCGCTTCAATCAGCCGCGGGTTCTCACCGAGCGCATGGATCCGGTAGTGGTAACCGATGGTTGGGACCAGGGTAACTTCCGGCAGATCCCTAAGCCTTCGAAGCGGATCATCGGGGTAGCGTTCAGCATTGGAAATGTCGATATAGTCGATCGTGTCGACTCCTGCGGCCAGCAGCGGCTCCAGTTCCTCCGGTCTCGTCGCTGCACCCATGAGCCTGATTCCGGAATTCCGGGCAGCCGTCGTCAGCGCCTGCAGCTCTCCCGGAAGGAACTTATCGGCATCCTCCACCGCAATCCATTCAAGACCGGCCTCGGCGACCCGCCGAACCTTAGCCACCGCGTCATCGGCATTCTTTACGCCGACATAGTTCGGGCTTTCGGTCTCGGGCGTGCCGCCTGCCATTCCCGGTCCGGCGGCCTGAAGGCGCGGCAGCGCTGAACACGGATCGGCGGCCTCTTTTTTGATCCGAGAGGCAGCCGCCAAACTCATCAAATGGATTCGCCCGCTCGTCACGCCCGACCGCAGCAGCTGTCGCCCCGTGATCTTCCAATGGCTCGATGCCGAAGGTGATTCGTTTTCCGGCAATCCTCCGGGTACGCCAAAATGAAGGTGCAGATCGATCAAGCCGGGTAGAAGCGTTTGCCCCTTTCCGTTGAGGACGCGCGTCTCGGGCGACGGCTTGATCGATCCGCCCGGCCTGATCAACACGATCCGATCGGTCTCGAACAACACATCTCGAACTTCACCGGTGCCGGAGGGAGTCCAAAGTCTCGCGTTCCGGACGAGGATGGGGGTGCGGTCGCATTGAGTTTGTGCCCATCCCCGCTCCGGCAGGAAAAGTGCCGCCGGGAAAATAGCCAGCAATCCGAAGAGAGCCACACTCCACCCTCGGCGGCCAAAAGCTACCTTTCTTAATCTCATCGTCTCGTTTCCGTGGAATCCGTTGCGTCTATATCACGGCCACACTTGCGAAGTCGAGTCTGGTGCCACAAAGGGGCGCCGGGCCGCGGGCACATCTGCCTTTGGGCGACCCACCGGGGTCGGTCCAACTGGGATCGCAGGAAGTCCAACCGTCATTTTGCACCGAGCAAGCAGACGTTTCCTCCTCTGAGGGCTTGCAGTTCAGCCTGAAGTGACTGTCACTCGACGTTCAGACAAAGAGCGGGATTTTTGCCTCTACTAAGGTGCCGGGTTCGGCGCGAGAGATCGTCAATTGACCACCGAATTGACACACGCGTTCACGCATGCCACCGATGCCTACGCCCATCTTCCCCGAAGCCGTCGGTCCGCTAACCTCTGTCGGTACCCCGATGCCGTAATCGCGTACACGGATGCGCACCCATTCGGATTGCTTGTCGATTTCCACTCGCGCGCTCTCGCTGTTCGCGTGACGATACACGTTGGTCAGTGACTCTTGAACCACGCGGAAGATAGTCGTCTCGACCTCGGAATCCATGCGGGGAAAGCCTGGCGGCCTTACGGTCAATTGAATTTCGATGCCACTTCTCTGTGTCAAACCGTCAACAAACCAGTGCAGCGCGGCACGTAAACCCGTTTCATCTAAAAGGGGCGGATGTAAAAGATAGGAGAGATTGCGTAAACCGTTGATGGCGGTTTCTGTGAACTTACTGGCCTCTTCATTTCCGCTCTTATCCAACACCATCTTGAGTCCGACGAGTTGCTGCCCAAGGTCATCGTGGAGTTCGCGTGCGATTCGCCGCCGCTCTTCGTCCTGAATATGCAGGACTCGCGCCGAGAGATTCCGGAATTCTATGGTCCGCAATTCGATCAGTCGCTGGGCTTCGTCCAATTGTGAGACTCGTCGGCGCAACTCTCTATTCAGATTTTGGATGCGCTCTTCTGCCAGGCGTCGCTCGGTTATGTCGTGGGTGACCTTTGCAAAACCAGTCAGCTTGCCATCCCGGTCTCGTAGAGCTGTGATGCTGACCGCCGCCCAAAAAGAGGAGCCGTCTTTCTTGACCCGCCATCCCTCATCACAGAATCTTCCTTCTTTTTCTGCAAGCGCCAGTTCTCGTGTAGGCCAGCCGCTTTGCACCGCTTCCGGCAAGTAAAACGCCGAGAAATGCGTCCCGATAATCTCCTCTTTCGCGTATCCCTTCAGGGCTTGCGCGCCGGGGTTCCATGTCAGGACATGTCCTTCAGGGCCAAGCACAAAGATGGCGCAGTCTTTGACGCTGTCAACCAACAGACGAAACAGTTCGTCGCCGCTTCCGTGCTCGGGTTCTTGCCCGACTTCCCTGGTCTGTGACACTGGTTGCCTCGAGGATCGAAGGCGGGGGGACCCGGAGTGAGGTTAACAACTCAGCAAGAGCCTGCAATACAGCAAACCCTGTACCCTAAACAGGGCAGTTATCTGTGGCCCGTAGGGCCGCCGCAGCTTGACGGGATTCGCCACTCGCGACGCGTCGGGTTGGCTGTGCAACATCGTCAAAATCCATCTCTGCAAAACGGCTCGAAAGTGCGGTTTTATTTCACGAAACTCGATACCAAGCCCGCGTGGTTTAACATACAAAACCGCTGCCTCAGCCTCGAAGAATTGGTCCAGATGGAAAATCTTCACTACAACGACTCGCTGCTCCTCAAACGACGCGGAAGTCTGCAAGAAACATCCACGCAGGCTTAGTTCAGTTACGTTTGCGGGAGTTGGCGTGCCCAGTGAGTTTTCCGCCGAAATGACGGCATCAGCGTTGAACGCAAACCTCAGCCCGCGACTTTCTTGGCCCACACTTGCAGCTTATTCCAAACCAGGCAAAAGCACGAGCCTTCCTGAAGAACCGTGGCGTCGAACTGGAAATACCCCTTCAAGATTAGGACCCGACCGCGAGGCTCACCACCACCTGGGTCAGTAAATGTCCCTAACTTAATTGGATTTCAATAATCGTCCGCCAACCCTGAGCCAGGATTTCGAGCCTTCTTCTCTTCTCGGTTAGTCACGGTGCCGCCCCACACCGCCCCACAGCGAACTCTCCTTCCCCACCGTATCCCCTTTCCCTTCTTTCACTTCCATTTATACTGAGCTTCAAAGAGCATCTCGCCGTCGAAACGTCCGAATGCTAACATAGATTTTACTTGACAACATTGCCAATATATGATACCATTCTCCATGATCGTTCATCGGGGCGGTACCGCTCGCAGCGCTTTCTACATTCTTTTGCACCAGAGCGAAGCCCATCCCCTTCCTTTTCAACCCCTTGCGGACTCTTTGCGTGTTTACCCGGTATGGCATCAAGAGCGTTTTTTCCTCTTCAACTCTTCAGCCCTGCACGTTCAACTCGATTTAACTGCTTTAGAATCCGCACTTACAGACGAACGCCGCGTTTTAGCCGAAATCATTCGAAATCGTCCGCCCGCAACCCTTGTAGAATCAATACTTACAAGAAGTGCGCCTGTAACCCCTTTATCCGCAACACTTACAAAAACAAGGGGAGGGGGCCTCATGTTAGCGAGCGCTCCGGCCACATGTAGTGACCAATCTTTAGATTGGTCAACGTTGACTCCTCGCAAAAGCGGTCGCGCACCGCTTGCCCTGAGCTTCGAAGGGTCGCCGGCATCTTGCCTCAACAACCCGAGCTGCACCGCCCCGCCAGCAACCATTCGCTTGACATGCACCGGTCGGCGGCATAACGTCAACCCAACATTGGTCGGTGCTCCGGGGCGCTTGCCCCATTTTCTAGGTAACCCACAACAGATCGCCGTATCCCCGCTTGATCCGCAAAGTTCGCGTTGAGCGAAGAGGAACGACCTTCCCAAGTGCTGCGCCGCGCGGCTGCCGACTCGTCCGGGAGGACACCAGATGAAGAAGAACTTTGCATGGATGGTAGGCCTGCTGTTGATAGTGCTGGCAATCGGCAGCGCTCCAATAGCCCTTTCGCAAATGGAACAAGCGCCGACGATATACACCTTTGTCAGCGAATTCCAGATTCCGCGCGCCAGCTGGGCGCAATACTCAGAGGACGCGGAAAAGAACTTCGTGCCGGTTGCGGACAAGCTGTTGGCCGACGGAACGATTCTGGGCTACACCACATTTGAGAACGTGGTGCATACACCCGACGGGTATACCCATGGAGCGGTGTGGCAATCGCATTCGATGGCCGGGTTAATGAAAATGCTGGACGAAATTCGCAAGAACGGCCCGCAAAAAGGCCAGCTTGCGGCGACCAAGCACGAAGATCTGCTGCTGCAGACGAATATGTACGCCGCCGGATCCGGCGGCTCCGGGAAAGCGACGTCGGGCTTCGTGCGTGTAGTCTGCCAGAACGCCAAAGCGGACCGGCCGGACGATTATGCCGCCGGAGTGAAGAAGTACCTGTGGCCGACCTTTCAGGAGCAGTTGAAAAACGGGTCGGCGAGCTATGTGGGCTTCGACACGCAATACATCAACACCGGAGCGCCGTCGATGCGCTGCCTGGTGATCGTGTACCCGAACGCTGAAGGCCTGGACAAGTGGGCGACTGCGGTAGGCGCAACGCTGGGCAAGCTGACCGGATCGGACCGCGACGCCGTGTTCGGATCCGTGGTAGCGGACAGCCGGCGGGACTTTCTGGCGCGCATTACACACACAGCGCACAAGTAACGGCGCGTTGGCATAGTTTGTCGTTTTGTTTCGGTGTTATGAGCTGCCATCGCTGTCTTATAGAGGTAGCGGGGAGGGACACTGTTTCAGATCCCTCCTCGCATACTCTGTAAGTTCAGAAATGCAGTTCAGCAAACAGGCTCAGCAAGCTCAGGCTTGCAGAGCAATCGAAGCAGGCCGTGTCAGCGCCATCATTTCCTGGCGTAGCTTCAGCCGCGTGCGGAAAATGCGGGACTTGACGGTTTCGGCCGTCGTGCCAAAGGCTTTCGCCAACTCGCGGTTGGTCCAGCCTTCGGCCTTGTTGAGCACGAAGGTGTTTCCCATGCGGGGGTCGAGACCGCGAAACGCCTTCTCGGTCAAATCGCTGGCGATGCACTGGCGCTCCGGACTCGGGGAAACATCTTCCATCTGGAAGATGCCGCCCTCTTCATCGTCGGCGCCGGGCACGTCAGAAAGCCCGACCACCCGCTCCGATTGCCGCTTGCGCAGCTTCATCAGCGCTTCGTTGATAGCGATGCGATACAGCCAGGTGGAAATTTTCGAGTTACCTTGGAAGTTGCGAATGCTGCGGTACGCTTTGCACAACACGTTCTGCAGATTGTCCTCCGCGTCTTCGCGGTTCTTCAGAATCTTCAGCGAGACTCCGTACACCTTCGACGAATGCAGATGAACCAACTCGGAAAACGCCTCCGCGCTGCCTGCGCGGGCTCGCCGGAGCAACTGCTCTTCGGATCGTGCAAGCTCTCTGTCCATGTGCGTATTCTCCTCTGCGTGCGGCACGGCCGCGGCTGAACTGCGGGGCCTACGCACCGCTCAATTGGTTGGTCACAGGAGCGGATTGCGCTTCGTCCACCTGCACCACGGTTGTAGAGCACGGCGGGCGGGCCAACAATACAGGGGAGTCCCTAAATTCCCCTCAGGGTCAGCGTAGGGTGTGATGATCTTCGGCTGCGACTCGGGCTGACTCGCGATAGTCTTGCGCCAAGGCTTTGCTGTTCAGCGTGTTGCGGACGCGCCGCGATCGCGGCCGACCGTGCGGATACACCCAATTTCCGGGCTCCCTAGGGGATGGCATTGATGGCTCTGTCTGGCGGCCGCACCTACGCTGGCTTTGGCTCAACGGGAAAACCGCCCACGGCCAGCGTGCCGCCCAGCCCCCCCGCGCGACGACTCGGGCGAGCTAGAGGAAAAATCAAACCAAGAGCGAGGGAAGAATATGAAGCGGTTATTTCTGATGCTGATTCTTGCGCCCGCAATTGTTCCGGTTGCGTCTGCTCAGGAACACGGGCAAGCCGGCGTGTTTGCCGACTACGTGCGACTGGGGCGGACGGATAGCAATTTTGCAGGACTCGGCGGGCGATTGGCGGTCAATGCCAGCCGTCATATCGCCCTGGAAGGAGAGTTGAGCTACGACTTCAACCAGGTGTTCACCGAGGGATTCACGGATCCAATCAGCGGCACCGTGACGCTGCAGCGTTCGAATTTGCGAATCCTGCATGGCTTATTTGGGCCGACGCTGCAGACGGGACACGGACCGATTCGCGCCTTTCTGACGGTCAAAGGCGGATTCATGAACTTCCGGTTCGATCCGCGGCCGGCAACGTTTGACACGTTTGGGAGTTCGGTTACCGACCTGCGCGCGAGCAACGTGAACGCGGTTTTGTATCCCGGCGGCGGACTCGAAGGACATCTGGGTCCGATCGGCCTGCGTCTAGATGTGGGAGACGAAATCTATTTCAACAACGGTGCTCGCCATAATTTGCGAGTGGCCTTTGGACCGATGATTCGCTTCTAGCCAGGTAACGCCGCGCGGCAACGAGGAGCTGTGGAGCACACCACCGCTTCCCGTTGCTTGCGACAGCTTTCAATTTCCTGGCACGAGGAGGGAGCATGCAATTCGGAAGACTTCATGGACTGCTGTTTGTCGGACTCGGAGTATTGCTGCTGGTTAGCCAAGCCTGGATGAGCCTCACGGCGAGCAAGGCAGTGGAGCGCCCACCGATTGAGGTGACACAACCCGAACACAAGATGCCGCCAGTGGCTGGAGTGATCGGAGCGTTATCAGTCGTCGCAGGAGTTTTCATTTACGCGGCGAATCGGCGCCGGCCGAGCTAACACCTCAAAGCTAGGACGATTGAGCCTCGAGCGGGTCCGCCGCCGTTTCAAGAGTACAAATCCATCGCTTCAGCCGCTCTGCTTCACCGGTGATCATACCGGGATCGTGGAAGGTGTGAGCCAGCAGCGATACGCCTTGCGTTGCGGAGAGCAGATGCACGGCGAGGCCGCGGGAATCGGCTCCTTTGCCAAGCGCTTTGAATTGCGTTTCCATCCAGGCGAGAGCCTCGGCGAGCAATACAGTTGATTTCCTGGCGACTGGGCCGCCGTCTTTGTGCAATTCGGAGCATAAGGTTCCGACGGGACAGCCGCTGCGGGCCAGGGTCTCGCGGTTTTTGATCTTTATCTGGACGAAGGCGCACAGCCGCTCTTTGGGAGAATCTGCCTGGTCCAGTTCCTTCAGCAAATCTTTGAATCGCGAAACGCGCCGTTCGACGATGGCGTTGCCAATATCGTCTTTCGTTTTGAAGTAGTAGTAGACGTTGCCCAGAGGGATTCTGGCTTCTTTGGCGATGTCAGCGATGGCCGTTTTAGCGAACCCGTGCCGATAGGTGACCTTCTCGGCGGCTTGCAGGAGCCGCGTGCGATTGTCTGCTCTCACTTTTGGCATTACGCCGTCCTATAGTCAGTTGACTGACCCAATGTTATGGGGAGGAGGGGCCCACGTCAACGGCACGTGAGGTGTTGACGGAGCATATGGTTGCGAGTATCTTGTCAGTCAGTCAACTGACATACCGCGGCAGATGCGGCGGTGGTTGCTTTTAAAAAAACAGAGGAGCTTGAACCCATGAAGATAAACGTTGAAGCCGGCCCAGCAGTGCGCAAGCGCTGGCAGTTCCGAGGATGGATGGGTTGCGGTATTGCCCTGCTTTCCTTTGCCGCCGGATCGCTTCTTACTGCCCGCCTGATGCACGTGAACCAAGTGCGGGCCGATGGCAATCGCGTGTTCGAGTTGATGGTCTATCACACACTGCCTGGCAAAGTGCCGGCGCTCGAGGCGATCTTTCGCGACGTTGCAAAGCTGCAAGCCAAGTACGATCTCAACGTGGTCGGTTACTGGGTGCCCAACGAGGATCCTGCCTGGGCCAACACGTTTATCTACGTGGTGGCGCATCCCAGCCGGGAGGCAGCGAAGAAGAATTGGGACGCGATGCATGCCGATCCGGACTTTCCGGAGCAACGGAAGCAGGCTGCCCCGCTCATAGAGAGGGTAGGCGAAGGGTATCGGGTGGACGAAGTGTATATGCGTCCAACGGATTTCTCGGTGCTGAAGTAGGGCTTGGGTTCGACAGAATTCGACCTTCTTATGGAGACCTCCACTGGCATGAATGCATTACGGAATGGTGCGCTCGTTTGTTTTGTTCTGCTTGTTCCCGCAATGACTGGGGCACAGCGCAATGCCGCGCGAAATGCCTGGATCGCCACCTGGGCGGCCAGCCCGCAGCCAACGGCCCCCGATCCAGACGAACCGCTGCTGAATCTCGAAGACCAGACGGTGCGAGAGCGCGTCCGCGTGTCTATCGGAGGATCGCGGATCCGCCTTCGGCTTTCTAACGAGTACGGCTCTGCACCCCTGCTCATCGGCTCGGCTACGGTTGCGGCGCCGAACGACTCGACGAGCGTGAGGCCAGGCTCGATTCAGACGGTCACTTTCGGGGGGCACAATTCGGTGGCGATCCCTGCAGGTGCGCCGGCGCTCAGTGATCCGGTGGCGTTCCCTGTCGCTTCCGGAGGAGAGATCAGCATTAGCCTGTATTTCCCCAAACGTGTGGCTGCGCCGACCCTGCATGCGCTGGCGCTGAAGCACGCAGTGGTGTCGCAACATGGCGACCATACTCGTGCGGAAAAGATTGAAGGCGGAGCTGCGTCGGAGTCGCTCATCGCGGTCACCGCCGTGCTGGTTCCCGCTCAGCCCTCGCAGCGCCTAGTGGTGGCTTTCGGCGACTCGGTTACCGATGGCGATAGGGCTACCGTGGATGCGGACCGCAATTGGCCGAGCGATCTCATCCGTCGCTTGGGAAAGACGCCGGAAGGCTCGAAGGTGGCGGTGGTTAATGAGGGCATCGTCGGTAACCGGCTGCTGAGCGACTGCTTCCTGGCCAGCGCCGGCTGTTTTGGTGTGAGCGGCTTAGCCCGCTTTGATCGAGACGCCCTGGCGCTGCCCGGTGTAACGCACATTGTTCTGCTGGAAGGGCTCAACGACATCGGGTTCCCCGGCGCAAAACTGGGCGGGGGCTACCTTGCCGATCCGACGGAGGTCCGCACCTCAGAGGACTTGATCGACGCCTACCGCCAATTGATTTCCCGCGCACACACTCACGGAGTCAAGATCATCGGAGCAACGATCAACCCTTTTGAAGGTGCGGGACTTCCTGGCTACTACTCGGAATCCAAGGAGTCCGTTCGGCAGGCGGTGAACAAGTGGATCAGGACCAGCGGATCATTTGATGGGGTGATCGATTTCGACGCGGTTTTGCGCGATCCGGATCATCCCAGCAGATTGTTGCCGCGTTTCGCGTCAAAAGACCATCTGCACCCAAATGATGCCGGTTATGAGGCGATGGCAAACGCGATTGATGTGAGCTTGTTTCAGTAAGAGCAGTGTTGGGATTTGCCGCCGTGACGTGCGACGAGTAGCCGCGTGGCGGCCTTGGGCGACTGAGCAAATCAGAAGCGAAAGAGAGGATCGGATGATTGGAGATTCTGTACCCGGTCGATTGGGGCCGTCGGGAAAAAGGAACGCGCTATTGGCAATCATCGTTGGCGGGGGGATTGCCGGGACTTTGGACCTTCTACAAGCTTGCATCCTGTTTGGATGGCGCATTCCGCTGGTGATTGCTGGCGGCCTGTTGGGGCGGCAGGCCTTCCAGGGAGGAGTTGGCATTTACGTTCTCGGAGTGGTGCTGCACTTCTTTATCGCTTGCTCGGCAGCTGCTGTTTATTACGGAGCGAGTCGCAAACTGAACTTTTTGACGGAGCATCCACTGGTGTGCGGCTTGTTTTTTGGGGCTGCGGTGGAAGAGGTGATGAGTCTTATTGTCTTGCCGCTCTCCGCGCTGCATGCGCGCGGTCCTTACAAATTGCATGATCTGATTCTGGGGCTGCTGGTGCACATGGTGGTGATCGGGCTGCCGATTTCGTTCAGCGTTCGGCGATTCGCGAAATAGAGGGACTATTTGGATGGAATGAGGGTGCTGTGGCTGGCGACGCAGAGCCAGACGCTGTTGCGCTTGATCCAGGTGT
>Ga0137403_10002405_pt1 | contig 22901 bp, 19 predicted proteins | sample CZOMad2_1_16fung_FD_122057 | JGI IMG/M metagenome (GOLD analysis project Ga0137403, IMG submission 122057) | Vadose zone soil fungal communities from Angelo Coast Range Reserve, California, USA - CZOMad2_1_16fungal (Hybrid Assembly) | ecosystem: Environmental > Terrestrial > Soil > Vadose zone...
CAGAAGCGAACCCCGTATCTGGTTTCTGCGGATATCTATCGCCCAGCCGCGATCGAGCAGCTGAAGATCCTCGGACGCGAGCTCGAACTACCCGTTCACGATTCGAACCCGAATACGTCCCCAGTGATGATCTGCCGGCAAGCCTTGGATGAGGCGAAGAAGAAGTTCTGCGATCTGTTGCTCATCGATACCGCCGGGCGTTTACATATCGACGAGGAGCTGATGGAGGAGCTCGCGGCCATTAAAGAGGCCGTGCGGCCGCACCAGATCTTGTTCGTCGCCGATTCGATGACCGGCCAAGACGCGGTTAATCAAGCGTTGGGGTTCAACGCGAAACTTGGCCTTTCAGGCATCATTCTCACAAAGCTCGACGGTGACGCCCGCGGTGGCGCCGCGCTTTCGATCCGCGAGATGGTTGGCAAGCCGATTCTTTTCTCGGGCATCGGCGAAAAACTCGATGCCATCGAGCCGTTTTATCCCGATCGGCTGGCGTCGCGAATCCTTGGCATGGGCGACGTTCTGTCCTTAATCGATAAAGTGCAACAGAACGTAGAACAGAAAGAAGCCGCTAAGATACAAAAGGCTTTCCTCAAGCAACAGTTCACGCTTGAAGAGTTTCAATTACAGCTCCAACAGATCAAACGCATGGGACCCATGGGCAGCCTTTTGGAGATGATCCCGGGAGGGAAAAAACTGGCCTCCCAGGTCGACGCGGATAAGGCTGAAAAAGAGTTGAAACGGGTTGAAGCAATCATCAACTCCATGACCCTCGAAGAACGGCGCAATCCGGCGATCTTGAACGGCAGCCGGCGCCGCCGCATCGCTCAAGGAAGCGGCACCACTGTGACCGACGTTAATCGTCTGATGAAACAGTTCCTAGAAATGAAAAAAATGATGCAAAGGGTAAGCAAGCTGGGCATGAGATCGCTGCTCAGCCGGATGCCTAACCCTTTCCAATAAAGGAGAAGGAAGAACCAGCATGAGCGTGACTATTCGGATGAGCCGGCATGGCGCGAAGAAAAAACCTTTCTATCGGATCGTTGTGAGCGACCAGCGCTTTCCGCGCGACGGCCGTTATATCGAGCAGGTCGGAACATTCGACCCCCGGTTAAAGAGCGGCGCCATTAAGCTCGACCGGGAGAAGATCGATGCCTGGATAAAAAAAGGCGCCAAGCCGTCCCAGACGGTCTCCGAGCTCATCAAAAAAGAATTGAAGGCCAGTTAGGCGAAAAGAATCCTTTCGGCATGAAGGAATTGGTACAATATCTAGCGAAATCCCTGGTAAGGAATCCCGACGCGGTGGAAGTCAAAGAGACTCAGACCGACGACGCCTCTGTCTTCGAGCTCAAAGTCGCCAAAGAAGATTTGGGACGGATTATCGGCAAACAAGGCAGGACGGCGAAGTCGATCCGTACGCTTCTCAACGCCGCGGCGTCGCGCGGGAACCGCAAGGTCGTCCTGGAAATCATCGAATAATAGCAGCCGCCCGCATTGCTTACGCCGATGGCTGAACCATTAGTTCCCCTCGGTGAAATCGTCACCACTCACGGACTCAATGGCTGGTTGAAACTTAATGCTTTCAACCCAAGCACTAACGCGCTTTCGCCAGGGGTCGAAGTTTTCCTCGAGCATGGCGGACGCCGGTCGGCCCACCGGCTCGAAGCGAGTAGCCAGCATAAGAAGCAATTTCTCATCAAACTCGGGGACATAAATAGCATCGACGATGCGGCGCGCTATATCGGTTCAACCCTCGCAGTCGGCGAAGCCGCGCTCGAGGCCTTAGAGCCGAACCAGTATTACCACTACCAAATCATCGGCTTCGAAGTTTTTCACCTGAACGGCGATCGCGTCGGGACGATCTTATCGACCATGTCGACTCCCGCCGGCGAGATTTACGTCGTCCAAGGCCCGGACAAAGAACACCTGATTCCCGCCGCGAGGGAAATCATCGAGCAGGTCGACTTCGACGCGCGAAAAATTATCGTCAATCCGCCGGATGGCTTGCTCGACCTTTGATCCGAGCAAGCCGGTGCGAGCGCAAAGCCGATGCTAAGTTTCACGGTCATCACGATCTTTCCTAGAATGTTGGACTCTGCGCTGAGCCACGGCGTTTTGAAGAAGGCACAGGGGAAGGGATTGATAAAAGTCGAGATGGTGAATCTACGCGATTATACGACCGATCGCCATCTGACAACTGATGACTACCCATATGGCGGCGGCCAGGGCATGGTCATGAAGCCGGAGCCGCTGGTCGCGGCCATCGAAGACATTCGCCGCAAGGCGCAGCGCACACGAGTCGTCCTGCTCGCTCCGCAAGGAAGCGTGTTCAGTCAGCAGGATGCCCTGCGGCTTTCCCAGGAAGAGCAAATCGTACTGATTTGCGGCCGCTACGAAGGCATCGATGAACGGGTCAAGGCGTTTGTCGACGAAGAAATTTCCATCGGCGACTACACGCTCAGTGGCGGTGAGCCGGCGGCCATCGTGGTGATCGATGCCATTGCTAGACTCGTACCGGGCGTTCTCGGCAACGAAAATTCCGCCACCGACGAATCGTTCACCGACGGTCTTCTCGAATATCCACAATATACCCGACCAGAGACTTTTCGCGGCATGAACGTGCCGGAAGTGCTGCTCTCCGGCGATCATGAGCGCATCAAGCAGTGGCGCCGGGAGAGAAGTCTCGAAGTTACCCGCAAGCGACGCCCCGACTTGTTCGCCAAGGCTCGGGGGGACATTGCGGCACGTGCCGACGTGACGCCGATAAAGGCTCCCGTCTATGTTGCGCTACTGCATTATCCCGTTTACGACAAGAACGGACAGGTGGTCACCACTGCCGTCACCAACATGGATATCCATGATATTGCGCGCTCGGGGCGCACTTACGGCATTCGCGGCTTTTTCGTCGTCACTCCCGTAAAGCCTCTACAAAAGCTGGCGCTCAAAATTATCGAACACTGGCAAGTTGGCTACGGCAGTGAATATAACGTGACGCGCAAAGAAGCGCTCGCGTTGGCGCACATTTGTGACACTCTCGATGATGCCGTCATCGCCATCGATCGGGACACCGGCGAAAAACCGGCTCTGGTCGTAACTTCGGCCCGTGGCGCAGAACACTGCACCTCTTTCGAAGCGCTAAGAGACATGTTAAATAGGAAGACTCGCCCCTTTCTTATCCTCTTCGGTACAGGATGGGGGCTAACAGAAACCATATTCTCACAAGCAGACTACGTTCTAGAGCCGATCGCCGGAGGCCGCGACTATAATCATCTGTCGGTGCGATCGGCGGCGGCCATTATTCTAGACCGTCTACTAGGGACACAGTGAAAGATAGGAGTCGATTATGAATATCGTCGGTCAATTGGAAGCCCAGCAGTCCAAAAAAGAAATCCCAGCCCTCCACCCGGGAGAGACCGTACGCGTCCACGTAAAAGTAGTCGAAGGTGAAAAGGAACGGACTCAGATCTTCGAGGGCATCGTGATCGGTATGGCGGGTAGCGGTAACCGCGCCACGTTCAGGGTGCGTAAAATCTCCTATGGCGTCGGCGTCGAAAGGATCTTTCCGCTTCATTCGCCGCGCGTCGATAAAGTCGAAGTGATAGCGAAGGGTAAAGTACGCCGCGCAAAACTTTATTATCTACGTGAAAGATCAGGCAAAGCCGCTCGCTTGTTCGGCGAGGAACGATAAAGTCACAGTGACTCTCGAGCCGCGCAGAAACGACAAACCTATTCAGGCTGTCAACGCGGCTAATCCACGTAAGCGGCAGACCAGCCGCAATCTACCTTTCCGTTTTCGCAGGCAGAAGTGAAAGCGTCTTTTGAGATTTGCTGGCCGGATCACTAACCGCCGCCGAGAACATTCCCTCTGCCATCAAATGTCGCTCCAGGGTGAACACGCAGCTCACCGACTCGCGCTTCACCCTTGAAGTAACCACCCGGCATCACCTCGAAGCAGCCCATCGCCTGCACCGATCCCACGAGCTTTCCTTCCAAGTGAACTTGGCGGGCCGAGATGTGAGCGTCGACTGTGGCATTGGAGCCGATCACTAAGAGCTCGCTGGATTTGATCTCGCCGGTGAAATGCCCATCGATTTTAACCGGCAGATTATAGCTGAGCTTTCCCGAGATCGACGAGTTTGCGAACAATACCGTGCGTGGCGCCGTCCCTTGAATGAATGATGGATTGTCTTTGTCGCTGGTTTTTTGCGCCATTGGTCCGTTGGCCATTGTGTAAGCGTCTTAGCATAGCATCGACTCGCCGCTAACAAAAGCGATTTCAGCGGCGCCCTATAACTTAGCCACACGGCTGTGCTAGCATAGAAACGTGGATCTCTTTGGGTCGCCGCCCTCGCAGCCTCAACATACTTCACAACCTCTGGCGGAAAGGATGCGCCCGACAAGCTTGCAAGAGTTTGTTGGCCAGGAGCACCTGCTCGGTCCCGGCAAACTTCTTAGCGGTATGGTAGATTCGGGCAAGCTCGGCTCATTGATTCTTTGGGGCCCTCCGGGTAGCGGCAAGACCACCCTGGCGCAAATCTTGGCGCAATCGGCCGGCGCTGTTTGCGTGCATTTTTCCGCCGTCACATCGGGCGTCAAAGATTTGAAAAAGATCATACACGAGGCCGAACAGCTACAGCGCCTCGGCAAACCTACGGTTCTCTTCGTCGACGAAATCCATCATTTCAACAAAGCACAGCAGGACAACTTCCTGCCCCACGTCGAGCGCGGCACCTTGATCTTGATCGGCGCCACGACGGAAAATCCCTCTTTCGAAGTTATTTCGCCGCTGCTCTCGCGCTGTCAGGTTCTGGTGCTCAAGACACTCTCGCCTGCAGATATAGGCAAAGTCGTCGACCGAGCTCTGGGCGATTCTCGGCGGGGGCTGGCAGCAACGCGGCTCGCCATTACTGCAGAAGCCCGAGAATTTCTGATCCAGCAGTCGCAAGGTGACTGCCGGGTGGCGCTGAACGCTTTAGAAGCCGCTGCGATCTTAGCGCAGGGGCAGAAAGACATCGGCCTCGCGCACGTACAAGAGGCGCTGCAACGAAAGCCTCTGCAGTACGATAAAGCCGGCGAGGAGCACTACAACGTCATTTCCGCGTTCATCAAAAGCATGCGCGGCAGCGACCCTGATGCCGCCCTTTATTGGATGATGCGCATGATCGAAGCCGGTGAAGATCCCCTGTTCATCGCGCGGCGCATGGTGATATTTGCCGCCGAAGATATCGGCAACGCCGATCCCTGGGCACTACAAGTTGCCGTCGCCGCCAAAGATGCGGTTCATTTCGTCGGGCTACCCGAAGGCCGGATTCCAATGGCGCAGGCCGTGACTTACCTGGCAAGTGCGCCGAAATCGAACGCTTCGTACAAGGCGATGCTCGCCGCCACCGAGGACGTGCAAGAACGCGGCGCCCTGCCGGTCCCTTTACACTTACGCAACGCGCCGACGCCGTTGATGCAAAAGCTCGGCTACGGCAAGGACTACAAATATGCTCATAATTACGCCGAGCATATTGTCGAGCAAGAGCATTTGCCCAAAGAACTCCTTGGCAAACGTTATTACACACCATCGGACTCGGGCTACGAAAAAGAGATCAAAGAGCGCTTGAAATTCTGGGAAGAAAAAAAGAAGAGATCGAAGAATTAGCCCGCATGATTCAGAAAACCCCTCCTTCATCCGTATTTTTTCTTTACCCATAATCCCCCCCGCTGGGAAATGGGCGTTTTGAGGCGGTGAGGTGTTGTAGAGAATGAAGCTGTTTGCCAATCAAGAAGCCGATGGCGATGTCGTGCAGGCGTTGCAGGCCGCGTCCGATCGTTATGGAGCCGGGCTCGCCATCGCTGTTGCGGCCGAGGAACCCGCCAAGCTCAGCAGTGAAGCGCGTGATCTCATGCACGCTGGGTGCAGTGGAAGGCAGCGGCTGATCAGGGCGCTTAAAGGCAAGCAGCGCCTGCCACTCGTGCTCCTCAAAAGCAACGGTACAAGGCGCCTGGGGTGTGGTGCGCGAAAGCTTCTTGATGTGCTCGATTCTCCATGCCACCACCAAGTCAATGGCGAGGCAGTTCTGCCAAACCGTGCGATCGCCGAGTTGGCGGTTCTCGATGCGGCAAACGCTCTTGATCGTCCTGTGATACTCTTCGATGCCCCAGCGTCTTTTGTACCAGTCGACCTTCTCCAGCGCCTGCTCCAAATCATTGACCTCAACGGTGGTCAACAGCATCCACTCCACGGCCTCTTTTTGCGAAGGCGGATGGACCTCGGTGACATAGACGGCCCAAACCCTGAGCGCCCCGAGCGTGGGCTTGCGCTTGGGGGGACGCAGCTCCACTGGAGCAAAGCGAATCTGAAGCACTGCATGGCGTGGCGCTCGCCCCTTTTTTCTGGGAATGTGCACCACGCGCTCACCCGCCACCGCTTGGCTTTCCATATACTCCCACAGACACGCGCTTTGGTCTTTGACGCGCCGATCGCTCTCGGCTCGAACCAAAAGCTTGGGGTTGGCGGGATCCCTTTTCGCCAGCAAAAACAGCTCGTAGACATCGGCTTCGCGGTCTCCCACACTGACCACGGTGCTGGCCCCGCCAAGCTGGCGCTGCAAGCGCGCGGCGGCGCGAAAGCTCTTGAGCCATTTAAAACTTTCTTTTTGCTCAATGGGCCGCTGGTAACGAGTGACACGCTTGCCGAACTGTTTAGGATCGCGCGCCCACACCTGGATATCAACCAAGCCCATGGCCGTGCCCTCGGTGGTGTAAGCCATCGTGTCGTGCAAAAGAAGGCCTTGCGCTCCGTCGACCCGTTTGTTGATCGGTCCCAGCCCTTCCATCTCGGCATGGGTGTCATAGTTAAAGCTAGTGGTGTCCTGCACCGCCAGCACCACTTTGATCTGCTCTCGCGCAATGCGCTCCATGGTGGCGTGATAGTGGGAGGAAAGCAGAGCCTCCATGCTCACCGCCTTGTGCTTAAAGAGCCGATAAGCGGCTTTAGTCTTAGCGCGGCTTTGGCAGGCCTGGGGAATATTGGCCGCCGGCTGCGCGTAAAAGTCGCGCGCCACGCTAAACAGCCGATGCCGATGACGGCCATCGCGCAGTCGCACCTTCCCGAACTCCTGCTCCGCCCAATCGCGCGGCGGCTTGCGCGGCTTGGTACAGGGCGTGGGCGAAAGCCTGGCCGGACCCGGTTCTTCGCAAAGCTTCTGCTGGCAATCGGGGTCCAATGGATACAGATAAATATCTTTGATCGGTTGGCACGTTCGGTGGGCTCGATCCTGGCGACCGCGGCCACAGGTGCGACCCACAGCGATCCAGTTGGCAGCGCGGTAGGAAGTTGCGGCAAAGCGTTTGGCTTCAACGTAGGTTTCCAAAAGCAGCGGCCTGTAACCATACGCTTCGTGCCAGTCCTTAGCCAAACGCTTTTGCGCCATGCCCAGAACCTTAGAGGCAAGATTCGTCACCTTCACCTGACGCGCAATCACAAAGCGCGAGTTCGCCACCACATAGCGCAGATGCGCCTGACGCGCCGCATGGCTCCAACCGATCCAGCGGTCGCGCGCCTTCAAATACAAGGCGGCCGCGCTGAAGCCAAGCGCTCCCACGTAGCCGTGCTCGCAGACGATCAGGTAGCGCAGCTGCGCCCCGCACAACGGTCGGTATCCCAGATAGTGATGCGTCGCTACCAGTTTCTTCCACTGCAAGTCCAGCTCACCGTCCTTAGCCCTGACCAAAACCAACTTAAGCTTGCCAAGCTCTTTGACCGTGCCCTCAAGTCGACTCGGCACATTCAATCGAATCCGAGCAAAGCTCGATCCGCCAAAGCGCACCGTGCGGCGCGGCGCTGGCAGATTGATCAGTCCGCGCTCGGCCAATCGCCCCAGCGCCACCCGACAGCTCATCTGCTTGCGCTTGTCGCCCTCGGTGCGCCAGTCCAACCAATCGCAGACTCGGCGCGCCAGCTCCGCCCGCGACCACTGCGGTTGACCGCTGACCGCCGCGTTGATGCGCTGCAAAACCTCGTGCGGAAAAACTCGCCCGCACACCACCACACTTGCATCCATCTGCGCATACTGTGCCACAAATCATTGTCAGTGTCCAGCATACGGAAATATGGAACATGATCAGCATCCGTATGGAGACTGTGTCGCAATGTAATAGATGAGGCCCTTCGGTTACGCTCAGGATAAACTCCGCCGAAGGATCTCACCTTTTGTAACCGGATGGATCGGTCGAGATTTTTCACTGTCGTCAGACTGTGTGAAAAATCCGTTCATGGTTCGACGGGGCTCACCACGAACGGAATCGTTTCTTTGAAATTAAGCGCTTAGCCGTTCCCCCTGGGCGCCGTCGATGGGTTCCGATAGAGTTTTCACACAGTCTGTCGTTCAGAATGACATGCCAGCTAATTTCGTGATTGCGACACAGTCTCCATGCGGGGGAAACAGGTGGGAGCGCTCAAGTTTTCGTAGGAGCGCATTGCGCGCGCCGGCCAGTTAAACCGCTTATTCCTTAATTCCTGCCAGATCCAATAGAAACGCATAAGAGAAGGCGGTTTCGTGATGACGGCGGAAGCGACCCGAGGCGCCGCCATGCCCCGCATCCATGTTGGTTTTCAGTAATAGCCGATTGTCGTCCGTCTTGAGCTCGCGCAGTTTCGCCGTCCATTTGGCCGGCTCCCAATATTGAACCTGAGAATCATGCAATCCGCCGGTGATCAGCATGGCCGGGTAGGCTTTTTTATGGACGTTATCGTAAGGAGAGTACGACAGCATGTAATCGTAGTACTCCCGCTGATTGGGATCACCCCACTCATCATATTCGCCAGTGGTTAATGGAATAGACGAATCGAGCATCGTCGTAATCACGTCGACGAACGGTACTTCGGCAACGATCCCTTTGAAGAGGTCCGGCCGCATGTTGCTCACGGCTCCCATTAGCAAGCCCCCGGCGCTTCGCCCCATGGCGAATAGTTTGTCAGGCCCGGTGAATTTTTCGTGAATGAGAAATTCCGCGCACGCAACAAAGTCCGTAAAACTATTTTTCTTTTTGAGCAGCTTACCGTCTTCATACCATTGTCGGCCCATCTCTTGGCCGCCACGAATATGGGCAATCGCATAGACAAAACCACGGTCGACCAAGCTCAGCCGCGGCGAAGCGAAGCTGGCGTCGATACTGAGGCCATAGGCGCCGTAACCGTAAAGCAATAGCGGGTTGCCGCCGTCCTTTTTCACTCCCTTTCGGTAGAGAATCGATAAGGGGACAATCGTACCATCCGCAGCCGGCGCGTAGAGTCGCTCGATGGCGTAGCTTTCCGGGTCGAAACCGCCCAACACCTCTTCCCGCTTAAGTAGGATCTTGCTGCGCGCCGCCATATTGTAATCGTATATCGACAGCGGCGTCTTCATCGAAGTGTACTCGAAGCGCAGCATGTTCGTATCGAACTGCAAATTTACGTTGAGATTGGCACGGTACGCAGGCTCGTCGAATTCGAGATAATAGCCCGCCCCTCCGGACCAAGGTATGACGCGGATCTGGGTGAGCCCGCGCGCGCGCTCTTCCAACACCAAGTGATCCTTGAAGAGCTCGAAGTCGCCGAGGTAGACATCCGAGCGATGCGGAATGATTTCCTGCCAGTGCTCTCGCTCCGGCTGTTCCACCGGTGTCGACATCAGGCGAAAATTTTTTGCTCCACTATTGGTGCGGATGATAAAGCGATCTTGAAAGTGATCGAGGTAATACTCGTGCGAGCGCTCGCGCGGCAGAAAAATTTTGAACTGGCCAATAGGATCTCCGGCGTCAAGATAGCGGTACTCCTGGCTGATCGTCTGCGACGAGACGATCATCAAGAATTTCTTTGACTTGGTCTTAAAGATGTAAGCGACGAAGGTTTCGTCATCTTCTTGGAAGACCAGTTGGTCCTCGGCTGGATCACTGCCCACGACGTGACGATAGATTTGGTACTGGCGCAGGGTCGTCTCATCCTGCTTGCCGTAGAATATTGTCTTATTATCGTTCGCCCACGTGAGGTTTTCCGTGACGTTGGCAAGAACGTCAGGCAGGATCTCGCCAGTCGTAAGATTCTTGAGATAGGCGGTGAAAATTCTTCGTCCCTGCGTGTCCACCGCGTAGGCAAGGAAATCTTGGGTCGAGCTCACCGCCCACCCGCCGATGGAGAAGAACTCATGCCCTTCAGCCAAGACATTGGCATCGAGCATGATCTCTTCCGGCTGATCGAGTGAGCGGCGCTTGCGCGCGTAGATCGGATACTCTTTCCCTTCTTCGTAGCGCGTGTAGTAAAAGTAGTCGTCGCGCCTGTACGGCACGGACATGTCGGTCTGCTTGAATCGACCTCTGATCTCCTCAAACAGCTTTTCTTCGAAAGTCCGTGTATGCGCCGTCTCCTTGGCCGCGTACTCGTTTTCTTCGTTTAGATACTTGATGACTTCGGGATTGTCCCGCTCACGCAACCAATAATAATTATCAACGCGCCCATGGCCATGCTTTTCGAGCTTCGTTGGTATCTTCTTGACCATTCAGAGCCTCCATCCGGCGGCAAAGCCAGAAGCCCAAATTTTAGGAAATTTTGCTTACGAACTCTAGGGCAAGCTTTGCGTTGACGGATTAGACACGCCTGGCGAAATAACCCGGAAATTAAAAATTCAACACCTCAGCTCTCCGAAAGGACCTTCCATTCGGCGAAAACTTTGTATACCCTTCGCGGAATCCAGTAATAGAACAAAGGCAACCCGATGAATCGTGGTGTAAATCGATGGATCTTTTTCGCGGTTATTCTGCTGATGCTCACTCGGCGCGATGCCTGGATAGAGGCCGCGGAGTCCCGCTCTTTTTACGACGGTAGAACCATTACTTTGATCATCTCCACTTCGCCTGGAGGCGCAACCGACGTTGCCGGACGCCTGGTGGCGCGTCACTTGGCGAAATATATTCCCGGCCATCCAAACATTATCGCGCAAAACATGCCGGGCGCGGGCGGCATCGTCTCGGCGAATTACCTCTTCAACGTTGCAAAGCCGGATGGCCTGACGATTTTGGCCGTCAACCGCGCGAACTATCTGGAACAAATGGTTGGCCGGCCGGAAGTAAAGCTGGATTTCCGCAAGCTCAGTTGGGTGGGCAGTTTCAACCGCGCGCCGATGATGATCACCTGCCGCAAAGACACGCCGTATACGAGCATCGAAAACATGCGCGCCGCGAAGACTCCAGCGCGGTTCGGCGAAGGCGGCACGGGAAGCATTAGTTATGTCTTCAGCAGTTTGGTGGCCGAGATTTTGGATTTCAGAGTTAAGCACGTCACGGGTTATGGCTCTGCACGCGAGATCGATCTCGGTGTAGAACGCGGCGAAGCAGACTGCCGCGCCACCTCGGATATTACGCTGGTCCGGCCTCCATGGCCGACATGGGTGCAGCAAGGCTTCATGACTTTTGTGATCCAGCAAGGTCCGGCGAAGAGCCGTGTCCTGCCTCAAACGACTCCGACAGTGTATGAACTGGCGCCGCCGAGTGCGAAGACAACGTTAAATTTGATGGACGTCATGCTCGCTTACACGGATTTCGATCGGCCCTATGCAGCGCCTCCCGGCGTGCCCAAGGAAAGGCTGCAGATTCTGCGCGACGGCTTTGACAAGATGTTAGCCGACGCGAATTTCATCGGTGAAGCGAAAAAGCTCGTTGATTGGGATGGCACGAGCAATCTGAGTGGAGCCGAACTGCAGAAAAAAATCGTCAGAACGGTTACCCAACCGCCTGAAATTATAAAAGGAATCAAAGAGATTCTAAAAGAATCGGGTTAGCTCGCACTCATTACTGTCGACTCGAAATTGCCTTTCCCTGTCGTCATTCGCCTTCCCTGGATGCCGGCATCCGCCGGCATGACGGACGTTCTTTTCGTCTCCAGATGCGCCAGATGATTGATCACCACCCCCTATTCTTTTTCCAGACTCATGACACCCGACACCGGCCGGAGCTTCTTCTGGACAAACTGCTCTAGTCCCGGCCGCCCGCCGTGTTCGCGTATGGTGCGCTGGGAGATCAAATTGGAAATCTCGTAAGCGACATCCGGTGCCGAATACCAACTGAAGTACCACGCTTCTTTCACGGCCTTGAGCGCCATTGGACTTTTCTCGGAAAGACACTTGGCGAGCTCGGCAACTTCCTTGTCCAATTCGGCACGTGGAACGGCTTTCGAGATGAGACCGATCCGCTCCGCATCCTTCGCCGACATCATCTTGCCGGTCAGTGCATAATAGAGTCCATGCTTGGGTCGAAGATGTTCGGTTAGCACCGCCGTGGTATCGCCGGCGGGAAAATGACCGAAGTTGACTTCCGGCAGACCAAAGAGCGCATCCTCCGCCGCGATGGCGATGTCGCATCCCGCCGTCACGGTCAGTGCTCCGCCGAGACACCAGCCGGTGATTCGCGCGATAACCGGCTGCGGTAAAGTTCGCAGCATTTGATTGCGCCAACGCCTGACTTTCTCGCGCACCTCGTCGCGCACCCGCTCGGCCTGGCTTTCCATCTCGAGGGAATACTGCTTTAGATCTTGGCCCGCGCAAAAATTTTCGCCGGCGCCGGTCAGCACGATCACGCGCGTCTCCTTGTCGTAGCGCAAATCGGTCAGCAGCTCGAACATCTCGCTGTGCAGCTGCGGGCTCATAGCGTTGCGTTTTTCCGGACGGTTGAACGCAATCGTCGTTACGCCGCCGTCTTTCGTCACGAGCAGCGTCTGGTAATTTGTCGTCATGGGTTCGTCTCCTTTTTATTGGTGTTTTTCCGAATCGTATTTCATTTTGACATGCCTTCGTAGGGACAGCCGCCCCACAATTGACATAACACTCACTAATTGAATATTGCTACCCATGCAGCGCAGCAGCCCGGGAGGCGAAAAATGAAAACGTCGATGCTTGCCATCCTTATTTCTGCCAGCCTGTTAGCAAGTGCATGGTGCCAAACTGCTCAGCCCAAGACCGCCGCTGAACTGGCAAAGTATTTAGGGCCGGACCGCGAACGCTTGCTATACGAAGGGGCGAAGAAGGAAGGCAAAATCGTATGGTACACGTCACTCACCGTCTACAAGGAGATGGCCAAGTTTTTCGAAGCGAAATACCCCGGCATCAGTGTGGAGCTCTATCGCGCGCCGGCCGTGAATTTAGCCAGCAGAATCTTGAGCGAGGCTCAAGCCAAGCGTTACATTGTCGACGCCATCGAAACCACGCCTGGCTCGCTGATGCTGGTGCGCGACAACAAGCTGCTTTTGCCTTACACCTCGCCGCATCTAGCGGATTATCCCGAGGGCTCGAAAGACAAAGCTTCGGGCGGTTTGTTTTACACCACCGTGGATCGCGAATCCTATGCCGGCATCGGTTACAACAAGAACGCTATCGCGGGCGCCGACGTGCCCAAGAACTTCGATGACCTGTTAAAACCCGTGTTAAAAGGCAAGATCGGTATCAGCAACGAGGAAATCGGCACTCGAGTCGTCGGCGCCATGCTGAAAGAAAAGGGCGACGGGTTCGTCAGGAAGTTAGCGGGCCAGGACATCAAGCAATATGCGCTGCCGGCGCTCGGCTTGAATGAGTTAGTCGTTTCAGGCGAAGTGCCGCTCACGTTTACGGCCGTTGACAGCAACGTTAGACTCGCCGCCGCCAGAGGTGCGCCGGTCGCATGGCTTCCCGGTGATCTGGTGCCCACTAACGCCGGCAGCCTGGCTGCATTCTTACACACGCAACATCCGCACGCGGCGCTGCTGTTCATCGATTTCATGATCGGCCCTGAAGGGCAAAAATTATTTGCGGAAAAATATGGCTACGGAAGCCCGCGCAAGGAATACGGTTTCAAGCGCTGGTATCCCGAGCAGGGTCTATCGACCTACGAATACGCCAACACGATCGAGAGATGGAACAAGATTCTTCTGCAGATCTCGCGCAAATAAATTCTTCATGCACCCACGGCTAGCGCCGTGATCGACGGCAGCCCGCTGATGACGGTGCGCGCGACGCCTGAGTCCACGCTCAACACATCACCTTCTGACGTGGAAGCGAAAACGCCCTGCCCGCCGAGACCCGGACACATGGCCATAACCCCGCCGCTCAGTCCTTCGATCAGGACGTTCCAATGCGCGCCGCCATCTTGGCTAACAAAGACCGCCGCGTCGGCGCGCTCCTTACGCAGCCAAGTATTTGGCCGGCCGAGAGCTATGCCAAGGTAAATGTTTCCACCGCTATCTTCCGTGACCGCCGAGCCAAAAGTGCGCGCTCCCGAAGGGGTAATCTTTTCCCAATGTTCGCCTCGATCCTTGCTCCGATACACACCTTCGCCGCAGGCCGCGACGACGAGTCCCTTGGTTCGCTCGCTCGGCAGAACTTGATGCACGTCGGGGTCATCCAGACCTGTCACGGCCGCGGCCCAATCCTGGCCTTCATTGTCGCTCACGAGCAGACCGCCAACTTCGATGGCAGCGTAAAGACGGCGCGGCGTTTGATTGTCGGCGGCGAGAAAACGCGTGCGCGCGCCCAGCTCGGGACTTGGCGGGAAGCTGCCGCTAACCGCGCCGAGGCGCACGCCTTCGAGTTCCCGCCATTCGCCGCCGTTAGCCGCGCTGTAAAGCGCGGCCGGCACGGTGCCCGCAAGTATCGCTCCGGGAAGTGCCAGCAAAGAAACGGTCGTCAAGCGCGGCACATTGGGCTTTGCCCGCTTCCATTCTGCGCCGCCGTTGGCGCTGACGAAGAGTCCGGAATGTTCCGTCGCCGCATAGACGTGGCGCGGGTCGAGAGGATCGACTTGCAGCCCAGTCAGTTTCCAGAAGGTCAGCGCCTTTTCGACCTGAGTCCATTGTTCGTCTCGCTGTTCAAACCGATACCAACCTGAGTAAGTTGCGACATGCAAGGCATTGGCATCGCCACGAAACTGCGTCATGTGCTCACCTCCCGCTGGCTACTGGTTAATGTCGATGATGGGCGCAAGGAACTGAGATATGCCAGAGGTACTAATGCTGTCAAGGCAGGTCGAATATTAGTTATCTAAATCACAAGCCGATGAGGCGCAATTGCCACCGGGGCTTCGTAATCAATTAACTTGACTGTTTTTGCCCCATGTAATATGCAGGCGGAGGTTGAGGCTCTTCTCCTATCGCCGTGAATCTATTATACCCAAAACCGATCCAAGAACGCGCTGAAGTATCGAAGGAATAGCGTAGGAGTCCTTATGAACCAAGCAATGACTGTCGGTATTCCCTACACCTTGGAAACCGACGAAAAGCTGGTAAACGAGACTTTCGGTCCGAACAATATTCGCCGGCGCAGAACGGGAACCCACGAGTTGAAGCAGATGACAGTCCAGAATGGCCGGCGATTCGCCGACCAGCTCTCGCTCGAGGAGCAAGGCTTTGTGCTCGTAGAGCATCGGACGAAAGTCGCCGACTTTTTCGACGCAGCGCAGTTGGAGTCGGTGTATTACCCGGAGGTCGAGGAGCTGATCAAAAAAACATCGGGGGCTTCCCGCGTCGTCATCTTCGATCATACGCTGCGCTCGGGCGACGAAACGGAGCGCGAAGCGAAGCTGATCCGAGAGCCGGTGCTCTCGGCGCATAATGACTACACGGAGTGGTCCGGACCGCAGCGGGTGCGAGAAGCCCTTCCCGACGAGGCCGAGAAATTGCTCGCGCGGCGCTTTGCGATCATTCAGGTATGGCGTGCGATCAATCAACCAATTCAAGCAAATCCTCTCGCGGTAGCCGACGCCAAGAGCGTGGGGATGGAAGATCTGCTCGTGGCCGAGCGGCGCTACCCGCATCGGGTGGGACAGACTTATCGGCTGAAGTACAGCCCCAACCACCGCTGGTTCTATTTTCCTGAGATGCGGCGCGACGAAGCTCTGGTGTTCAAAGTTTATGATTCCGAAAAGGATGGCCGGGCGCGTTTCACGCCTCACACATCATTCGTCGACCCGGCTTCTCCTCCGAACGCTCCGCCGCGTCAGAGCATCGAGGTACGTGCTTTCGCATTCTTCGCGGCATAGATGCCTGTCCGACAGCAGCCGCTTCGTCACCAACGCCGACCACTCTTGTAGCCAACCAGCGGCCATTTTCCACGCCGAATACGCGCCTTTTTCGCGCCCATCGCCGCCAAGCCGACCAATTTTTTTGCGCCGGTGAATCATGCGCCCGAGGTTTGACTTAGTCATTTCATCCGATGTAACTGTGGCGCACCGAACCGAATGCGAAGCACCCCTGCACAAATTAGCGGGCGTTAAGAAAAATATGAGCGAAGATCCTCGGCCGGTCGTAGAAATGATCCATAAGACAATCTGGAGGGCTCCATGTCGGCAAAGGGCGTCATGCCGGGTTTTGATATGTCTGATCTTCGCGTTGGGAGCGGTATCCTCCAATGCGATCGGCCAGGATACGGATCGCGCGGCTCTGATAGAAAGAGCCAAGAAAGAAACTGAGGTCGTTTGGTATACCAGCGCCGGCCTGCAAGATTCCAACCCGATGGCCGAGGCTTTTCAAAAAGACTATCCCTTCATCCGCGTCAACGTCATTCGTTCCGGCTCTGGAGTCCTGATCAATCGGATCTTAAACGAAGCGAGAGCGCAAAAGGGTCTGTTCGACGTTCTGAACACGAACGACGAAAGCGTGTTGCCGCTAAAAAAACGCGACTTGCTCGCTCGATATGTTTCATCCGAAGCGAATTTTTACGATGACGACTTGAAAGACAAGGAAGGATACTGGCATGCCGCCTACGTCGTGCCGTGGTTTCTCGGCTACAACACCCGCATGGTCAAAAAAGACGAGCTTCCAAAAAATTATGAGGACCTCTTACAGCCTAAATGGAGAGGACGAAAGATCGCCCTCGGCACCGACAACGGGAGCCTAATACTTGCCGGCATGATCCGCGTTTGGGGCAAAGAAAAAGCCGTTCGCTATTTTCAACAGCTCGCCAAGCAAGAACCCGCATTGCAGGCCGGCGCCCCGTCTAGCAGGATTCAATTGTTGGCGGGCGGTGAATTTCCCCTGACTCTCGCATCGGGAAATACCTTGCAGACTTTTGTCTCTCGGGGCGCGCCGGTGGATTGGCTACCGTTGGAGCCGGTCTTTGTGCAGCTGAACACCATTATGCTGGCGGCGCAATCCAGACACCCCAACGCGACCAAGCTCTTTATCGATTTCGTGCTCTCCAAGAAGGGCCAGGAAATGATTCGCTCTTTTCATCGCGTGCCGGCACGCACCGGCGTCGACGCCGAACCGCCGCGAATCTTTAAGGGTTACAAACGGCTCGTTCAGGATATCGAAGCCGCGGCGAACGCCGATGCAAACACGAAGCTCTACAACGAGATCCTCGGTATCAGGCAATGATTCACAAGTGTCCCGCCGCAAAAATTTCTTTAAAGTCTCCATCGTGTTCCTCCGTCAGGCCGACGGAATCGGCATCCAGGTTTTGAAATTCCTGGATTCCCGCTAAAAACACGCGGGAATGGGAAATTTGTGCCGATTAGTTTTGGACAGCAAACCCCTAGGAATCAGGCCCGCAGAGATTGAAGGAGACATAAATGGCGAAGCTAGGATTCAACGTGATCGACTCTGATATTCACGTGGTCGAGCCGAAGGATTTATGGCTTCGTTATCTCGAACCGGAATTCGTCAAAGACGGTCCGCGACCGGCAGAACCGGGCAAGGGATTGTGGCAAATCGGCGATCGGCCGGTTCCGGTTCGTGCCAACCTTGCCGGGCGCCAGGAAGACATCGCCATACGCCGCCAACGGACCAAAGAAAGATACAAGAAACTCGGCCGGCGCGAAGGCGAAGATCATAGCTCACCCATCGACATGATTCAGGCGATGGACGCCGAAGGGCTCGATATCGGCGTGGTGTTTCGAACTTATACGGCTCACGCGACCGGCACGGATGAAATCGATCCGAAGCTCGCCGCGGCCATCTGCCGGGCGTTCAATAATTGGCTGCGCGACTTCTGCAACGCTAGTCCTGCCCGGCTGCTGCCGACGGCGCAGACGGCGTTGCACGACGTCAATCTCGCGGTCGCCGAGGCGCGTCGCGCCGTCAAGGAGTTGGGCGCCGTGGCGCTTGTTTTGCCGAATCACCAGGTTATGGGCCGACCGTTTTACGATCCGTATTATGATCCGCTTTGGGCTGCGGCCGTTGATCTCAATGTTGCGGTCGCCTTTCATGGCATCAATCTGGCGCACCACGGTCACGTCGGTGTGCGCTACTTCGATAACTTTCCATTGGCGCATGCTTCGGGACACGCGATCGAATCGATGCTCGCTCTCGGCGCCATGCTGACCGGTGGAGTTTTCGAGAGATTCCCCGCTTTGCGCGCGGCTTTTCTCGAAGGCCTCTGCAGCTGGGCTCCTTCGTGGCTGTATTGTCTTGACGAGCGGTGGGAAAAATTCGGCAACGAGGGGCGCTATGGTTTGAAGCACCCGCCTAGTTTTTACTTCCGTCGGCAATGCTTCTTGTCTGTGGATCCCGACGAGGAACTAGTCGTGGATACGATTGGAGCCCTTGGCGACGACAACATCGTCATCTCGACTGACTGGCCGCACGGGGATTCTTCCTTTCCACAGGCATTGAACACATTCTTTAAGATCGACGGCGTGTCGGATGCCTCCCGACGCAAGATCCTATGGGACAACTGCGCGCGGCTTTACAATTTGCGCGCTTGAACTAGCCGACAGATCGCGGCCAGGTGTTGCGAAATGTTCCCGACAGCCAATCCTAGCCAAAGGCGCGTGCACTAATCGCTCGTGATGCGGCGAGTCTGAACTGTGATTCAAGCGCCGTCGATCGGGCGATGAGACAGGGCTATCATTCGAGCTACTTGAGATAACCTCTCTCGCGGTAAAATTTTCGCGCACCGGGATGAAGTGGCACGTCATAGGGCGCCTCTTCATTGTTGGCGGACAGATCGGCGATGCCGAGCGGCCTAAAGTTATCGGTGGGGATCGATTTCTGCCTCAGTTCGATGGCTTCGCAGAGCGCATAGGCAACGTCATTCGGCATGTCGGCGCGCACGACCATTGGCCAGCCACTGAAATCAATGGTCGGGACGTCGGCGGTGAGACCGTTGAACTGTGATTTCGGCACGAATCCGGGTCGGTAGCCCATGGCTTTTAGTTTTCTCAGCACCGCCCCTTCGATCGGGAGATAACGAAAGCCATGCTCGAGCACACTTTGGCCCCAGCTCTTAATGCCTTCGTCGAAAACAGCGTTGACTGTGCCCTTCTCGATTGCCGCGCGGCGGTCCGGGTGGCTCGGCCGGGAGATGGCTTGAATTTTTCCACCCCACTTGCGGATATCGCCAAAAGTGAATCCTGCCGCTTTCAAAGCCGCGCTCACCATGAAAGTCACTGGACTTTCCACCAGATCGCGCCGGCCAGCCGGTCCCGTGGATAGACGGATGGGAATTCGTTCCTTCTTAATTTGTTCCAGCGAGGTAATCCCGGTCGACTCATGAACGGCAAAACCCAGCACATCCCATGAAGGAAAGGTCGCGATGGTCCGCAACGGGACCCGGCCGCGTAGTGGCCCCGTTCCACGATAGGCAAGTGTCACGGAAGCCGAAGGATTGATCCACGCGACGGAGACTTTGCCCTCTGCGAGCAATTTGATCTCGCGAAAACTGTCCGCCGCGAACGAGAGCGAGATGCATTCGCCCTGTTTGCCGCGCGGCAGCAGAGACAATTGTACATAGTAGCCGAGCCGCGAATCCGTTTGCAGGACGCCTTCAGCCGCTCGTTGAGTCTGATACGAAAGGGAGGTGTCGTAGAGGCCCGAAGCCAATTCGAGAAAGCCTTTTACCCGCTGGATTGCAGAATTGTATCGTTGTGGGGTCATGTTGTCATTCCTTTCGATGGGATGGCGCGAATTTATGATCGCCGGTTTGCATCCGGCCATTCTCACAGCCGCCTCAACATACTTGAAGCGAGGAATTGTTCAAGCAGACAGGCACCACACGGGATACTCCCCACGTCTTGCTTTGGATGCACGAAATTGGTGCTATCGATCGATCCTAACAGACGCGCGAGAGAGAAGCTGGAAATATGCGTTTGAAGGGCCTTGTTGTTGAGCTCGCTCGTCGCGTGACGAATGAGAGAGTGAAGTGAATAGCTAGCTACTCCTCCCGACGTCGAAACGCTCGAGCGATATTTTGGGTCACGCGTCCCGATGTCCGCGTCGCGATGCGGCGGCTATCGTGACGACAATGACCAATAGCACACTGAAGCCGACGAATAACGCAATGGTGGGATCCATGCCTAGGATTGAATCGATTGAATATTGTGAGGGGGCGGTAACGCCCTGCGAATCAAAAACGCCTGCAGAACCTTGCGGCATTTGGACTCCTGGTTTAGCGGAATCAGCTGTTGTACCGCTCGTTATCTCAGCATGTCGATCGCGTTCCTCGGGCGACGGTTGATCTGCAGTCTCAGCCGAAGGCTCTTTCGCGGCGGTAATTCCCGACACGTTGATCGTAAGAGAAAATACCAACGCGCCTATCAGGCATAGGACTAATCTCACTTTTCACCTCCTTTCTTCTCGATTCCAGTGATTATCGAGCAATTCCCGTGCCTTCAACGTGCAATCCCGACACAAATCCACAGCTTACCTCAGTAGACGACAAAAATCCCACAGAACTCGGACGAATTCATAGACAAGCGCATGCTCGGCGAGTCTAACCCGTAGTAAAAAGCATACGCGCCGAGTCGGCTTTTCCACTAATACTTGGCTGGTGATAACTTAACGAGGACACGGCGCATTGCTTGTTGGGCAATCGAGCGGTTTGAATAAATGCACCGGGCGAAGGCACGCGGCAAAAAATGATCATCTGCGACGAGAAACCGACATTGTCATGTGCTTTTCATTGCGGCGCTATCACAACGCCGGGCTCAGGGAGGAGATCTGGAAGTGAGCGATAGTCAGTATTTTTGCCCGCTCAGTGGAGGCGGCGTCCACGGGCAGATCCAGGTTTCGCTTACTTTCCCGCCCACAGCTTATCGAAGAAACCGCTTTTTTGCAGTCCATCGAGGTAGCGTCTATCGACGAGATCCTGCGGTTTTATTTTTTTTGCACGCGCATCGACTTTCGCGGTCTCGTCGATGATCGCCTGAAACGCTTCGGTCTTGAATTCCAGCCGCGGCTCTAACACCTTGATCTCTTCGTCATAAGCGGCGTCCAACAGTTTGCGATCACCGATCCGCAATTGCTTAGCCAGTACTTTGTAGGTCGTTTCTTTATCCATGAAAAGTATTTTCATCGCCTCGGCGGTCACGCGCACAAACTTTTCGATAACCGGACCGCGCGTATTGATTACGGACCGCCGCGTTATCAAAGTCGCAGCCGCAAAAGGAATCTGCAGATCCGGTCCGTAGACGACATAACGAAAACCCTGAGCGGCCGCTCGAGTGCCGCCCGACGGGCCGGTCATCGTCGCGGCATCGACCGCTCCGCTGAATAACGCCGCGAGATTTTCGACCTGGCCGCCGGTCTGTATAAAAGTCACATCCGTCGGTTCCATACCGTTTTTTCGCAAAGCCTGGATGATGAAATAGTGCGAATTGCTGCCGAGCCGAGACACCCCCAGCTTTTTCCCTTTGAGATCTTCCGGTCTTTTGATCTCCGGCTTGGCTAGAATACTGTGAGTCAACGTGTTCTTGGCGCTGGCAACAAAAACCAAGTCGGTGGCGCCTTGGGCGTGGGCACGGATGATCGGCTCGCCTCCACTAATAGCGACCTGGGCGTCGCCGCCCAAAATTGCTGCGGTAACCAACGGGGCTGAAGAAATGTAAACCAACTGGAAGTCCAAATCGTACTTCCGAAACAGGCCAACCTCTTCGGCGATCCACGGCATCGCTTGCGACATCGTGCGCGCCGAGTAAAAACCGATCAGCTTGTCCGCCGCCCTTACAACGTGCCACGGCAGAATGAGGGCGAGCAACAGAAGGGTGATGCGATGACACGAATGAATCGCCGGATGCAATCTCATAGCGCGCGCCTCCCTATTCGCCGGCTCAGCCTAGCCGGCGAGACAAGTCAGTGCGACATTATCAAAAAGAGATTTCGCCAACCAGAGCAAATATCGATGGATCGGCCAGGCCGGTGACTGGCTGCTTGCCAGGGAATTTGCCCCCGTTGCGGCTTGACCGCACGCCGATGACGGTGTTACGCATTCAGCCACGCGGGTCATTCACTTGAGAAAGAAACTGCCGCTCAGCTCGCCAAAGGCGGAAAGGGGCACGCCAAGATGCTTTTCATACTCCGCGCCCATTGGATCTTTTTCTTCGCAGCGCTCGCCATCGCCACCACCGCCCTCGCGCAATCCAACCCGAAGAACATCGACAGCGCCAGGAAGGAAGGCGAGATCGTCTGGTACGGCTCTCTAACGGGCGGCACGATTGTCGGTCGCATCATCAAAGCCTTCGAAGATAAATATCCGCCGATCAAGGTCAAGTACCTGCGCATGGGCGGTGCCGGACTGATCGAAAGGATCCGCAGCGAAGCCCGAGCCGGGAAATTTCTTTGGGATATCGCGACCGCCGAGTATGTGCAGTTTTTCCAGCTGCCGAAACATGTGGCGCTGGCAAAGTATTTCACCCCGGAGTTTCAGAAATTTGCCGAGCCGCATCGCGACCCCAACGGAACTTGGATCAGCCTCTATGGCGCCATCGCCACCATCGGTTGGAATACCCGCATGGTCAAGCCCGCCGATGCGCCAAAGGACTGGAGGAATCTGTTAGAACCCAAATGGAAAGGAAAAAAAATCGGCGTTCCCGCCGAAGCCTATCAGTGGTACGGCGGCATGGTCGCCTATCTGGGCGACAAGGCGGGCCGCGATTTCATGCGGGCGCTGGCGGAGCAAGATCCGCAAACGCAACAAGGATACACC
>Ga0137403_10002406_pt1 | contig 22896 bp, 23 predicted proteins | sample CZOMad2_1_16fung_FD_122057 | JGI IMG/M metagenome (GOLD analysis project Ga0137403, IMG submission 122057) | Vadose zone soil fungal communities from Angelo Coast Range Reserve, California, USA - CZOMad2_1_16fungal (Hybrid Assembly) | ecosystem: Environmental > Terrestrial > Soil > Vadose zone...
AACAATTTCCTTCAGTTATGAGGAACTCAACATCAGAACCGTGAACGGTAGCAACCGCGTCACGCTGCGACATCCACAACCACATAAATCCTCTGTACTTCGTGGCGAGGTTTGTAATCAACCGCGACCCGGTCGCTACGGCTCCCGGTTCCGTATTTGTGCGGCGCCGCACCTCGCCCTTCGCTAGTGCACCAAAGGTGACCACTACAAGCTAACCGCGTAAACAAGAACTCTGGCATCGTGGGTCGACGAATACGGAACCGTGAGCGGTAGCGACCGGATGCCGGCACTCAACTTTGGTCACCGTTCCTAACAATCATGCGATCTAATATCTGCGTGCCAAGTTGATTCCCCGATCCGGCCTCCGCCGCTCCCGGTTCTGTTAGCATCGTGTTACCGTTACCGGCATTATGACCCTGCCAATTAAACCTGGCTTTCCGCCGATGGAAGCTCTGCTGGTAAGCGAAATTCCTGAGGGCGATAATTGGGAGTATGAGCCGAAGTGGGATGGCTTTCGCTGCCTCGCTTTCCGGGACGGGAAGAAGGTTGAACTGCAATCAAAGTCTGGTCAGCCCCTTGAGCGCTACTTTCCGGAAATTGTTGAAGCCCTGCTAAAACTAAAGGCGCCGAAGTTTGTCCTTGACGGCGAGTTGGTAATACCCGTGAAGGGCGGCCTCTCATTTGACGATCTACTGCAGCGAATTCATCCCGCCGCGAGCCGCGTAGCCAGGTTGTCTAAGGAAACGCCGGCGCATTTCATCGTCTTTGATCTACTGGTTGACGAGGCCGGCAAGCCAATCCACGAACTTCCACTCAGCAAGCGTCGCGCAAAACTCGAGAGCTTCGTAAAGAAGAACCGGCCAAAGAATCCGAGCATAGAGCTCTCACCTAAAACGAAAAACGTCACGCTGGCGCGCAAGTGGCTCTCGACTTCCGGGATAAAGCTCGATGGCGTGATTGCGAAGCGCCTGGATCTTCCTTATCGATCCGGCGAGCGCGACGGCATGCAAAAGGTTAAGCGGATGCGCACGGCCGATTGTGTAGTAGGTGGATTCAGGTACGCGACAAAGGGCAAGGTGGTCGGATCATTGCTGCTGGGTTTGTATGACGACAGTGGGTTGCTTCATCACGTCGGCTACACATCGAGCTTCAATGAAGCGGAAAAGAAAGAGCTGACTAAGAAGCTTGAGCCTTTGATTGCGCCGCCGGGATTCACCGGCAATAAACCTGGCGGACCGAGTCGCTGGAGCACGAAGAAGACAAGTGAATGGGAACCGTTAAAGACGAAGCTCGTAGTTGAAGTCCAGTTTGATCATTTCACTGGCGGGCGCTTTCGTCATGGCACGAAGTTCCTCCGCTGGCGCCCAGAGAAGCAGCCTCGCGCTTGCTCTTTCAAACAGGTCTAACAATGCGCCCACCCCACTTTTTGCCTGCCTAATCAATCCCCTTTGGTATACGGGTTGACTAGATAAAGCAGTGCAAAGCCCGAAAGGTTGAGGGCAAACACGGAAAGCTTCGCATTCATTCTACGCCCGGCTTAACTTTCGCAGTTTGCTCCCAATTTTTTGGGTGGAACGGCACTGTAATTCGTACGGGAGATACACACGCATGTCTTGATTGCATGCGAAACGAGCCATGGGCTGACGAGCAGTTGCCGCTCATAAATCGGGGATTGGAGCACATGGCAGTTGATGACTCAGCCCTTCAAACCAACGCAGCGGAAGAAAGTTCGTTCAGCTCATGCCCGGCTTTTTGGTACGGGTGATCTCACTCGAAGGATGGGGTGCTCGGTGATAGTCGCTCATCCCGCCGACGAGGTTGTGGGCGCGGGTTGTCTCATCTCCAAACTAGTCGACGTTACGATCCTTCATGTTACCGATGGGGCGCCCTGCGATATGCACGACGCCAAAATCGCCGGCTTCGAGAAGCGCTCCGACTATGCTGAGGCGCGCAAACAGGAATGCCTCGCGGCGTTGGCAATCGCTCACGTGCCCGAAGACCGCGTAGTCGATTTTGCGATTACTGACCATTGCGCTGCGCATTGCCTGGCAGACCTCACAAGAAAGATAACTACGTTTCTCCAGCAATCCGAAGCTGACATTGTCGTTACGCATCCATACGAAGGAGGGCACCCGGACCACGATGCGACCGCGTTTGCCACTCATGCCGCGCTGCGACTGATGAAGCAAAATGGTTTCCGGCCGCCGGTCTTGTTTGAGATGGCGCTACGCCCGAGCAAGGACTTCAAAGCGAAACTGCCCGAGTTCTTGCCTGGTTCCGAGCGGGAGACGACGACATTGTTGCTCGACGAACGAGCTCGGAAACTAAAGCAACGAATGTTTGCATGTTTCGAAACGCAGCGATCAAGTTTGGAAGTTTCTCCTGTTGGTCCGGAGAAATTTCGCCAGCCTTCGGTCTACGACTTCAGCGCTCCACCACAAGACGGCAAGTTGCATTACGAGAATTTCGACTGGGCACTGAGGAGTGACGAGTGGCAATCACTGGCGTGCAAAGCTTTGGCTGATCTGTTTCCGGCCGCGCAGGTTTACTGACCCTGTTTTCGTATTTCCGGGCAAAGCCATACTAATTCTCAATGATGCGCGTGCCTACTCCTGCAAGAAACCTGGTAAGAAGTTGCGTACGAAGCAAAAAGAAAAGTCGATACCGGCACTCTGCGCTGTAGTATACTGCCCGCGGTTCACGAGTTTTTTGTTTTCCTTTGACCGAGTGCAGTCTCTTCGCCTCCTTCTATATGCGCATCTTAGGAATTGACCCGGGCAGCGAGACGACGGGCTGGGGCGTCATCGAAGGCGATGGGCGCCGCTACGGTCTGGTTGAATGCGGCACCGTGCGAGCGTCGACAGGGCAGAAATTTCCCGCGCGCCTTTTGCGAATCGCCACTGCGCTGGAGGAAATCATTCGGCGTCACCATCCCGACGCTTGCGCTATAGAAGACGGATTCCTGGCTACCAACGTCAAAGTCACTTTGAAACTTGGCCAGGTGCGTGGCGTGGCCATGCTGGTGGCTGAGCGCGCCGCTCTCGAAATTCATGAGTACTCACCCAGACTCGTGAAGCAAACTGTAGTCGGCCACGGCAACGCCGAGAAGCTTCAGGTACAGCAAATGGTAAAGACACTGCTCTCACTCGCCAGCGTGCCTGAGCCCCACGATGCTGCGGATGCACTGGCAGTGGCAATCTGTCATTTTCATCATGCGCGTTTTGCCCAGCGTTTACTCGCAGCGCACCCAGACGAAAAACCTGCAAATCCGAAACTAATGCGTCTTCCTGTTCGATCGCCGGCTCGACACCAGGCTCGGCGTCGCGTTTCCCGCTAAACCAACTACCGCGGTTTCCATTTGTCACCCTTCATCAACCTCATCTTGTGGGGAGGCGAAGCCATGAATATTCAACCCTTACGGAAGTTCTCAACGACATTTCTTTGCGTTCTTTTTGTGTGCTTGCCGGAGACGATCATTGCTAAGCGGCGCGTGCCGGCGGGTGGTCGCGTCGCGGTAATTGTGGACGAACGACTGTCGGCCTTGAGAGCAACACCCGAACTTTCCGGAGTCTTGTTGCGCCGTATGGGGCGTGGGACGTTGGTTGCCGTCAGGGGAGAAAGAAGAAATCGACAGGGGGTTGTTTTTTATAGGGTCAACGTCAACAGTCGAACCAGTGGCTGGATCCAGCGCGAGGCTCTGGTCTCACCTTCGCGCGCGGGCGACGATACCAGGCTATTGCGTCTTATCAAAGGTTCCGAGGATTTCGATCGCGTCGTACGCGCGCGAATCTTTCTCGACTATTTTAGATTGTCAGGATTCCGTCCCGAAGTGCTAATGATTTACTCTCAAGCCGCCGAGGATATTGCCGGTCGCCTCTCGCGAGATGCCTCGCGCAGGCTGGACGAAAAAGAGATGACTGCCGGAGGCGCCCCGCTCTTCAGCTACTACCTCAACTTCAACGAACTCGATCGCTATAACCGTCAGGGAGTCACTTTCATATTCGACGCGGGTGCGAAAAAGTTTCGCTACGACGGCGAAGGCTGGCAAGAGTTGGTGCATCGTTATCCGCGCAGCCCGGAAGCTGTCGAAGCGCGCAAACGGCTTGAGTCTCGCTCCGCCACATACACTCGCTGAGTTTTGTGGAACTAAAGGACCGAGATACACAGTAGGTTGACCGATTTCCCGGAACGGACATCAGGAAGGTTAGCCGACAGGTTTTCCATTTCTCATTTTTCATTTACCATTAGAAGCTAATGGCATTCATGCGATGACAAATGAGAAATGAAAAATGATATATGGAAAATCTCTGATAAGTTCAGCAATCATAATCACTCACGAACTGCTTGCCTCCCCATTGGCGCTTCTCTACACTTACCTCCAAAGTTCCAATCCATTTGAGGGGAATTGAGTGAATGTTTGCCAAACTTCTGCTTCGGCTTACTTTGGCCGCCGCCTTTGCCTTTCTGCTATTCTTCAGCGCCTGTCAACAAACAACCCAAAACCAACCAGCAATGAAGACTAGCGACTCCACAGTATGGGATTCGTATGTAAACGAATTCATCGAGGCTTATTTCGTGGCGCATCCCGACTTCGCAGTGCGCGCCGGGAGGCATGAGTTTGATGGCAAGCTGCCCGACTGGAGCGCGGAGGGTTTGGCCAAAGAGATCAAGCGCCTACACACCGAGAAAGTTCGTATTGCAGGCTTCCAGGATTCAGCGCTGAGCGAGCGGCAACGGTTCGAACGGGAATACGTCGCCTCCGTGATCGATAGCGATCTTTTCTGGCTCGAGTCGGCGGAGTGGCCGATGCGTTGTCCGCAGTTTTACGCCGACGGTATTGATCCGGACGTTTACGTATCTCGCGAATACGCTCCACTCGTCCAGCGTCTCAAAGCCTACACAGACTATGCCAGAGCAATTCCCACGGCGATTGATCAGATTCGCCAGAATCTGCGGAGCCCTTTGCCGAAGACCTTCGTCAACATTGGCCACACCACCTACGGCGGCCTGATTTCATTTTATGAAAAGGACGTGCCGGCTATCTTCGCGTCCGTAAAAGACGAACAACTCCAGAAGGATTTTAAAGAAGCAAACGACGGCGCGATCAAGGCCATGAAGGACATCGATGGCTGGTTCAAATCGCAGGAAGCGACCGCAACCAACAACTTCCAATTGGGCGCAGAGAAATTTAGCGAAATGCTCAAGGCCACTGAACGTGTGGACGTCCCACTCTCCGAACTCGCAGAGATCGGCCGGCGAGATTTGGATCGTAATCTCGCTGCATTGAAAGAAGCTTGTGCCACCTTTGCTCCTGGGGTGTCGATCAACGAGTGTGTTGCGAAAGCGGAAGCACATAAACCAACGGGTGGACCCGTCGAGATGGCGCGCAAACAACTCGGCGATCTTAAGTCGTTCATCCTTGAGAAGAAGGTAGTAACAATCCCAGGCACAGAAGAAGCAAAAGTCGCTGAGGCTCCTGCTTATCGCCGCTGGAACTTTGCCTATATCAACATTCCGGGACCCTACGAAAAGGGCTTACCGTCAATTTATTACATTGCACCGCCTGATCCTGCGTGGTCCCAAAAAGAGAAAGACGCGTATGTGCCGGGAGTGGGCAGTTTGCTTTTCACGTCCGCGCACGAGGTGTGGCCGGGACATTTTTTGCAATTCCTGCACGCCAACCGCTCGTCTTCGAAGCTGGGCCAGTTGTTTGTCGGCTACGCATTCGCAGAAGGCTGGGCCCACTACACTGAAGAAATGATGTGGGAAGCCGGCCTCGGAAATGGTGAGGCGGAAATGCACGTCGGGCAACTGCTCGAAGCGCTGCTTCGCAACGTCCGTTTTGTGTCGGCGATTGAAATGCACACCGGGAAGATGACGGTCGAGGAATCCGAGAAAATGTTTCTCGAGCAGGGTTACCAGGATGCGGCAAACGCACGACAGCAGGCCGCCCGCGGAACATTTGATCCCGCCTACCTGAACTACACGATGGGCAAGCTGATGATACGGAAACTGCGGGCGGATTGGACGGCCTCGCGCGGAGGCAAACAGGCATGGCAGTTGTTTCATGACGAGTTCTTGAAATATGGTGGCCCACCGATTCCGCTGGTCAGGAGAGCAATGCTTCCCGGAGACACCGGATCGCTCTTTTAGTATTCCAAGTTACAGCCGAAGCGGTTATTCTTAGCGCCAATCTTATGGCTGAATCGAGGATCGCAACTGCGCATAGTGGGTTTGGTGTCACGACCCGGCGCGACGCCTGGTGGCTTGAGCTCATTCCAGTTGTCCTGGTGCTCGGCGCGTTCAGTATTTACGCAACCTGGCGAACCTTCGAAAACGCATACTATGAGTTTGGCCCTTACCTTTCTCCTTTTTACTCTCCGCTAATCAAGCCTCGCTGGTGGCCGCTCTCACCCGCCACCCTAATACTCTGGGCGCCGCTCGGATTTCGCGCCACCTGTTATTACTATCGTAAGGCGTACTATCGCGCTTTCTTCCTTGATCCCCCGGCGTGCGCCGTTGGCGAATCGCATCCGCATCGCTATAGCGGAGAAACCAGGTTCCCATTTATCCTGCAGAATCTGCACCGCTATTTCCTTTATGTCGCTCTGATCTTTCTGGTAATACTCTGGTACGACGCGATTAGCGCATTTTGGTTTGCAGGTCACCCCGGAGTTGGTGTGGGCTCGCTCGTGCTGCTCGCTAACATTGTTCTACTGACGTTCTACACATTCTCCTGCCACTCGCTGCGGCACATTGTGGGCGGCAAACTTGACTGCTTTTCCTGCGTCGCCCTGGGTGGGCCACGACACGCGGCCTGGCGCGGCGCCAGCTTTCTCAATGAACATCACATGTTGTTTGCCTGGCTGAGCCTGTTTTCAGTTGGGCTTGCGGATCTCTACATCCGGCTCGTTGCCTCAGGAGCTATTCATGATCTGAGACTGCTGTGAACGAAAAATACGAAACTCACGAACACGACGTATTGATCATTGGTGCTGGCGGGGCGGGGCTATGTGCGGCCATCGCAGCCCTTGCCCAGGGTGCGACCGTTGGCGTCGTCTGTAAATCGTTGCTCGGCAAGGCGCACACTGTGATGGCTGAAGGCGGGATCGCTGCGGCGATGGCGAACGTTGACAAAGGTGACGACTGGTGCACGCATTTCCGCGACACAATGCGCGGTGGCAAGTTTCTAAACAACTGGCGGATGGCCCAAATACACGCTCAGGAGGCGCCGGACCGTGTGCACGAACTCGAGCAGTGGGGCGCTTTATTTGATCGCACCAGCGACGGCGAGATTTTGCAGCGAGCTTTCGGCGGACACACTTTCAAGCGCTTGTGTCACGTTGGAGATCGCACCGGCCTCGAGATGATTCGCACGCTGCAGGATCGAGGAGTCAACCTGGGAATTGACGTGTTTATGGAGTGTGCCATTACGCGTTTGTTGAAAGATGGCGAACGCGTCGCAGGTGCCTTCGGATACTGGCGTGAGACCGGACGATTCGTTGTCTTCAAAGCCAAATCGGTCGTTATCGCCACAGGCGGCATCGGCAAAGCCTGGCGCATCACTTCAAACTCCTGGGAATACACCGGTGACGGGATGGCCCTCGCATACGACGCAGGTGCAGAGTTAATGGATATGGAGTTTGTTCAATTTCATCCCACGGGAATGGTCTGGCCGCCCGGTGTACAGGGCATTCTGGTGACCGAAGCTGTCAGGGGCGAAGGTGGCACATTGCGCAACAAGGATGGCGAGCGGTTCATGGAACGTTACGATCCGGAGAAGATGGAACTGTCTACACGCGATGTGGTGGCGCGGGCCATTTACACTGAAGTACGCGAAGGACGCGGCACGGAGCATGGCGGCGCGTATCTCGACATCTCGCATAAACCTGCCGAGTATGTGAAGCGAAAGCTGCCCAGCATGTATCACCAGTTCCGCGAGCTGGCGGACGTGGACATCACACAGGGACCGATGGAAGTTGGCCCAACCTGTCATTACATGATGGGAGGCATTCGCGTGGAGGCTGAAACGGCCCAGGCAACGGTGCCGGGATTATTTGCAGCCGGTGAGGCTGCCGCTGGGCTGCATGGAGCGAATCGTTTGGGAGGTAATTCGCTGTCCGATCTACTGGTCTTCGGTCGGCGCGCCGGGTTGAGCGCCGCGGAGCATGCCAGCCATGCTGGTCCTGGAGTAGTAGATTCTCAGCAGATCGAAGAAGGCGAGCGGGAAATGCTTGCGCCTTTCGAGCGCCCCGCCGGCGAAAGTCCATACGAGATTCATGCGTGTTTGCAGGAAGCAATGCAGAATTATGTCGGCATCTTTCGAAATGAAGATGACTTGAAGAAAGGACTTGTAGAACTTCAGGAGCTGAATGAGCGCACCGCCCGAGTTAAGGTTGAAGGCTCGCGGCTATTCAATCCGGGATGGCACCTTGCACGCGATCTGAAATCGATGCTGACTGTTGCGGAAGCGGTGGCCTTAAGCGCACTGGAACGCAAGGAAAGTCGTGGCGCGCATAGTAGAATCGATTATCCTAACTACGACCAGAGATGGGGCCAGCAGAACAACGTCACCCTGCGTTACGGCGGGCAGATGAAACTGAAGCAGTTGCCGATCGCGGAAATGCCCAAGGAACTAAAGGAACTTCTTGACGAAAAATAGTGTCAGTGGTCAGTTGTCCGTTTTAGTCTTTGGACTTTGGTCTTGGGTTTTGGCCGGTAGGCAGGGCTCGGGAGGCGTACTTCTCAAAGACCGAAGACCAAAGACCAGTCGAAATCGGCTGACCACTGATCAGTTACAACGCACCAACTGGAATGGCTGAAGCAACTTTCAAAATTTTTCGCGGTGACCGCAAGGGCGGTGAGCTGACTGAGTACAAAGTACCTATTGCGCCTGGTATGGTTGTGCTCGATGCGCTCCACTACATTCAGGGACATCTGGCGCCGGACCTTGCGGTCCGGTGGAACTGCAAAGCCGGCAAATGCGGCTCGTGTTCGGCAGAAGTTAATGGCCGTCCGCGGTTGACGTGCAAGACTCGCCTGGATGCTTTGCCGCTGGAGGAATCCATTACTGTCCAGCCGATGAAGAGTTTTCCAGTCATCAAAGATTTGGTAACTGACGTATCCTGGAACTACCAGGTCAACAGAAGCATTCCGCCATTCCACCCGCGCCCGAATGTCGAATGGAAGATGGATCAACGCGACGTCGATCGCGTGCAAGAGTTTCGCAAATGCATCGAATGTTTTCTCTGTCAGAATGTTTGCCACGTCCTGCGCGACCACGACAAGAAAGAACAGTTTGGTGGTCCCCGCTTCTTCGTTCGCATAGCTGGGTTGGATATGCATCCGCTCGACGGTTTGTCTCGAACTGAGTTGCTGAAGGATGAGCTCGGCATCGGTTTGTGCAATATCACCAAGTGTTGTACAGAAGTCTGCCCAGAAGATATTCATATCACTGATAACGCTATCATTCCGCTCAAAGAACGGGTGGTTGATGATTACTACGATCCGGTTCGCTGGTTCCTGCGGAAGATAAGGGGAAGGAGGCAAAATGGAGCTAAAACTTAAGCCAATCTCGCGAGCCGGGATTGCTGAAGCGATCTCCAAGACGGAAGTCTATCGTTATCTGAATGAGCCGGGCGAGGCGGAGTCGATCTGTCGTGACATACTTGCTATCGAGCCTGACAATCAAGCAGCCCTGCGTCTTCTGGGCCTTGCAATCACGGATCAGTTTACCGGGGAGATGACTGATCGGTATTCGGAAGCCGAGCGCGTGTTTCGCGGTCTGACAAGCGAGTATGAACGCGTCTATCACCTTGGCATTCTCCAGGAGCGAAAAGGGAAAGCACAGCTCCGTGCCGGACGGCCGCCTCACGCAGTGCTGCAGATTTTCGAAGAGGCAATGAGACTCTTTGAAGAAGCAGAGAAGGTACGGCCAGCCGACAATGACGATGCGATCCTGCGCTGGAATCGCTGTGTGCGGCTTTTGCAGAGTCGTATTAGCTCCGAATGGAGTAAGGAAATGGAAGAGTTTGATGCCAGCGAAGGCCCGCCGGTTTAGGCTTTGCTCACCTAAGACAATCAAAAAATTCCTACTATTCGTTGCACGGCTGTTAATAAATCCTTCTGAGGGTCGTTTCTATGAGTGGAAACGATTTTCAGGAGGACACAGTGCAGGCAGCCGCTAAAACATTGAGATTAGTTACCGAACCTCCCAATTCCCGCCAGACGGAGCTGGAAGCGCTTTTCCAGTCACATCACGACCGCGTTTTCCGCACCGCTCATCGGATCACCGGCAGTCCCGCCGACGCTGAAGACGTACTGCAGACTGTTTTTCTGCGGCTCGTCAAGGGCAAAGAGGCTTACGACCTTTCGGAGAATGCGGAAGCTTACCTGTCCCGGGCGGCGATCAATGCGTCGCTCGACCTGATGAGGAGCCGCAGCCGAACGAAATCGGTCGGACTCGGTGATGTGGAAACCGAGGCGCTTGAAAGCAAATTTCAAAGTCCGGAGTCTGAACACGCTGATCGCGAACTGCAAATGCTGATTCGGCAGGCGGTAGCACGTTTGGGGAAGACTGCCGGCGAGATGTTCGTGCTTCGGTATTACGAAGGATACGAGAATCAGGAAATCGCGAAGATGCTTGACACCTCACAAATGGTTGTTGGAGTGGTGTTGCATCGCGCGCGTACAAAACTGCGAAAAGAAATTGGGCACTATTTGGAGAAACATCATGAAAAGCAATAATGATTTTGACGCAATACTCGACCACGTTACCACTGAAATGCGGAACGAGCAGGTCGATTCGGCGGTAATTAACGAAGCGGCTGAGCGTGTTTGGGCGCGCTTGTCCGTAGAATCGTCCGCGCAACTCAGGACTGAAAACGTGGCGACCGAACGAATCGGAAGCTGCGCTGATTTTCAGTCGCTCATTCCCGCTTATCTGACCAGCAGTCTGTCTGAAGCTCGTTCACTGTTGCTGGTCGATCACACACACGAGTGCATCCCCTGCCGCAAGGCAATGAAGGATGCGCGCTCGCGCTATGCGAATCGCATGGCGCCGGCCAGGAAGGCTGACGTCACACGCCGCTACAGCATTCAGCCGGTTGTTCTGCGATGGGGAATTGCGGCGGCGCTGATCATTGGTGTCGGGCTCATTGCGCTGCCGTTTATTCAGCGCTGGGCGCCGCTCGGCGGAGAGTTGGAAGCTACCGTACAGGCCGCCGAAGGACAGGTCTATCAAATCGCTGACACTCGCAGTGCCCCGATCACCTCCGGCGAGAAGCTGCAAAAAGGCGACCGTATTCGCACGGCAAAAGACGCGCACGCATTCGTTCGTTTAGGCGATGGCTCAGTCATCGAAATGAAGGATCGTTCCGAGTTTTCCCTGAGCAAGAATTCGTTGGGGACCACGATTCATTTGAACCGGGGCGCGATCGTGGTTGAAGCTGCGAAACAGGGAAAGCAACACCTGTTCGTAGATACCGGAGATGCGACGCGTCTGTCGGTTACAGGCACAGTGTTTTCCGTTAACAGCGGCACCAAAGGCTCACGCGTGTCGGTGATTGAAGGCGAAGTTCACATGGATCACGCCGGCAGCGAACGCGTGTTACGTGGCGGGGAGCAAGCGACCACGAATGCCGCCATCGAGAAGATTCCGGTTAAGGATGAAGTGGCGTGGAGCCGGAAGGCTGCTCGTTATGCCGAGACTCTGGCCGCTTTCACTTCGCTTAACAAGGAATTGGGAAAGGTGGCTCAGCCGGGAGTTCGCAATTCAACTCACCTGCTCGATTTGATGCCCGAGAACACTATTGTTTACGCGGCCTTGCCTAACTTGACCTCGACGATCGTGGAGTCGCACCGGATCATGCAAGAGCGCATCAACCAGAATGCCGCGCTTCGTGAATGGTGGGAAAAAGAAGAGGGGGGACATCGAGGTCCTAATGTGGATCAGGTCATCGGCAGCATTCGTGAGTTTGGGGATTACCTGGGAGACGAAATCGCGGTCTCAGTCTCGATGGATGAAAAGGGCGAGCCGGTTGCGCCGCTCGTGCTCGCGGAACTCAAGAACTCCGCCGGCTTCCAGCAGTTTGTAGAGCAGCAGATCGCGAAGTTCGCCGGTAACGCCCAGGTGAGTAACCGAACTCGCCCGGCAATTCGCTTCGTCGCTGATCCCTTGACGGCGACAGCCACCGCGACTGAGCCGGGCAAGAAGGCGGATGAGCTTTATGTTTGGATACAAAACGATCTGTTTGCGGCAAGTCCGAAGCTCCATCAACTTCAGGATCTGGCGGCAATCGTTCAGAAGGGCGCAACCAGCAGTTTTGCACAAACATCGTTTCACAATCGCATTGCCCAGGTCTATCAGGAGGGCGCCGGTCTGGTTGTGGCCGCTAATCTCGAACGTCTTATTGAGAATACGAAGCCCGAGCTAACGAAGGGCGCCGGCGGCGAGCAGCGTGAAAGCGCGCTGAAACAACTAGGCATCCTGAACCTTAAGTATTTCGTGCTTGATCAGACGAGCTCTGAAGGCAAGACACACACTCAGGCGACGGTGTCTTTCAATGAAGCACAGGGCGGGATTCCTTCGTGGCTGGCGGCCCCCGGGCCGATGGGTTCGCTCGAATACATTTCGCCGGACGCTAACGTGGTCGCAGGCTTCGTCGTCAAAGACCCGGTGAAGTTGGTTGACGATTTACTGGGCGTCATTGAAACCGTCTCGCCCGACCTGCGGAAAAACCTGGACAAGCAGCAGGCTGATCACGGGCTTGATATTCGCAGGGACATCGCGGCGCCACTCGGTGGAGAGTTTGCCTTTGCGATTGATGGTCCAATTCTGCCGACGCCGTCGTGGAAGATGGTGTTTGAAGTAAACGACTCTGCACATCTGCAGCAGACGCTCGAACGCGTGGTTGGTGAAGTCAACAAGGAGGCGGCGAAATTTGGCAAGACTGGTCTGCTCTGGGATCAAGCGGATATTGCCGGCCGCACTTACTACACGCTGAGGTCTGCCGATTTCGGTGTTGAAGTGAACTACACTTACATCAATGGTTACGTAGTCATGGGCCCGAGCCGCGCGATGGTCGAGCGGTCAGTGCGTTCGCAACAGCAGGGCTACACGCTGCTGCGCTCATCGCGTTTCACCGCCGGCTTGCCTTCGGATGGCAACGCCAACTTTTCCGCGCTTTTCTATCACAACCTGGCGCCGCTGGTGCAGCCGTTCGCGGAACGGATTGCTAACTCAGCAGGCAATCTGCCGCAGGAGCAGCAACAAGCAATCAAGGCGATGGCTGCCGATATGCCGCCAACACTCGCCTACGCCTATGCCCAGGGTGACAGCATAACTTTCGCGGCCAACACTGAAGGTGGGCCGTTTGGATTGAGTCCAGCAACTCTGCTGGGTGTGCCGAACTCGTTGGAAATCCAACACATCCTTCAGCAAGGTATGAAAAAGTAGGACAGGCATTCCTGCTGTCCTGGTTTCAGTTCTCTGCGCGCCTTTGCGAGTCCTTTGCGCCCTTTGCGGTTTGTTCTCAGGCTAAGAAACATTACCGCGCAGGCGCCGAGGATCCGCAACGGGCCGCAGAGAAGAGAATAGAAAGGAACTAATCATGAGCAGTCTTCTTAAAACGTTTCGGGCATCGCTAACATTGAGCATAGCGCTGGTCGGGTTAATAGTCTTCCAGCCGGCTTGCACCCACAGGAAGATCGTTCAGCTCGGCACGCACAAGGTCACGGTGTCGCGTCATGGATTCGAAAAGAGACTTTACGTCAATGAGAAGGCGTCGGTCCCCACGCTCGAGTACGCCGGGATCAGTACTGACGGGAAGGGTCTGAAAGTCTCAATACAGGGCGACAAGGTCACCATCAACGGTGTCGATCACGGCCGGCTGCGGGACGGCGATGCTGTGCTGATTAGCGACGAGGGTGTGGCAGTAAACTCAATGGACTATGGCGAGTCTGAAAAGTACCTGCGCGCCAACAGCTCGCCGGCAGACGCGACCGCGTCGAACTGACCTCCATAGTTATTTTAGGGCGCACTTTTCTAATGCACTCGGGGCGGATACCCAGGTCCGCCCCTACAGCGTTCGGCAGGACGAGGCAATCATGAAACTAATCTCCATCTCGCTTGGTTCGTGGCTGGTTGGACTCGCTGTCATCCTGGTCGCATTTGTTGTTGTAGAAGGGGCCGGAATGCGTGCGGCGGACCTCAAAGGCGCGACCATCACTTCTCTAATCGTCGCTGCGTTGCTCTTTTCGCTGGCGTATGCTCCATCGTTGTTCTGGTTACGCAAGCGCCTCGGCGGCTGTCGGCCCGCGGCGCTTTTCCCCGTTGCATCTGCGCTGATTCTCAATCTTCCCGTATTTTTGATCGGGATTTTGGCAATCGGTAGAACTTTAGGGCCCGCCGAAGCGTTTGCATTCATCGGTGCATTCGTGCTGATGGGAACGGCTTTCGGTCTCGCTTTTGTTTGGAATTATCAGAACAGGGATATAAAGTCTGCAAGATGGCGTTAGCTGCAACGGTTCAGGAACAGGTAAACCTCAAAGATCCGGCGAACTTCGCCCCGGTCATCGATCTCAACGACCTGAGCGTCAAATTTGGCCAGCGGCCCATCCTGCAAAATCTTCGGGGCGAACTGCGCGGACGCGCTATTGGGTTACTCGGTCCTAACGGCGCCGGCAAGACCACGTTGATTCACACCTTGCTTGGTTTCCACTCGCCATCGTCAGGCACGGCCCACATCTTCGGCAAGGACATTACAACCGATGCGAAGCAAATACGATCACTCGTGGGTTATATGCCCGAGCGCGATTCGTATATTGCGAAGATGAGCGCGGTGCACTTTGTGCGATTGATGGCCGAGCTTTCCGGCTTACCTTCGGAAGCGGCGCTTGAGCGCGCACACGAAGCTCTCTTTTATGTGGGCCTGGGAGAAGCGCGCTATCGTAGTCTGGACACCTACTCGCTGGGAATGAAACAGCTTGCCAAACTGGCGCAGGCAATCGTTCACGGCCCGCAGCTGATCTTCCTCGATGAGCCAACCAACGGCCTGGATCCACCAGCTCGACAACGAATGATCCGGCTCGTGCGGGAGATTCGCGACAGCGGCAAGGCTAATATCGTTTTGTCGTCGCATCTGCTGCGCGACGTTGAAGAGTGTTGCGAGGAAATCCTGATTCTGAAAGAGGGTCGGCTTGCGGTCTATTGCAATCTCGAAGATGAACGTAAATCAAACCGGAAGTTTTTGCTGCTGGAAACACGCGGTGATCAAGACAAGTTTGCTGCAGCCGTTGGCGCACTGGGTTGTGAATACGCGCTGACGGGAGATCACCGCGTCAAGTTGGTATTACAGGAAGGCATCGAGGTGCGGGATCTTTATCGCATAGCGTCTCAGTATGACGTGCAAATCAGGCGGTTGAGTTACAAGCGCGATTCTCTGGAAGACATCTTCCTGAAAGCGATGGAGAACGGTCATGGCGGTTTATGAGCACACCTACAAGCAGTATCTCGGAAAGCTGACTCCCGAATGGAGCCGGTTTCTCGTGATCCCGCGCCACGCCTTTCGCGATGTTTTCAAGTCGAAGCTCTTTACGGCGTTCTTCATCGTCTGCTTTATTCCGCTTTTGATCGAAGCCATTCTCATCTATCTCCATCACAACGTGAACGCGCTGGCGATCTTAAAGGTAAACGTCAGGGAACTAATTCCCATTGATGCTTCTTTCTTCCAGACCTTTGTGAACCTGCAAGGCACATTTGCTTTTTTCGTGACGCTCCTGGTTGGACCACCGCTGGTCGCGCGCGATCTTAGAAACAATGCCCTGCCACTCTATTTGTGCCGGCCGTTTTCCCGAACTGAGTATGTGCTTGGAAAAATGTCAGTCTTGTTGATCTTGCTTTCGGCGATTACCTGGGTGCCGCAGCTGTTATTGTTTTTGTTTCAGTCATACCTCGAGGGCGCGAGCTGGTTTGTACATAACCTCGCGCTGGCCAGCGCGATCTTCATCGGTAGCGTCGTTTGGATTCTCCTGCTGGCGTTGCTTTCACAGGCTGTATCGGCACTGGTGAAATGGCGGGTCATAGCGAGCGCCGCATTGCTCGGTATCTTTTTTATTCCCTCGGTATTCGGCGAAGTCATGAACCATCTCTTTCTGACACGCTGGGGCAACATTATCAGCCTGGGCGCGCTCATCAAGAATGTTACAGCGGGACTTTTCGGGACCTTCGTCCGAGCTTCCGGACGCTTTACGGATTGGGACGGGCGAGTCGGCCACGAAATCATCGTGTACGAGCCGCCACTTTGGGCCTCGTGGTTTACGTTGTTTTTAATCTGCGTTATTTGTTTGGCACTGCTGTCGAGGAAGGTTAAGGCTTACGAGGTTGTTCGCTGAATTTCGGATTGGGGATTGTGGATTTCGGATTTCGTCGTCCCTTAGTTGAGCAGAAGGTTGTAGAGAGGTTATGGGCGAGGCAAAACCACAACTCGGGGGTCGGCCGGAGAAAATTCGAAATTCGCAATCCGAAATTCGAAATTCTGAGCTGATCGTCTTCGATGATGTCTCCAAGTTTTATGGGGAGATCCTCGGGGTGAACCGCGTCAATCTTCAGATTGCTCCGGGAATCACCAGTCTCGTGGGACCAAACGGGGCGGGGAAGTCGACTTTGATGAACCTGATGACGGGATTGCTTCGTCCCAGTCGCGGCAACATCACGATTCTTGGTATGCCCACCGATCAGCCGGAGCAGCTTTTTCGCAAACTTGGTTATTGCTCCCAGTTTGATTCCTTTCCTCGCGGACTGACGGGACGGGAATTCATTGAGTCGTTTCTGCTCGTGCATGGCTTTGACCGAAAGAAAGCTGAAGAGTTCACAGTAACTGCGCTCGAACGGGTAAGTTTGCTTGATGCAGCTAACCGAAAGATTGCGGCGTACAGCAAGGGAATGCGCCAGCGTATTCGACTCGCGCAGGCAATCGCTCATCAACCGGCCGTATTGATCCTTGACGAGCCTTTGAATGGACTGGACCCCATGGTGCGCGCCGAAACAATCGCGCTCTTTCGCAAACTCGCGGCCGATGGTTTGCACCTGATCATCTCGAGCCACATTCTGCACGAAGTCGACATGATGTCAGACCGTGTAATCCTGCTTAACAACGGCTACGTGGTTGCTGAAGGAAATGTCCATGGCGTGCGCGACGAGATGGAAGAACACCCAATGCAAATCCTCATTCGTTGCGATAAGCCTGCAAAGCTGGCCGCGCGCGTTTTTGATAAGGACCATGTGGTCGAGGCGCGGCTCCATGACGATCGTCTCGGGCTTTTTGTTAGAACCCGAGATGCGGACCAGTTTTATCTGCTTCTTAATCGCGTAGTTGCCGAAGGCGAAATCAATATAGAGTCGATTGCGCCGGTTGACGATGACCTAAGCGCGGTTTACCAGTATCTAATCGGATCCGAAGGAAGCAGTTCGTAGTTAGGAGTGCGGCAAACATTGCCATCTTAGGGCTCTGCCCTCTGATGTGCGGAAGGTCTATGACCTTCCGCAGCGAACAATAGATTTCTCGGGGCTGTGCCCCAAAGTTTGAGAGGAATCAAAAAGGGCATAGCCCAATACTCGTGGCTTACTTGCCGGAAGGTCTGAGACCTTCCGCACATCGGGAGGCAAAGCCTCAAAGGCATGTTATGAGTTCCACAGTAGACATGGCGCCGTCGAAAACAATCGGGAAACAACCCCTGCCGTGGTCCCTCTGGTGGCGACAGATTCGGGCAATCTTCCGCCTCGAGATCGAGAAAAACTTTTTAGGCAGGCGTTCAATTCTGCTTTATTTGCTGGCACTGATACCTGTTGTTCCGTTGGCATTGCTCGCTCCGTTTACGCCCCCCGGGCGCGAGTGGCAGGACTTCACTCAATACAACATGATCTTTGCGATCTACTACGGCGGGCTGATCCTGCGCACCGTGGTTTTCTTCGGCTGTGCCTGGATATTCATGAATCTGTTCCGTGGAGATATCATCGACCGCAGTTTGCACTTCTACTTTCTGAGCCCGGTTCGCCGCCAGGTGTTGGTCGTCGGGAAATATCTTTCCGGCTTAGTGACGTCGATCATTCTTTTCACAGCCTCGACAGTCGTCTCGATGTTGCTGCTTTATCTCCCGCATTTTTACTCGGAGAGTTCTCGTTACTTTTTGGAAGGACAGGGTCTCGGGCAATTGCTGACGTATGCCGGCATCACGATTCTGGCTTGTGTCGGTTACGGCGCGTTCTTTCTGGTGGTCGGCCTGTTCTTCCGCAATCCGATTATTCCCGCGATTGTCTTGTACTTTTGGGAGTGGGCCAATTTCCTGATGCCCCCACTACTGAAGAAGATTAGCGTCATCCACTATCTCAACTCACTTGCTCCAGTGCCGGTGTATGAAGGACCTTTTGCGGTCGCCGCCCTGCCAACGCCTGCCTGGATCGCCGTGCCGAGCCTCATCGCAGTAACGGTTCTGGTGTTGATTCTGGCGAGCCGGCGCATCCGCCACATGGAGATCCGCTACGGCAGCGACTGAGATTTGGAGTGCGGTTCTCACCGCTTTTTGCGATAGCGGGACTCAGGACTACTAAGGCAAATAAAGAGGCAACGTCTTGATTCGTTGCCTCTTTACCTTTGAAATATTCTGATGATTCATCACAATCATCGTCATCCCATTAATCGTCCAGAGGCCGCAGGAAATGGCTGAAGGCCCCCATTGGGCCACGTGTCTGCCCTGCTTCCGCGCCGCTGTGCGTTCATCCGCACCAGCAACGGTGTCTCCAACCTCTGGGCGCAGTCCCTTGCCGGCGGCGAGCCGAAACAACTTACCAACTTCCGAGACCAACGCATCTCCAATTTTGCCTGGTCACGCGATGGCAAACAGCTTGCCCTGTCGCGTGGCCTGGTGCACAGCGATGTGATCTCAATCAGCGGCTTCAAATAAAAGAGTAGAGCGACGTTTTCTGGCCTACCTTCTGCTGGCAAAAGGATTATCGCGAATCCAAAAGCGCCAGGGTTTATCAATCCACTCTTCGGCATAATCAATTCCAATTCTCGGTCCCGACATAATTCGCGAGCGCGGAACGTCTTCGCTTTCCTCCAGCCACACGCGATCACCCAGTAAATCGGCCGCATCCAGTTTGCGATCAATCCCCATGGCGATGCAGAGTTTTCCCGGTCCATTACTGAGATTGTGATCTGACTGGCCGCGGCGACGTTTGCGCATCAACTCAATTCCTTCGACAGGCTCAACGGCACGAATTAACACGGCGTGCGGAAAGTCTGCAGCATTCGTCACGACGTTGAATTGGTAATACATGCCGTAAACAAAAAAGACATACGCGGTGCCGCCGATGCCATACATGGTTTCCGTGCGCTTCGTGCGGCGCCCACCGTAAGAGTGGGCCGCGCGGTCTTGTGGTCCGCGGTAAGCCTCGACTTCCACGATTGTTCCTGAGACTCGTTTGCCGTTGGGCGCGGGAACCACCAACAGCTTTCCCAACAGTTCGCGGGCAACAGTCACGACATTCGAGCGGGTGTAAAATTCGCGAGGAAGTTTTCTATTCATCAAAACTCGCTCGAGTTACCTGTGTGGTTTGAAATTGTTTAGAAAGGGGACTTGTCCCCATGCGACGGGGGCACAAGTGCCCTTTCTAAACATTCCGGTTACACACTCGGGATTAATGCCAAAGCTGCCAGAGCATCACAAAAGTAATCACGAACCCAATCGCTACGATTGCTCGGCGGATAGTAACCTGGGCCACACGCACCGCCATGTGGGCACCGAAATAACCGCCCAGCGTCGCGGCGCCGGCCATGATTAGGGCGTCAGGCCAGACAACGAGACCCTTGAGTGCAAAACTCAATACAGCAATACTATTGATGCAGATGCCCAGAAAATTCTTGATCCCATTGGCTCGGTTAATATCGTGCAAACCCAGAAGCCCCATTGCCGCCAACATCAGGATGCCGTTACCGGCGCCAAAATAGCCACCGTACATAGCCGAGAAAAACTGAAACACGATGGCGCCTACCCACCAGTACATTTTCGGTGCAGCGTCAATTGATTGCAGGCGCAGGCGGCGATTAATCGTCCCTTGCACCATGAAGAGGATGGTGGCGAAAAGAATCAGGAAGGGAACTAACTGCGCAAAGATTGGTGAGGGCGTCCAAATCAGCAGCCAGGCTCCGAGTGCGCCGCCGATGACGCTCGTAATCCCGAGGCGCAAGAGAATTGCCGAACTGTTTTCCAGTTCACGACGATATCCGAATAGGCCCCCAAACAACCCGGGCCAGAGGGCAACGGTGCTGGTGGCGTTGGCAACCTTAGGATCGAGGCCAAGCCAAATGAGTACCGGAAAAGTAAACAGCGTGCCGCCACCGGCAATGGAATTGATCACACCGGCGGCGAAAGCCGCCGCGATCATCAGGAGCATGTTGGGAAGAAACATTGATTAGTTTCGAGTTTCGAGTTTCGAGTTCTTAGTTCCAGGTGGATATCTCTAACTCCAGATTTCTGGTCACCACATTGAACTTGAAACTCGAAACTCGAAACTTGTAGCCATGTTAGAATGCGCCGCGCAGTTTCACAAAGCAGAACTTGAGGGAGGGTAAGAATGGCAGACGTAACTATTCGTCCGTCGAAAAACGGTCCATACATTGTCGAAGGTCCAATAGAGCTGTTCGACACGGAGGGAAACACGATTCCGGTTGATAAGCCGCGCATTGCGCTGTGTCGCTGCGGCGCTTCATCGAACAAGCCTTTTTGCGACGGCACGCATAGCCAGATTGGATTTCAAGCCGCGGAGGCGATTAACCCGGAAAGTGCGGAGTGACTGGCGGATGATGTTGGGTCGTCGATCCACGTTCCTCGCATGTCTCCACCGGCACGAGCATCGCAGGCCATTGAAGAGCGTCAAGCCATCCCATTCTGGAAACACTGCAGTGGTTACGGGTTAAGGAGATGTTTCCGCGAGGTTGGATTTGTATTTGGTATTCGTCTGGCGATCATTGATCTCGATATAGACCCAGCTCGGCGGAACCACGCCCTCCTCTGCAAACCAAATGCCGTTGAGATCCGCCGGCTTGCCGAGGGCGCAAAATCCGTAGAGCCGTTTTCCCCGCTGATCGTAGAAGTCCACCCACGTGCGAGACGACTTCGTGTTTGCGCCGCATGGCGGTAGAGCGGGCGCGGCAGCGAAAAGCTCCGCTGGATAATCAGCCTTGTTGAGCACGTCGTAGCGGTAACGTATAAAGTTCGTTCCTCCAGTCGTATAGAATTCCGTCGCTGTTAAGTAAAGCACGGGATTCGGAAGTGGAGGGGGAGTCGCGTGAGAGATCCTACTGCTTGCCAGCATCATGAGCACCAAAGTCGCGAACAGCATCGTGATAGTCTTCGTTAATCTCATTTGGGTCCTTTCGTCGACGGTGAAAAAAAACACTTCGGTTTCCGGTTTCAAATAGATTGACCTCCGAGAGAATGCCACTGATCGAGGTTTAGGTTCAAGAACCTTCTTTGGATAAACCCGAAACGAGTCAGGATAAAGTCGCCATCACTCTTTCAAGTCAAAAGTCTTCTCGATACGACGATCGGGAACCAGCCATATGATCGCCACCAGTACATACAATGCGCAAGCAAGCCACCACCTCACCACAGCGAGCGGAATTGCCACGAGATAGAAGAGTGTTGATATCCGTCCTTTGAAATCCCGGCCAACGGCGGTGGCGAGAACTGAGTCCTTGCCATGGAGAGAAATGAGGGCCCGCGACAAAATGAAGTAAGCGATTGAGGCAAACAGCATCACGGTGCCATACAAGGCGACGGGCCCGTGGGCAAAATGGGTCTCGCCCATCCAGGAGGTTACAAACGGCACTAATGACAACCAGAACAGCAGGTGCAGATTGGCCCAAAGCACGCCGCCATTCACGTGTTGGACTGCATGAAGCATGTGATGGTGATTACTCCAGTAGATGCCCAGGAATACGAAACTCAATACGTAACTCAGGAATACCGGAAGCAGCGGTTTCAGCGCCGTCAAATCGGATCCGTGTGGCACTTTCAACTCGAGCACCATGATGGTGATGATGATGGCAATCACACCATCGCTAAATGCTTCCATGCGTCCCTTAGTCATTGGATAGTCTTTGTACTTGACACTTGATTGCCTACCCGCCATTCATACAATTGATCCACTCTTCGCGCGGGATTCTGACAAACGCCTCCACAACCTCCGGATCAAACTGTTGTCCTGCGGTTCGTCTGAGTTCTGCGGAGGCCGCCTCAAAAGTCTTGGCGATATTATAAACGCGACTGCTGGTCATTGCGTCGAAGGCGTCTGCCACCGCGAAGATGCGCGCATTGCGATCAATCTCTTTGCCCCTTATGCCAAACGGATAACCTTTTCCGTCCCATCGCTCATGGTGCTGAGCGACAACGAATGAGGCGCCTTTTAAGAAATCAACCCCACTCAAGATTTGCATGCCGAGCAAAGGATGTTCTCTCATCCTGATCCATTCGGCGGTCGTCAAACTTCCAGGTTTGCGCAGAATGGAGTCTGGGACTCCAATCTTGCCAATATCGTGGAGTAGAGAACCGTGCTCGAGTGATTTCATCTGAGCCGGATTCAAACCAAGCTCACGGCCCAGGACCAGACTAAACTTGACGACGCGTTCAGAGTGTCCCTGAGTTTCCGCGTCACGCATTCTGAGTGTCGCCGCAAGTGCAGACAGCATCGCACGTTCGTCTTGCCCGTCTGGAGTGACTATTCTATTTTGCTTTTGAAGGGCTAGCCCCACAGTATTTTTCATCCATCGACCTTTCTGGTCTAACTTGAGTCCCTCGCAGCGTTGAAGAAGGTTATTCTAGCAGCGCTGTTGCCTA
>Ga0137403_10002407_pt1 | contig 22891 bp, 16 predicted proteins | sample CZOMad2_1_16fung_FD_122057 | JGI IMG/M metagenome (GOLD analysis project Ga0137403, IMG submission 122057) | Vadose zone soil fungal communities from Angelo Coast Range Reserve, California, USA - CZOMad2_1_16fungal (Hybrid Assembly) | ecosystem: Environmental > Terrestrial > Soil > Vadose zone...
GACCGTGGTCAGCACGGGCGGCAGCCTCACGGGCTCGGATGTTACAAACGACGAGATCGTCGCCTTCGCCTTGCCGAAGAGATGAAGCGAATTTTGGGAGACGCCGGCCGAATACAAAGTTGAGCCGGCGTTCGTCTTCGCAACATGGGACGGTTCAACGAGACCGTCCCATGTCACCAACGTTTCACCTATGTCTTGCGTGCAGGATTCACTCAGTAGAGCGCCGCTTTGTGCACGATATACGGCCGAGCTGTCAGGCGAGCTGTGCATCACATTACGGACCGGTTTTACTTTCGCAATGTCACCGGCTGCTCAAGCCGAATCCTCGTCATCGAGGCGACTTTATTGCGATAGATCAACCGACAATCCATATGCTGCACTAATGTGAGCATGATAGCCTTTTCATTCCTTTTCCGGTTCGATTCCGGAAAAGAAGACGTGCTGGATTGCTATGGATGTCTCGGAGGTTTTTATTAAACGTCCGGTGATGACCATTCTGGTCATGGCAGCGTTCTTATGTGCCGTGCCGCCGACCTCTGGTTGACATAACGGATCGACGGCGACAGACAGCGATAGTGTTTTGCATCTGCCGGCCTCCGACGGCGTTCACATACTTGTTTCACCCCACTTTAAATTCCCTTATCAAACTATCCGCATGTCAATCCCCATTCGACATTCATGGCCGAAGCGACGAAAACTAATCTAAGTGCCTGGTAAACCGCCAACCCGTCTTCAGAGATCGCCGATCGCGATATCCATGTCCAGCCGCTTTGGAGGCGGTTGCACATGACAAGAAAACCCGTAAAGAGAAGGGGCGGAAAGCCGAAGGCAAGATTGGGTCTCCCGGATCTTGATCAGTCGAAGGCGGCTGTCATTGGCAGCCTTCGATCACCAGAATCGCAGCGCGGTTATCGCCAGGCGATCGATGAATTTATCGATTGGTATTGCTCGGAGCCGCGGCTCTCGTTCAATCGAACCGTGGTCCTCCGTTACCGGATCCACCTGGAATCCCGAAACCTCGCTGCAGGCACGATTAACGTGAGGTTGGCTGCTGTCCGACGGTTGGCGTACGAAGCTGCAGATGCCGGGTTACTCAGCCCCGAGCTCGCCGCCGGCATCCGACGCGTAAAAGGCGTCAAGAAACTTGGCGTTCGCTTAGGAAATTGGTTGTCTGCAAAGGAAGCTCGGAAGCTGTGGCAATCTCCTGATTAAATCCTTGTCGGTTTGTTCAAAGAAGAACGCAGTTGAGGTGTAACTGCCCACTCTCTGCCGTAGGATTGCTCGTTCATCGATCATTTTCGAGTGGTGACTATAACGCGGATAGTAACAGTAGCCGCCCCTCCAGGGCCGGTGGCATGAATCGTGTACGTGACTGAAGAACTGGGTCGGACTTCCAGACTACCGGTCGCATCAACTGCACCAACTACCGGCTGGATGGATACTGTCTTCGCGTTGTCCACTTTCCATCGGAGAGTAGTAGACTGACCCTCCTGAATCGTGAAAGACTCAGCGGTGAATTGTATCGTCGGAACAGACGCCTGCTGCACAGCGGCGGCAAGTCCTGAGGCCAGCAATGCAGCCAAGCCGCACAAGATCACTGGAAAGTATAACGGACACTCCTTTGACCGGCTTGGAATGCTCATCTGATTAAGATTCACCGAGTATACCAAGCCTCAAAACAATAGTCACAATTGTGAAAGAAAACTTCACTGAAGTTATGTCGCCGTTCGAATCGGAGGACAGTTGGGAGTCTTGGCCAGCGCTGTTCAAGAACTTGTACGGCCCCTCCGCTTTTGCAACAGGCGGCTATATTCAGATCGAAATCGTTTTGGCAGAAAATTCATTAGATTTGGCGATCGTACAGGCAACCGACAAACTGCCGGTAAGAAACCAAAGATCGGCTTACAGAATCGGGACAGGGCGGTTAAGTGGACGTATTACGCGAAACCGTAGATTGAGCATCGGGCCGCAGGAGTGAAATTCATTTCTACGGTTTACCGACATTACGTCCAAGTGGTCGATGATCCTCACTTGTGTCCTCTGTCGCAACGTGTGCGCGCTCGAGGCGATCTGCGCGGACAATTCCGGCGGCCATTTCGTCAACGACACGCAGCCGATCCCGCAAGGCGATAAGCCCGATTTTTAGTTCGCCGCTAAACTCCGCGCGACAACACCAACGTCAAGGGCGTGGGTATCAGCGGGATGACCGTGGGCGTGCCGAATTCGGCATCCGCCAGCATCGCCGCAAGCTCCACGGCCGTGTACGTCGTCCCCTTCGGAGTCGTCAGCACCATGGTCATTGCGAATAGCGCCGGCACCGGCGGAGATACGCGATCCTCATTCGGAATCCACTCGACAATCGCCACTCGGCCGCCCGGTGCCAAAGCCGCGCGGGCGCGCCGCAAAAGGCCGGTGCACGCCGCTCTGTCGAAGTGATGCAGAAAATTCGGCACCAGCACGAGATCGTAACCGTCGCCCCAGGGGACCTCAAAAGCGCTGCCCACGATCGTGTTGTATCGATCCGGCATCCCGGCGGCGGCCGCGTTCTCACGCGCAACCGCAATCACTGCGCCCCAATCGAGGCCCGTCACGTGGCACTCCGGAAAGCGTCGGCCGAAAGCGATGCCATAGAGACCGTGGCTTGCCGCGATATCGAGCACTTTCTTCGGTGCCGGATCGCCGGCATGTTCCGCCACCATCTTCGCATCGGGAGCCATGAAGGGTCCCATCGCGCGTGCGAAGCGTATCCAAATCGGATTGTCGGGCGCCACATTGGCCAATCCTTCCGAACCGCCACGACGCACCGCGCCGGCCGGATCGCGGAACACCAACTCGACGAATTCCGGAGCTGCCAGGAATTCGTGGATGCTGGCGATGCAAGCGGGCGAGGCCCGGTCCAGGAATACCGCGGCGTCCTCTGCGAGCGCATATCCCGCACTAGACTTGGTGAGGAATCCCATGACCACGAGCGAGTCGCACATTGCAGCAATCCCGCGCGGCGCTGCATCGCACTTCGCGGCCAGCGCGTCTGCATCCAGGACGCCCTTGCCGATGGCGGTGAAGACGTCGAGTTCCAGTGCGGCCTTGAGCGTTGCCGTGTTCTGGTAACCGAAGAACACGCGATCGATGAAATTGCCTGGTGAAGCGGTCATAGTCCCTCCTGCCGGAAGTCGCCGGCGGACTATTCTACGCTCCTGTGTTGTACGCGCCAACGTCGCCGGTGGGCGCGGATCGATCTCCGCGCCCATCCGCGCGGCGGGCCCCGTAGCCACAGAAGGTTACATAAAACGCATTTATGGGACAGCGCTGCCAATCGGTTGCCCCATCTTAAATTTCGCCAACCACTTTTGTTTCGCTTATTCGTTCGATGTCGACGGCGCCACTTCGAACGATGTCACTGTCCGCATCTTCCCATTGTTCGTGACCGTCGAACTCCACGCTAAAGTCCGGATCGAACTATTTGGACCGCGTATTCGGCGTCGGCCGCGAAGTCGTTGAGTGATGTATCCAGATTGGTCGGAAAGTCGGCCCGGGGTTTAGGAATCGCCCGCGCGTGCGCCAGCGCACGTATTACCGCGTTCACGTAAGTGACCTTAATAGGCCGGCCGCACCCGGCGGCTGGGCACGAGCCGCTTACGGCGATGTTCTCCTCCGATCTTTTCACTCGCTTTCCTGGCTCTGTTTCGCAAGTCGCGTTCACGCATGCCCGTCAAGGCCGTATCGATCGTGACATTGGGTGCTGGAGCCACAGCTTAAAATTACTATCTCCAATGCAGGGCCAGCGATAGAATGTGCGATTCCCACGACGAACCCGTCGAGGAAAGCGCCGCAACCTGATAGTCCCGGAGGGAACATGAAAGACCTACCTCTTACTCGGTCGGCCTCATTCGATCGAGCCGGCGATACCACGCGGTCCGGGCTCTCGCGACGCGAATTGCTTGTTGGCGCGTCGGCTCTCGGCGGCATGGCGCTCGCGTCCACCGCGTCGGCGCAGCGAGCAATCACGACGACGACGCCTTACGACAAGCTGCCGCCTTATGGCAGAAATACGCTCCCCGCCGGAGTCCGGCCGCGTCTCGTGCCGAACGTCAATGACCTGACAGTGAACATGCTCGAGGCAGGGACACAGGGCCGGCCCTTGGTGCTGCTGCTTCACGGTTTTCCGAACCTGGGTTATAGCTGGCGCAAGGTAATGCCGGCTTTCGCCGTCGCCGGCTACTACGTGATTGCCCCGGACTGCCGTGGCTTTGGCCGCACGGTTGGCTGGGACAAATCCTGGGATGCAGACCCTACGCCATTCCTCATGCTGAACATGGTGCGGGATCAAATTGCGCTGGTCTATGCGCTCGGCTATCGAAACACCGAAATGGTCGTTGGCCATGACCAGGGCCAGCTATTGGCCACCTACGCCGCGATCATTCGGCCCGACCTGTTTCCGCGTCTGACAACGGTCTCCTCGGCTGGCGGAGCACCGCCGTCATTCCCGCTCTCCGGCGAGGAAAGAAAACCCGCCTATACCAACACCGAACTCGATGCGGAGTACGCCAAGCTCAATCCGCCTCGCAGAGGCTATCAGGATTACTGGGCGAGCAAACAAGCAGATGAGGACATGAAACATGTGCCTCAGGGCATGAGCGATTTTTTTCGCGCCTTCTATTACATGAAGGGCGGCGAATTTCCAGGGAACCAGAACTTGACGCCTTTGAAGCCCATGCCGACCGCCAAAGCGGCGGCCGAAGAGAACGCGAGGATGCCGGAGTATTACGTGATGAGAAGGGACAGGAGTATGCCAGCTACCATGGCTGCGTACATGCCGTCCCGGGAGTACATCGCGAACTGCAAGTGGTTCACCCAGACCGAATGCGATGTTTACGGGCAGGAGTATTCCGCCTCCGGGTGGACCGGCGCGCTGCATGAATATCGACACCGCCGTAACAACGCCTTTCCGCCGACGCTCGCCGAGCAATTGACCTTCTCGGGCCATACCATTGATGTTCCCGCGCAGTTCATTGCCGGAAAACAGGATTGGGGTGCCAATCGCATCCGCGGCGGCCCGATGGGAGCGGGGCAGACCGGCTTTACGAATTTCAAAGGCGTGCGGTTGGTGGATGGCGCCGGTCACTGGCCTCATGAGGAGCAGCCGGAGATTGTGAGCCAACACTTGATCAACTTCCTGAAATCCACGTAGCAAGGTCCGACCATACACAAGCGGAAGCGGCAGATGGTGAGCGTCGGGAGATCCTGAGAAAAGGTAAGTGGCAGCATCTGCGGCACAATCGTCTGCTCGGTTTTGCGCAGAGTTGCGGCTTCAACAAGTACGACGTTGTGTTGTTCGGGAGTTGGATCGAAGAAATCGCGCGGCATTCGTTTACGCCCGTCGGCAATGTGGCTGAAAGTCCGGCCCGGGCGCAGTGAGCTTCGCGCACCTGTGAGTTCCTCGCACACGGTCGGACAGCGTTTCGCGAAGGTTGCCGGGAGGCATGCGGATTCTGTGGTTCCCAAAAACCTCATCGACGTTTCAATTCTTGAAGTTGCCGCCTTCCGTTGCTAGCCTTCTCGCGCCATGCTTAGCTTAACCCAACTTCCACAGCCGCTCAGGCGTTTTCTGGGGAAAACGCGAGCATCGATTGACGAACTCATTTGTTTTCAGCGAGGGCTTCATGATCTCGCTGAAATAGTGACTAAAGTAGCGTCGATTGGTATTGCATCATACGTACTGGAGTGCTATATGTAGTGGCCAATGTATATTCGAAAGTCCACTCGAACATACAAAGACAAAACCTACACCAATTACCTGCTTGTCGAATCCGTCCAAACGTCCAAAGGCCCACGTCAGCGCATCATCTGTTCTTTAGGCAGCCTGGAACCAGCTCCGGCCGAAGAGTGGCTTGGACTGGCGCATAAACTCGAATCCGCGCTCGAAGGACAAGAGTCGCTGCAGGATTCTTCCGAGCAAATCCAAGGCTGGGTGGAGAAAGCGCGAAGAAAAAAGAGAGGCAGATCTCCACGCGATGAAGATCGCTCGGGATCGGCCGTCACCATCGAAGCCGACAAGATCGAGATCGAGCAAGCCCGCGAAGCGGGGCCGGTGCATGTCGGCCACCAGCTGTGGGGCCAACTGGGCATGAACCGAATCTTGCAGGAAGCGGGACTTTCCGAACGCGCCTGCACATTGACGGAAGTGATGACATTGAACCGTTTGATTTGTCCTCGGTCGGAACACGCGATGCCGGATTGGATTCGACGCACAGCCTTGGGAGACATCCTGAAGCACGATTTCTCCAAACTCCAGGACGAGGCCTTATATCGGAATCTGGACCGGCTGCATCCGAACCGCGAACATATCGAGCGCGCACTGGCGGAGAAGGAAAAGACGCTGTTCAATTTGGACGACACCGTCTATCTCTATGACCTGACCTCGACATATTTCGAAGGGCAAGCGAAAGCGAATCCCCAAGCGAAGCGAGGATACTCGCGCGACAAGCGCCCCGATTGCAAGCAAGTCGTCGTGGGGCTGGTTCTGGATCGCGATGGGTTTCCAAAAGCGCATGAAATCTTCGACGGCAATATGCAAGACCGCCGCAGTCTGGACAAAATGCTGGATGCACTGGAAAAGCGCACCGGCAAGCGTCCGGGCGCTACGGTGATTGTCGATCGGGGTATGGCCTTTGATGAAAATCTGGAGCAGATCCGCAAGCGCGGGCTGCATTACTTGGTTGCAGGACTGCAACCCGAGAGAAACCAGTGGCTCGACGAGTTGGAAAATGATGAGGGCTGGGAAAACATTGTGCGGATACCCTCGCCGCGCAATCCGTTTCAGAAAAAGACGCGCGTGGAAATCAAACGCCAACAGAAGGACGGCGTAGTGTACATCCTGTGCCGCAGCGACGGGCGGAAAGACAAGGACCGCGCGATTCGAGAAACGCAGGAAACCAAACTGATCGCCGATCTCCAGAAGCTTCAGCAGCGCGTCGCCAAAGGCCGGCTGAAAGAGGAAAACAAAATCCAGCGGGCGATCGGCCGATTGCAGGAACGCTATCCGCGCGTGGCGCGTTATTACGAGATCTCCTACGATGCCGCCAATGAGAACCTGGCTTGGAAAGGACTCACCGACAAAAAGGCGATCGCCAAAAAACTCGACGGCAGTTATGTTCTCAAAACCGATCGACAGGATCTGACAGCGGATGAAATCTGGCGCACCTATATTCTGCTCACTCGAGTGGAAGATGCCTTCCGCGACATTAAAAGTCCGCTGATGGAGCGGCCGATTTTCCACCATCTACAGGATCGGACACAGACTCACATCTTCCTTTGCGTGCTGGCTTACCATCTGCTCGCCGCCATCGAGCACCGGTTCTTGCAGGCCGGAATTCACATCTCCTGGTGGACCATTCGCCAACAACTCAGCACGCACCAAGTCATCACGATTGTTCTGCCCGAAGATGAACACGGCCGAATCCTGAAAATCCGCAAAGCCACCATTCCCGAACCCGAGCACCGCCAAATCTACGCCACGCTTCGGATTCCTGTCGACGTTCTGCAACCCATCAAAACTTGGCACCAAGCCGAATGTAGTGACGAAAAAAATCTTAAACTATAGAAAACACAGCATCAGACCCTGAAAAGTGTGGAAGTTGGGTTAATATCGATGATGCTCCGGTCGCTTTTCTTACTTCAAACTGATGCGGCAATGAGGGCCGAGATCATCGCACTGCGCCATCAAGTGCTCGTGTTGCAAAGAACTCTGAAGACCAAGCGCCTTATGCTGAGCCCGGCAGATCGGTGGCTTTGGGTTTGCCTGTCTCGAATTTGGTCGGGTTGGCGCTCCGCCCTGATCATCGTCAAACGAGAAACGGTCGTGAGTTGGCATCGGAAAGCGTTCCGTTCGTATTGGACCTGGAAGATTCGCCATGGTCAACCTGGCCGACCTCGAGTCCCGAAGGAGACTCGTGATCTGATCCGAATCATGAGCCAGATGAACGTGCTTTGGGGAGCGCCTCGAATCCATAGCTAGCTTCAAAAACTCGGTATCCATGTTCAGAAGCCACCGTCGCGAAGTACATGATCTCGCAGGAGGAAATCGAGACGATTTCTCGTCTCCTGAGCGCAGCGAACATTCCTGTCAGGGACTTAAACAGTGAAGTCGTCCGCAATTAACTCATTCGCTTACGAAGTAAGCTCGCATCGAGTTACTAAGAGCGGACGTGGGCGCCAATAGTGCTGCAAGGATGCCGGTCGCGACAAGAGCCCGGTTGCGATCATTCCGCCGACCCATCGATTAACCCTTCGCAAAGTTGCCGGATGCTCCGCAATGACGATGGGAAATGGAAGGTACGTAATGGACCCGTACCGTACAAAAACTGGAACGTATCAAAGAGATGAACCGTGCGATCAGCATGCCGTGAATCGTCTCGAGTTCAGCGCTTCTCGAGCGAGGCGACCGGTCCGCCCGCGGGCTTTGCCTGGTTGGGCTGCGACGTAAACGGTTCGCCGGTCGCAGGTGCCGGCTTGCCGCTGGGGGACAACGGCAGGGACGCGAGGTACGCGGTGATGTTGATGATGTCCTCGGGGGTCAGCTTCTCGACGACCATCCGCATCAGGGCGATGTTCGAGTTGGATCCGTTGCGGATCCCCTGTTGGATGTCGAAGATCTCACGCGCCAGATAGCTCGGTGACCGGCCCGCGAGCGGTGGCACATCAGGCGCGATGCCCATGTAATCGGTCCCATGGCAGGTCGCGCATGCCGTGGTCTTGCCCTGCACAATCTGGCCATTCACGATCTTCATTCCGGCCATCACGACCAACTCCTTCCCCTTCTTGATCGAGCCGACCGGCACGTAGGCAGTCCAGGTGCCGTGCGCACTGCGCAGCGTGTTGTTCTCCTCCGTGTTGGTCGGCGTCTCGATGATGCGGTTGCCGATCGGCTCGGTCAGTTTATTCGACTGCGGGATGAACAGCTCGCCCTGAATTTTGGTCTTCGGCACGAGCCTGGTCTCGACGACCTTCACATGCGAGCGCCAGGGCACCGACGCGAAGTACCTCGCAGATTCCTTCATCTCGTCGTCCGACATGCCTTTTGCCAGCATCACCATCGTGTTCGAGTTGCCTTTCCGGGGATCGACGCTGTGGCGTAGGTCGTTCTTGAAGTCCTGGAGCTGGCGCAGGATGTAGCCCTCGGGGAGTCCGGCGGGTGAGGCGTTTTCGGGACGTCCGGCGCCGTCGGCCAGATGGCAAGTGGCGCAGGGGCGGCCGTTCTTGCCCATTGCCTTCGGGCCATATCGCACGACGTCTGGAATCGGTCCATGATCCTCCGGGAACCAGTCGACGATCTGGCCGCCGGCGTTCGGGTTGGTGACGGTACGGATCTCTTTCAGGGAGAACTGAAGTTTGCTGCCGGGGACTGTACGCTTGCGATTCAGCTCCTCTTCACTGAGGCCGGCATTCGCGTTGTTTGCCGGGGCGCCGGGAGCACCCTGCACCGCCTGCGACTCGCCGGATTCCGGCTGCTCGGTGACGCCCCACGCCCAGAGCGGCTGGCCTGAATAGTTGATTCTCGAACGGTCAACTTTGGCGACCGTCCACACCGGGTCAGCGCTCTGTGCCGCCATCGCCGCTGGCGCGACCTTCGCGGTCTGGCGCGCGGTGCTCCAGGTGTCATAGACACGCTGAATCGCGGCCCCGAGCACAAGACAGACTATTCCCACAATGATGACGCTGGCGCGCTGCTTCACAAGCCCTCCTTACGTTCGCGCAGAATTATCCTCCTTTTCGGTGCGAACGACCGCCGCCATATTTCTCCATTCATGGCCCCATTGCGGCTTCACGAGGCGCCACGAGACTTTAACGCATTTCAGGGGAACCTTCAATTCGGAACAGGTACGGTTCAATTCTCCTATGGCTTCGTGCCCCGCTGGATAGCTTCAGACAATTCGCGTCCAGGATGAAAGCCGTGCACTGGCCTGGATAGAATATTGCAAGGCTCCGCATGTTGGGGAAGTCCGGGCCGTACCGTGACTATCCTGTGCTCCGCAAAATCAGGTCGCGCGCGCCAAATCGCATCTGTGCGTCTTTTTGACTGGCGAAATACCCTCACGATTGTCAAACCGGACACTCTTATCCGTTGGCATCGCAAAGGATTCCGCCTGTTTTGGAAATGGAAATCTCGGCCTCGTGGCCGCGTATTCCGGCCGACCTGCAGAAGTTGATTGCCGAAATGGCCGTGAACGATCCAATCTGGGGCGAGGAACGGATCGCCGATGAACTGCTGCTGAAGATCGGAATCCGAATTTCTCCCCGCACGATTCGGCGCTACATGTCGGCAAAACCGAGCTAGCAAATGCCGCCGCACAAGGCCGGCGCCGGGACGCCGTCGAGGTTCTGGAAGCCTCCCTGGTCCATCTGTTCGACTTTCCAGTGGCAACGACGCTTTAGTCGGAGACGCAGACTCCGATGTCGTCTATTGTGCGCGAATGGTGATCGCAATGGGAGCCCTGCGATTATAACGGTAATCTGCGCCCCCGACCGACCAGCGCGAAGTGTACATAATCGGGATAACTCCGGCGTGGATTCGGTCGTCGAGCTACGCTGCATGCCGGTTCTACGCGCGGCGCCCCTCTTGAAAGTCGTATCCTCAAACATTCCGGCCGGACGTCGAAGTCGGCTCCGGTGTACTTGATGCTGTTTTCAATTGGATTGTTTAAGCACCAGGTGGTATATCGAACGGCAGTTGCATTTTTCACCTAAGGAAAGGAGCCCTATGCACATAGCAGCCCGTGCCGCGATACTCACAGTTGTTATCGCAGCCGCTATCTTTTTGCTGCGTTTTACGGAACAGCCCGATCCGTGGAAAAGCCCGGGCGGTCCGAAAGTGGTAGCCGTTTACGAATTGCCCGAGACTAAGGAATACTGCGAGCCGTCTTATGTCCCGGTGGCTGAGGATACGAATCTGTTCAGCGCGCTGGGAGCCGATTCGGCGCACGCGGGTTTACAGGAGACTTCCAAGACTGTTGTTCTCGATCGCGATCCCATCCGGCAGATCCGGGACCTGGAGCCGATTTATGGTTCCCTGGGCATCAACAACATGACCAATGAGGTGTTCCTCGGCGATGCCAACTTCTGGAGTATCCGGGTCTTCAACAGAACGGACAACACGCCTCCGGGTGTTCCGTTCACGCCGCCGAAGCGGGTCATCCGCGGTGTGAATGCGCAGATCCAGTTCATCAACGGGATATACATCGATCCCAAGAACGGCGATATCTACGCCGTCGAAACGGATACCGGAGACAAGATCATTGTCTTCAATTACGACGACCAGGGAAACGTGAAGCCCAAGCGCGAGATTGCTGTTCCCCACCGGGGTTTCTCGCTGGCCGTTGACGAAGAGAAGCAGGAGATCTTCGTCGGAGTGCATTACCCTCCCGAGATAGCGGTATTTCCTAAAGAGGCGTCCGGCAAGGACAAGTCGATTCGCCGCCTTCGTGGAGAAAGCACACGCCTGTCGTACGTTCACGGCATGGTCATCGACCCGAAACAGAAGTTGATGTTCGTTGCCAACTGGGGCCGCGTCAGTGACTACACGACTCCCGGTACCGGCAGATTCGAAGATCCGTCGATTTCGGTCTACCCGCTTGACGCTAACGGCGACACTGCACCGGTCAAGATCATCCGCGGCGACAAAACGCAGTTGGACTGGCCATCGCAGATGGCGTTCGACGCGGAGACGGGTGAGATATTTGTCGCCAATGACATGGGACACTCCATCCTCGTGTTCAAGTCTTCGGATTCAGGCAACGTCGCTCCTACGCGCGTTATCAAAGGTGACCGCACGGGCCTCGTCAATCCGCTCGGTATTGCCGTTGATAAGAAGAATAACGAACTCTGGGTTGTGGACATGGCCAACTCTTCTGCCTCTGTTTTCGCGTTGAAGGCCGACGGCAACGTGCCGCCGATACGCAAGATCCGAAGCGCACCTGAGGGCAAGAAGTCGCTGAAGTTCGGAAAAGTTGAGGCGATGGCCTACGATCCCAGGCGCGATGTCGTATGGGTACCTAATTGAGTGACCCATCCGCAGATTGCGGCTTTCGCCCGTGCGGCGAAGGAAAACGAACCTCCGGTAAGAGCTTTAGAAGGTCAAAAAACACTCCTCAGCAGAACCATGCACGGTATGGGATTCGATCCCATCCACGATGAACTCGTTGTGAACAGCCCGCTCGCCCAGGCCATTCTGACGTTCCGCGGCGGCGCCGACGGCGAAGAAGCGCCGATTCGCGTCATCCAGGGACCGAACACCAAGATCGTGGGCACGGGCTACGGCGCGCTGAGCACCGTAACTCCCGATCCCGAGGGCAATGAGATTTTTCTACCGATCGGTAACGGCGGATACCAGGGAGGTGGACCTCGTCAGGAAGGCATCCTGGTTTTTGACCGCCTCGCCAATGGTGACGTTCCACCCAAACGATTCCTTATAGGTCCGAGTGGGCAGGTCGGCATCGATCCCGTCGCCAACGTGCTGATCGTTAAGAGTGGCGGCGGCATGATGATCTTCGACCGCAAAGCCAACGGCATGGACAAGCCCCTGCGCGTGATCCGCGGCCCGAATTCGATGGTGGGCGGCGGGCAGATCACGACGTATCCGGAAAAAGGCTGGATCATCACCGGAACCCGTAATGGCGGGTACGGCGTTTGGCACGTGAGCGACAACGGCGATGTTCCGCCCCGCTGGAACATACCGGTGCAGGATATCGTCGCGCGCAGTGACGATCACCCGGCACGAGGCGCACAGAATGTCGGCGTCGCCCTTGTTCCTCGCACGAAGGAGCTTTTCGTCGCGAGCTCGCAGTCCAATCGCATCGTGGTGTTCGCCTTCCCCGAGCTGTTCCAGTAGAAAGCTCTCCGCCGCGAGCGGCGCTGTTACGCGCCGTTCGCGGCTAGTTTGAAACTATCCTCGACCTGGAGAAGTTCAGCCATAGGCGCGCGGAGTGGCCGGCCTGAATCCCCTACTGTCTAAGCTTGCCGGCGTGCGTGGAGCGGGCTTTCCTAAGCCGGAACCTGTTGTGGGCGAATTCCAAAATTTCGGCTGAACCTTCGCATTTTGGATCGACTGGTCGCCGGATTCTTTCCGTTTGGATCAAGTCGGCGCGTCTTTCGCGGGCGCCAATTGCAGACCTCCACTTTGCTGAATTTTCGTCGCGCCTTAGTGCAACGCAAAATATCGCGTGCTGTTTTCGTCGAAGAGAAGGAAGCCCGGACCAGGACGTCCAGATGCGGATCTCATTAGGCCTCGATTAAGGATTAGTAGTTGATGACGCACGAGAACGGATTCGGCAACGACGGCACGGAGTCCGCCGGGTCTGGCCAGCCGAACCACAGTGGCAATCAAATGAACGAAAAGGACGACGATCTCACGCATTGTGTGGATGGTATCAAAGCCTCAAAACCGTTGGAATTTCGCCATTTTTGTATTTCGCCACGCATACGCTTCAATGATCGCGCTGGCCGTGGTCGGCTGTTGTGCGGTGCTGATTCCAGCGTGGCGCGCCGCGACAATGGATCCGATGCGCATTCTACGTACGGGTGAGTGAGTGTCGGCAACGATTCTCTTACCAGAAAGTTACATTTTGCCTGACGTTCTCATGATGATTGTTGAAATCTCGTTTTGTTATCGATGGGGAATAGGAGAATAAGCTGCGCACTCGACTCAGCATCCTTTTAATGCATGGGAGGAGTTCAATGGCGTTTCAACGTTTCGGTCGAAATCACCTGAACTTCTACACAACCTGATACTCAGGCGTGCTCATCAACAGGTGCACTGTCATTCGGAGCGGGTCTTCCATGTAGGTCTTGGCGCGGTCCACGCTCTCGGTCCCGAGCTCCTTCGTGAGGAATGCGACGAGTGCGTCACGCGTTTGCTTCGCGGCCGGCACGCGGAGCATGCGCCACGTGAGGTAATCGACGGCTTCCGCCGCGGTTTTCGCGCCGCTTGTCAGCACTATTGCGCTGAGATCAAACCGCGCGGCGACGCGCGGCGTGGGAATGAGCTTGCGCGCGGCCTGCTCCCAGCCGATGTAGCCCGAGATCCGCGTGTTGAACTTCTCGTCACGCTCGAGCGCGACGCGATCGAACTCGCTCATTTTGGCCGGATCGTTCACGGCCGTCGCCGCGCCGATGTCGTAGCCGTCTCGCAGACGCTCTCCGAGCACGTTGTCGGTGCCCGCGTTGAAGTTCCAGTCTCGGAAGCCCGTCATGTCCGGAATGAGCGTGTCGCGCGCCACATTGCCGCGCGCGATCAGAAGACCCGGCGTGATCCACGCTTTGCCCCCGGCCCACCCTGCCACGGATGGCGGATTCAAGAGATGCTGGCCGAGCGCGATCGTCGACTGGTTGAAATCGGGCACGCCGGGCATAGACTCCGCACCCAAGTGCTTCATGAGCGCGACCATGTGCTCGACCGGGCCCTTGATGTGCCCGCCGTAGCTTGCGGCGCTGTAGAAATCCTTCGATGTGAAGATGGCCGTCAGCAGCGGCTTCACCGCGTAGTCGGCGCCGCGCAGCACCGTGCCCAGCTGTTTGCGCAGTGCCGGCGAGATCTCGTCGCGCACGAGGAAGCGATAGATCTTCGCGGCCAGGAACTCCGCTGTAACGGGTTGCTCGAAAATGATCTTCAGTATGTCCGCTCCGTCGAAGTTGTCCCTGCGGCCCAGGAATTCCTTGATGCCGTCGTCGTGCTTTTCGGGATCCATCTTGAAGGCGAGGTCGTCGAAGTACCAGCCGGTGAACGCGCGCGCGCATTCTCGGACGTCTTTCTCGGTGTAGTTGCCGACACCCATCGTGAAGAGTTCCATCACCTCGCGCGCGAAGTTCTCGTTCGGCGCGCCCTTCACGTTGTACTGCGCATCGAGGAAGTAGAGCATTGCCGGGTTCCTCGCGACCTCGATCGTGAGATCGCGCAAGTTGCCGGTGGCGTAGCGCTCGAAGAGCACGATCTGCTGGTGCATCTTGCGGTAGTCGCGCACTTTGTTCTCGTGCGTGGCGAAGTGGCCGTGCCAGAGCAGCGCCATCTTCTCTTCCACGGGGTGCGTCGTTTGCAGCATCCGGTTCGCCCACCAGTAGCCGAGGCGCCGCGTTTCGAGCATGGTCGCGCGCAACCAGTAGAAGAAGCGATCCGACACCGGCTGCATGGGGCGGTTTCCGGCGGGCTTCACGTTCACGCCCATCGAGGCGCCATACTTCTCGGCGCGATCGCTCGCGTCCGGCCGGCTTTCCGGGAAACGATCGAGTGTGGGGTCCCAGAACCCCGACTCGCCGAACGGTTGCATCTTCGGATTTGGCAGGGGCTCGTAACGCACGAGCGACTCGACCGCGCGTTCGAGGCCGGCATCGGCCAGCTTCTCGATCTCTTCCGGCGTGCCGCCGAAGCCCGCATGCGCGAGCAGGTGTGCGGCGCGGTCGTAGTTCCACTCAGACGGCGGCAGCGGCGAAACGTCGTCCTGCCACGAAACGGGTCCCGGGGACCATTGAAAGCGCGGAGTCATCGTTCTCCTCCTTAGGGTGTAGCGTGCTTCTCTGCCCGCTGCGCTTTGATCATGCCGAGTGTCTCAAACGGCTGGCCCAGCACCGTCGTCGCGTCGGCTCCGAGCCACTCCTTGATCAAGGTGGCATACACGCGGCGGAAATCGATCGTGCTTTGAAGGTTGTCGCCGAGCACGAGCTCGGAGAGGCTCGGCGGTTTGCCGTACATGCCGCCTTTCACCCCGTTACCGATCACGAAATTCACCTGCGCGGTGCCATGGTCGGTGCCCAGGCTGGTATTCTCCGGCACGCGCCGCCCGAACTCACTGTGGACGTACATGACCACGTCATCGGCACGGCCGATGCGCTGCATCTCCGAGAAGAAGCCCTCGATGGCATCGGAGCAGTATTGAAGCTGGCGGTCATGCGGCGCCGCCTGGTTGACGTGCGTATCAAAGAGACTGCCCCGCAACGGCACGTAGTAGAGCTGCGTGGGAAAATCGGCTTCGATGAGTGCGACGACTTTGTCCAGATCCAGCAGGCGCAGATCCGGGTTGGCCTTGGCCCGGTATGCGCTCCACGCCGCGCGCACGACCTCGGACGCTTTCGCTGCGCTCTTCGTCACTTCGAGCACATATTTATGGGCGTCGCCGACCGGTTCGCGGTCGGCGGCGAGGGTATCGAGTACCGGTTTTTCCTGCGCAAACATGCCGCGCTTGAACATCTGCGGATCGACGAACACCAGCGGTACGTGCTTCGGCGCCTTGACCGCAAGCGTTTGGCTCTCGGCGATGTTCACGATCATGTTGTCGCGAGCGCCGGAGGGATCGAGGCCCGCGGCCGTGCGGCCGACCCAGCCGTACTCGTTGCCGCTGTTCGGTGCCGCGGTGTGCCAGAACGATATCGACGTGAAGTGCGAGAACGACGGCCGGTCGTAGCCGACGCCATGCACGATAGCAACCTTACCGTTGTCGAAGAGTCGCTGCATGCCGCGCATCGACTTGTACCAGCCGAACTGCGCGTCGATCTTGAGCACGTCCCGCTCTTTGATGCCAATCGTAGGCCGGTGCTTGTAGTAAAGCGGGTCGCCGTAAGGAATGATGGTGTTCAGGCCGTCGTTGCCGCCGAACCATTCGAAGACAACGAGAATTTTGCCGCTCTGATTCGCCGCGACGCTGGAGCTTGCCTGGGACAACACCGGTGGTACCGGGCCGACGCCGCCGAACAGGCCGAGCCCTATGCCGCCTGCGCCGAGGCGCAGCATGTCGCGACGAGAAACGCCGGTTCCGGTCAATGGATTCTTGTTGGTCATGAGGCTTCGCCTCCGCTGAGTAGTGACCGAAGTATACCTCGTCCGCATTGGAGGATGTAAATCATTGCCATCGCTTTATCAGTCTGGTGTTTGTGGTAACTCAGGGGCCGGCGGACGGAGGAAAATAAGCCGGGCACGACCAAACGTATTGTTCTTGCCGATGTCGAACATCAGACTAAAATTGAGCAATTAGTATGACGGTTGAGGATCTCCTCGGGCCGCAGGCAGTTATAGCGCCTGGGCTGCGGCGACGACAATCTCCTCGTGACGGAGTTCGCAATGAAAAAGATTCTATTGGGTGTTCTGATTGCAGCCGGTGTCATCGCTATTCTGGGGGCCGGTCCGGCGCAAAATCAAAATAACGTTCCGCATTTCGAGGTCGATCCCCGGTTCCCGCAGTTACCGGCGGGTAAAGTTCTCGGCGATATGTCGTCGGTGGCCGTGGACTCGCACGATCATGTCTGGATGATCCATCGCCCGCGGACGGTTCCCGAGGCGCAGCGCACCAATGCCGCGCCGCCCGTTTTGGAATTTGATGAGACAGGAAAATTCCTGGCCGGATGGGGCGGCCCAGGCGCCGGCTTCGAATGGCCCGAGCGTGAGCACGGGATTTATGTGGATGCGTCAGGCGACGTCTGGATCAGCGGCAACAACGGCTACGCCGCGGCAGGCACTCCTGCTCCGCCGGGCAAGTCCGACGATATGCTGCTGAAGTTTACGGGCGATGGCAAGTTTCTGATGCAGATCGGCCATGCCGGGAAAAGTACGGGCGACGCCGACAAGGATAACGTCAAACAAACCGCCGATATGATGGTGTTCAAAAACGAACTGTTCGTCGCGGACGGCTACGGAAACCATCGTGTTGTCGTGTTCGATACGAAGAACGGCGCGTTCAAGCGGACGTGGGGAGCCAACGGCGGTCCGCCATTCAACATCGCGCACGCGATCAAGGTGTCGAACGACGGTCTCGTCTATCTCGCAGATCGAGGCAACCAGCGGGTGCAGGTATTCACAACCTCTGGTGCATTCAAACAGGAAGTGAAAATCGGGGCAGGCACCAACCAGATGCAGACCGCCGCCGGGCTAGCCTTCTCGCCCGATCGTGCGCAGCGGCATCTCTACGTTGCCGACATCGGGAACAATCAGATCAATATCCTCGACCGGCAGTCGCTGAAAATTCTCGACAAGTTCGGCAAGGCGGGAACCGCTCCCGGCGAGTTCGGCACAATCCACGAGCTCGCGGCCGACTCGAAAGGGAACATCTACACGGCCGAGCTCCGGACGCATCGGGTTCAGAAATTCACTCAGAAGTAGCGGTGGAAAAGTGGCGACGTTCCCATTTTTCCATTTCCGTCCAGGTGCGTTCTCGCTGACTTCTCTGCAGAATCAATCACGAGCACTCCTTCCTTTCGAAGCCGATGGCCATACGAGTGTATGAGGGCTACTTGCCGCTCGGGTGGTAGCCTTTCCATACCCACTCGAACGCTTCCGGCATGGTCTGCAGTTGCACGCGCTGATCGACGTGGCCCGCGGCCTCGGAGAACACGAACTGGTACGGATATCCTTTGGCTTTCAATACTTCCGCCATCCGGTTGTTGGCAATCACCCAATTGCGCATCTGCTCCGCCGGGGAGTCGGCCCCGAGGTCGTTCTCACTGACGTGGAGCCACATGCGCAGCGGCTTGCGCTCAGAATTTGGAATGAAGGTCTGGTGGAAGTCTGAAAGGATAAGGCGGCCAAGAGGCCGGCTCAAGCATGATCGTTAGACACGTCGACAGATCGCACAATCTCGGAACAGCCGTTTGTTTTTCGAGCACCGGCCATGTTCATGTGCTAATAACATGATGCGCAACTGAAACTCTGACCGGGAGATTAGGTTCATGCATAGACTCGTCCTGTTCGTTCTCGTGATTGTCGCGTTTTGCCCCATCGTGAGGCAGCAACGTCTAGCGGCGCAAACACAAAGGCAGATACCTGTTCTCCAGGTGGATCCGTATTGGCCGCAATTGCCGGAGAACTTCATCATTGGGGTGGGAGCAGGCGTTGCCACTGACGCCGAAAACAATGTGTGGATCATCCATCGCCCAGGAACAGTCACGGAAAAGAGAGCGTGCTGCAAGGCGGCGCCGGTGGTGATGCAATTCAGTCCGTCGGGAAAGCTCCTGCAAAGCTGGAGCGGCGCAGGAGAAGGATACGAATGGCCGCTGGAGAATGACGAACACGGCATCTTTGTCGATTACAAGAATAACGTCTGGATTGCGGGACGGGGGACGGCCTTCGCCAGCGTTCCCGTCAGGAATGGAACATCCGAAAACCAAATCCTGAAGTTCGATAACAAAGGGAAGTTTCTACTGCAGATTGGGCGTCGCGGCAAGGCAACCGGTAGCAATGACACGGCGAACCTGGGTCAGCCAGCCGACATGGTTGTGTATCCTCCCACAAATGAAGTGTTCGTCGCAGACGGTTACGGGAACCGCCGAGTCATCGTTTTCGGCGCAGATACCGCAGCATACAAGCGACACTGGGGTGCATATGGCAACAAGCCGGATGATTCGGCACCGAAGACGCCGGTTGTTGAAGGTCCAGGTGACCCTCAATTTAATGTCGTGCACCACGTCCGCATCTCAAGAGACGGCCTTGTGTACGTGGCGGACCGCCTGAATCGGCGCATCCAGGTTTTTACGATCGAGGGCAAGTTCCTCAAAGAAGCTTTCGTCAGACGCTCAAGTAAAGAGACCGCCGGGACGGTGTCCTCCCTTGCTTTCTCTGCCGATTCCCGGCAGCAGTATCTCTATGTGGCCGATCAGGCTGAAGATCAGATTTTGATCTTGGATCGCCAGTCGCTTACGGAACTCGGGTCCGTCGGAAGGCTGGGCCGTTATGCAGGACAATTTGTTTCTCCGCACAACATCGCGACGGACTCTCAGGGGAACTTGTATGTTGCGGAGGATCTGGGAGGCCAGAGAGTCCAAAAGTTCGTCTTCAAAGGACTGGGTCCAGCCACTAAATAACATAGAATACGATGTCGATCGAATTTGTTCAGAGCCTGATGATCGCATGACGCACGTTCCTGACACAGACTCCCGCCCCGCCGGAATCCCGTTGCCACCAAGTTCGCATGCGAAAGCGGTGAATACGTTCGGCCCTGCAAAAGAACTCGAACTCGAACTGGGGCGTGTGCTCCGCGGCGAAATCCGGTTCGACGCCGGTGCGCGAGCGATGTACGCCTCCGACGGATCGAACTACCGCCAGGCGCCGATCGGCGTGGTACTTCCACGCGATAACGACGACGTGATTGCAGCCATGACCGCCTGCCGCAAGTTCGGCGCGCCGGTCTTGTCGCGTGGCGCCGGAACTAGCCTTGCGGGGCAGTGCTGCAATGTTGCCGTTGTATTTGACTACACGAAGTACATGAACCGGATTCTCGAGATCAATCCGGCGCATCAGTACGCATGGGTTCAGCCGGGTGTCGTCTGCGATACGCTGCGCGATGCTGCGGAAATTCATCAGCTCACGTGGGGACCCGATCCTTCTACGCACAACCGGTGTTCTCTGGGCGGCATGATCGGGAATAACTCATGCGGCACTCATTCGCTGCTCGCAGGAAAGACGGCCGATAACATTCAGGAACTCAAAATCCTCCTTTATGACGGCACGCAACTGACTGTCGGGCCCACCGAAGCGCAGGAACTCGATGCCATCATCGCGGCGGGAGGACGCCGCGGTGAAATTTACGGCGCTTTGCGCGGGATTCGGGATCGCTATGCGGACCTGATCCGTTCGAAATACCCGGACATTCCGCGACGCGTGTCGGGCTACAACCTCGACCAGTTGCTTCCCGAAAACGGTTTCAACGTCGCGCGGGCGCTCGTGGGAACAGAAGGCACGTGTGTCGCCGTGCTCGAGGCAAAAGCCAGGCTGATTCCGAGTCCGCAATACCGCTCACTGGTCGGCCTCGGTTACCGCGACGCGTTTGCCGCCGCGGACCACGTCCCGGAGATTCTTGCCCTCAAGCCGATCGGCCTGGAAGGCTTCGAAGGAGCTATGATCGACGGACTCCGCCGGAAGGGCGCACCCAATCTCGAATTGATTCCCGAGGGCCGGGGTTACCTGCTCGCCGAGTTCGGAGCTGATGATCCTGGCGCTTCCGAACAACGGGCGCGTGAGCTTATCGAGCATTTAGCGCGGCTTCCGGATGCCCCGAACATGCGTCTTTATACAAAGACCGAGGCTAAAGCCGTGTGGCGCATTCGCGAGTCCGGACCGCGTGCCGCCGGCGGCGGGCCCGGCATGCCGCCTCGCTTCGAAGGATGGGATGACGCCTCCGTTGCTCCGAACAGGCTTGGCCCCTACCTGCGGGACTTGCGGCAGCTGTTGAATTCCTACAACTATCAGGCGGCGTACTACGGTCACTTCGGCGACGGCTGCATCCACATGCAGGTCAGCTTCGATCTGTTCAGCGAACAGGGAATCCGGAACTATGCCGCGTTTATTGAGCGCGCCGCCGACTTGGTGGTGAAATACGGGGGCTCGCTTTCGGGAGAACACGGCGACGGACAGGCCCGCGGCGCGCTGCTTCCGAAGATGTTTGGTCCAGAACTGATGCAGGCCTTCCGCGACTTCAAGGCTGTCTGGGATCCGGAAAACAAGATGAATCCGCACAAGGCGGCAGTGAATCCGTATCCGCCCGCGGAGAACCTGCGGTTGGGCGCGGATTACAAACCGCAGGATCCGCCAACGCGTTTTGCTTTTCCGGATGATCAGGGTTCGTTCGCCAAAGCTTCCCTACGGTGCATCGGTGTCGGCGCCTGCCGCAAAGGCACTGAAGGCACGATGTGCCCGAGCTACATGGCGACACTCGAGGAGGAACACAGCACGCGAGGGCGCGCCCGCCTGTTGTGGGAGATGCTTCAGGGCGAGGTCGTCCAGGATGGCTGGAAAAGCGAGCAGGTCAAACAGGCCATGGACCTGTGCCTGTCGTGCAAGGCCTGCAAATCGGAGTGCCCGACGAACGTCGACCTGGCAACGTACCGGTCCGAGTTCCTGTCGCACTATTACGAGACGCACTCGCGACCGCTACAGGCTTACGCGTTCGGCATGATCGACCGGTGGGCACGCCTGGCTTCGGTCGCGCCGCGCCTAGTGAACTTGGTCAACTTCGTCAACAATGCGCCCGTTGTTCGTCAGATCCTCGGTTCCGCTCTGCATCTGGCTCCGGAGCGGCAGCTCCCTCGCTTTGCCCCGCATACGTTCCGGCAGTGGGCGCACCACTGGCGTCTTCCCGATGCCGCCATGGCTGGAGGAACCAGCAACCGAAGCCGGCAAGTGATCCTGTGGGCGGATACTTTCAACAACTACTTTCATCCGCAGACCAGCGAAGCCGCGTACGAAGTGCTGACTCACGCGGGCTTCGAAGTGAGCGTGCCGGCCGGACACCTTTGCTGCGGGCGGCCGCTCTACGATTTCGGCATGATCGACCGCGCGCGATCTTATTTGCAGGAGATCCTCCGGAAACTGTCCGGGCCCATCGATGCCGGTGTCCCGATCGTCGTGCTGGAACCGAGCTGCGCCTCCGTGTTTCGAGACGAACTGCGCAGCCTGTTTCCGTCCGATGACCGTGCCGAACGCTTGCGGAAACAAACCTTCGTGCTCAGCGAATTCCTGGAACGGCAAGCCCCGCACTATGTGCCTCCCAGGTTGAACCGGGAGGTTCTCGTCCACGGTCACTGCCACCACAAGGCCATCCTCAAGATGACTGACGAAGAATCGTTGCTGAAGAAAATGGGTCTCGAGGTGCGCGCCCCCGACGCGGGCTGCTGCGGGATGGCAGGCCCGTTCGGATTCGAGAAGAGCAAGTACGACGTGTCACAGGCGATTGCGGAGCGCGTGCTGCTTCCGGCCGTGAGGGCGGCTGCGCCGCAAACCCTGATTGTGGCCAACGGATTCAGCTGTCAGGAACAGATCGCTCAGGGAGCCGGCCGACGCGCGATCCACCTGGCAGAACTGATTCACATCGCGTTGCAGTCTCAGAAGTAACGGACGAGCGCGGCCGCTCAGCCGTAGGTCGCTAAT
>Ga0137403_10002408_pt1 | contig 22883 bp, 13 predicted proteins | sample CZOMad2_1_16fung_FD_122057 | JGI IMG/M metagenome (GOLD analysis project Ga0137403, IMG submission 122057) | Vadose zone soil fungal communities from Angelo Coast Range Reserve, California, USA - CZOMad2_1_16fungal (Hybrid Assembly) | ecosystem: Environmental > Terrestrial > Soil > Vadose zone...
TGAGAAGATCGAGCGCTTGACGAAAGAGGCCGGTCCCTTGGGCACCGTTCTCCACGAGGATACCGAGCGCACGAGGAACGTTCTTACTCATCTGCCCGCTACGGCTCGCCTGGATCCAACGTTTCTACCCACGCTAGAAGCAATTGAGAGTGCGCTACCTTCCCAACTGGAGACCATCACGGCACTAGCTACAACGGGCGACTGGGTGGCTGTGCGCCTTCGGCTGGCAAACGAAAAAAAACCATTGGAAGCGCAGACCTCGGCGCTAGTCAAAAACATTGACAGAGAGGTTAGCGAAGAGCGGGCGCAAACATCTGTGAACATCGAGTTTGCGGAACGCCGCATGTTCTTGATTGTGGTGACAGTAGGTTCGCTGATCTTGCTGATTGCGGCCGTTCTCGGTTTTCTCATCACCCACAGCATCGCTGGACCGCTGGCGCGCTTGCTGGAAGGATCGCGAGCCTTGGCGCGAGGTGAATTTCATCATCAAATCCAGGTGACCGGAGAAGACGAAGTCGCGCAGCTGGGAACGGTGTTCAACCACACCGCCGGGAAATTGCAGGCTCTGTACGAAAATTTACGCATCCGGGAAGAAAAACTTCGAGAGAGCGAAAAAGAGCTACAACAATTGATCGAATTCGTGCCCGCGCACGTTTTCGTTTTGCGATCCGACGGAGCGGGGATTTACGCCAACCAGGTCATACTCGATTACTACGGGATGACGCTGCAAGAATGGCTGGCCGAGGGAGTTCCTGAGAAGGTGGTCCATCCCGACGATCTGCAGCGATATTTGGCCGAGCGCAAAAAAGGGCTTTCGGGATCGATCGTGTTTGAGATGGAGGTACGCAGACTCCGACACGACAAGCAGTACCGGTGGTTTCTGTGCCGGTTTAATCCGATGAACGATGAGCGAGGACACGTGCTGCGGTGGTACGTGGCCCAGACCGACGTTGAAGCCGGAAAGCAAGCAGCGCGGCGGGCACAAAACGAAAATCTGGCCCTTCGAGAAGAAGTGGATCGCTCTTCGATGTTCGAAGAGATTGTGGGATCGTCGGAAAACCTGCTCCAGGTGTTGTCCAACGTGTCTCGAGTCGCGCCAACGGATTCCACCGTCCTTATATTGGGGGAAACCGGGACAGGGAAAGAACTGATCGCGCGCGCCATCCACAAGCAGTCCAGTCGCTCCGGTCGAGCATTCATTCGCGTGAATTGCGCAACGATTCCGCATTCGCTGATCTCCTCAGAATTATTTGGCCACGAGAAGGGCGCATTCACGGGTGCGTTTCAGCGGCGGCTGGGCCGCTTTGAATCCGCCGATGGCGGCACGATCTTTCTGGACGAAATCGGCGAATTGCCCGGCGAGACCCAAGTGGCCCTCTTGCGGGTGCTGCAAGAGCGGGAATTTGAACGCCTTGGAAGTAACCAGCCGATTTCCGTGGATGTTCGAATCCTCGCGGCTACGAATCGTGATCTTAAGGCCGCTGTAGGGACGGGAGCGTTTCGATCGGACCTGTTTTACCGGCTGAATGTGTTTCCTATCGAGATTCCCTCGTTGCGCCAGCGGCGGGATGATATTCCGCTGCTCGTGGAGTACCTGATCGAGCGGTATGCGAAAAGAGCGGGGAAGAGAATCCGCAAAATAGAGAAGAAGACGCTGGAATTGTTTCAAGCTTATGACTGGCCCGGGAATGTACGCGAATTGCAGAACGTCGTGGAGCGCGCAGTGCTTCTGTGCGACGACGAAACCTTTTCGGTTGACGAGTCGTGGTTGAAGCAGGACATGCGGCGGGACGGGCGGTCTGCGACGGCGCCGGTGCGCGGGCTTGGGAGGTTGGAAGCGGACCAGGAGCGTCAGTTGATTGAAGCAGCTTTGACCGCCAGCAGCGGACGGATTTCCGGTCCATCGGGAGCTGCTGCAAAACTGGGAATCCCGCGGCAAACGCTGGAATCAAAAATTGTCAGCTTGGGAATCAATAAGTCGAAATTTCAAACGAGTTGAGCTGGTCCGTCAGGACTCGTACCATTACTCATCCTATTCCACACTAGCTGAAGAGGTCTCCGGACCATTCACGGTTAAATGTTCGCCTGACTCCCTACAGAAGGGTCGTGTTGCACGGCACGCATGGCGTTGGGCATATCACCATTTTGAATTGGCATGCCGAAAATCAGCAATTGGCGAAGGTCGGCGCAATGCAGTGTGCGCTAAGTGGCCTGATTTCGGCAATTTGCCTTTGGCGCACGAGATGCATCGTCAATCGCACGAGCTCAACGGATGACACTTCGAATCGAACGAGATTCAAGGAACGGCTTTACCGTTCTGAAGTTGATAGGACAACTACGTTCCGGCGATCTTGAGGATCTGGCAGTGCAAGTTGAAAACTGTGGTCCACAGGCGGTGCTCGACTTAGATGAGTTAGCGCTTGTGGACGCCGCCGTCGTCCGATTCCTGGGTGCTTGTGAGGTCAGCGGAATGGAACTTCTAAACTGTGCCCCATATATCCGGGAATGGATTAAGCGGGAAAAGGAAAGGGAATAAAGCGAAGGAGCAATAAGCAGGGAGAATAATTAAAAATAAAGAAAGAAAGTACTGGGGGCGATGATGGCATCGACAGCGACGCAGTTGACTTGGGGGCAGAGACCGGCGACCGAGTATGTGAGCGCAGGAAACCACAGCGAAAGTAAGGACCGCACCGCGCTTGTGGTAGCTGCCGGGACCGGGGATCGAACGGCGTTCGAAGAGCTTTACCAGCAGAGTGCGCCGCGAGTGTTGAAGACGCTGTATCGAATCACGAGAAATCGCGAGGATGCGGAAGACGCGTTGCAGGAGGCATCTCTAAATGCATTCGTTCACGCCAAGGATTTTGATGGCCGGTCCAGCTTCGCGACCTGGTTCACGCGTATCGCCATCAATTCCGCGTTGATGATTCTTCGCAAGAAGCGGACTCATCCTCAGCAGTCCATTGATGATGGCGGTGAGACGGGTGTGAGCGAAAGGAATTGGATTGTTCCCGAAAGCGCCACGAACCCTGAACGACTCTATGCCCAAACGGAGAGGGAAGGGATCCTGAAGGCGGCGGTGGGCGATTTGCGGCCCACGATCCGGAAGGCGGTGGAGTTGGGACAACTACAAGAACGTTCGATGCGGGAAACTGCGGACGTGCTGGGCATCTCGGTCGCGGCGGCCAAGGCACGATTGTTTCATGCTCGAGCGGCGTTGCGTAGGTCACGAAGGTTGAAGTCGATGAAGAACACCTGGTTTGTCGGGCGAGACTTCAGAGGTTGCGGGCGGCACGGTGGGAACATGCAGCAGCACGCTTGATAGTAGCACAGAGCGTTTTCATGAGAATGGCCACCAGCAGGTAGCAGCAGGTGATTGTCAAAAAATTGCTGTAAGACGAAAATCGTAAGAGGAAACACGGGCAATGGCCAGAATCACGAAAAGTACGCTCGAGACGTCCAAAAGTGATAAGGAGAATATCGCATGAGCACAATCACGACCAAAGATGGTACGGAGATCTACTACAAAGAATGGGGCGCAGGGCAGCCGGTGGTTTTCAGTCACGGTTGGCCGCTCAGCGCTGACGCCTGGGAAGACCAAATGCTATTTCTGGGGGACCGTGGCTTTCGCTGCATCGCGCATGATCGCCGCGGACACGGGCGATCCAGTCAGGCATCGGACGGCAACGAAATGAACACGTACGCCGACGATTTGGCCGAACTCGTACAAGCGCTCGACCTGAAAGACGCGATTCACGTGGGTCACTCCACGGGCGGAGGCGAAGTGGCGCGCTATATCGGCCGGCATGGCACGAAACGCGTCGCCAAGGCTGTGCTGATCAGCGCGGTGCCTCCGCTCATGCTGAAGACACCTGCCAATCCGGGGGGCTTGCCGATCGAGGCATTCGACCAGATCCGCGCCGGAGTCCAGAGCGATCGATCGCAATTCTTCAGAGACCTCAGCGCGCCGTTTTACGGTGCGAATCGAGCGGGCGCCAAGGTCTCGCAAGGCTTACGTGACTCCTTTTGGCTGCAGGGAATGCTGGCGGGGCACAAGGCGGTTTATGAGTGCATCAAAGCCTTCTCCGAGACCGACTTCAACGAAGATCTCAAGGAGTTCGATGTGCCCACGCTGATTCTCCACGGTGACGATGACCAGATTGTGCCCATCGGTGCCGCGGCTCTTCTTTCTTCCAAAATTGTGAAGGGATCGATTTTGAAGGTCTATGCCGGCGCCCCGCACGGCATGTGCTCGACGCTGAAAGACCAAGTCAACACGGAGTTGCTGGGTTTCTTTCAACGCAGCGGCCGCGCGGTGGCGTAACGGCGGTCTGCGCCCCTCCTTTGAGGGTGTTCGCGCGAAGGACGGGCGTAGTTGCATTCGAAGAGAGTGTTTGTCGAGTTCTGCGATTGAAATGAGCAGTGCGTTTTGTTCCGGATGGTGGCATCACGGACATCTGCAAAAAGGAGAAACGAACATCATGAGCGGTATGAGCGCATTTACGGTGTTCCACGTTTTGTTGAGCCTCGTCGGAATCGCGGCTGGGTTTGTCGTCATCTTTGGGTTACTTCTTGTCAAACGGTTGCCCGGGTGGACGGCGACTTTTCTGGCGACCACCGTTCTCACCAGCGTCACGGGATTCCTGTTTCCGGTACACCACTTCATGCCGTCTCACGGCTTCGGCATCGTATCGATAATTGCCCTGGCGCTGGCGATTTATGCGTTGTACCTTCGCCGCCTCGCCGGCGGATGGCGCCGCGTGTACGTAATCAACGCGGTCATCGCCCAGTACTTGAATTTTTTCGTCTTGATCGTACAACTGTTCCAAAAGGTGCCGGCCCTGAAATCGTTGGCGCCAACTCAGTCCGAGGGACCATTTAAGGTCGCTCAATTGGGGGCTCTGGTACTGTTCGTCGTGCTCGGGGTTCTTGCGGCGAAGAGATTTCGGATGGAGCAGCTCCAGCCGGCGTGATACAACTTATTTGTCTTTCGCGGTTTCAAGAGCTTGAACGTCCGGCACAGTCGCACTATAACTAAGGGTGTGGTAACCGAATTAGCAGCGTGGACATCCTAACCTGCGCCAGTTGTTGCGGTGCGAGGGCGCTGCTGATCGCAAGCAAGGAATATCAGACTATGAAATTCTACGTAACGAATTCCGGGCTACGAGGATTTGGTGTCTTTTCCGAAGGACTCTTGTCCCTGGCCGCTTTGCTCGCCTTGTCCAGTTGTGTGGCGTTCACGGGTTGCCAGAGCCAGAAGGCGGCTTCGGCGCCGCCGGCTCCTGAAGTGCAAGTTGTCGCCGTGGTGCAGCAAGACGTCCCGATCTACAACGAGTGGGTGGCGACGCTGGACGGGTATGTCAACGCGCAAATCCAGCCCCAGGTAAGCGGCTACCTGGTAGCGCAGAACTACAAAGAAGGCTCGTCTGTCCGCAAAGGGCAAATTCTGTTTGAGATCGATCCGCGCCCGTTTGAAGCAATCCTCGATCAGGCTAAGGCGCAACTCGCACAATCGCAGGCCCAGTTGGGCAAGACGAAACTTGACGTGGACAGAGACACTCCTCTGGCGAAGGAACGGGCCATTGCCCAGAGCCAACTGGACAACGACATTCAGGCGAATCTTGCAGCTGGAGCGGCCGTGAAATCGGCGGAGGCGCAAGTCGAGCAGGCGCAGCTTAATCTCGACTTCACACACGTTACATCTCTGGTGAACGGTATCGCCGGTATCGCACAGGTTCAAATTGGGAACCTAGTTAGTCTGACGTCGGTGCTGACATCTGTTTCACAAGTCAATCCTATCAAGGTCTATTTTCCAATCAGCGAGCAGGAGTATTTGCATTACGCTTCGAGAATCAACGCGCAGAACCAGCAGGAATCGCCGCGTGATGCTCCTCCTCTCGATTTGATCCTTTCGGACGGCAGCATTTACCCACACAAGGGAAAGATTTTGTTGACCGATCGGCAAGTGGACGTCACCACCGGCAGCATTCGACTGGTTTCTGCCTTTCCCAATCCCAACAATATTTTGCGCCCAGGCCAGTTCGGCCGGGTGCGCGCGGCTGCGGAAACCCGAAAAGATGCTCTGCTGGTTCCGCAAAGAGCGGTAACCGAACTACAGGGAACGTATCAGATCGCGGTCGTGGGGAGCGACGATAAGGTCAGCATTCACTCCGTCAAGGTTGGCGATCGCGTAGGCGGCAATTGGATCATCAGCAGCGGTGTCAAAGCCGGTGATCTGGTGATTGTCGAAGGCCTGCAAAAAGTTAGAGACGGATCCATCGTAAAACCCAAACCAGCGCAAAGCAACCCGATCGCGAAAGGCAACTGAACCATGTCCAAGTTCTTCATCAACCGTCCCATTGTGGCCATGGTTATCGCCATCGTTATGGTGATCGTGGGCGCCGTAGCGATTACCAGTCTTCCGGTGGCGCTGTTCCCAAATATCGTTCCGCCGGAAGTGCAGGTGCTCGCAACGTATGTGGGCGCTGACGCGCAGACTATTGAACAAGCGGTTGCGACGCCCATCGAACAGCAGATGAGCGGCGTGGACAACATGAACTACATGTATTCGTTGAACTCCACCGCAGACGGCCAGATGCGGCTGATCGTGGACTACGACGTAAAGACGGATCCGAATACCGACTTGATTCTGACCCAGATGCGTCAGACGCAAGCAGCTTCTCAACTTCCCGCCGACGTCACGAATTTCGGAATCACCACGCAGAAGACCGTGACCGCTCCACTGATGTTGCTGACGCTGTATTCGCCGAATGGCACCTACGACGCCCAGTTTCTTTCCAATTACGCGTACATCAATCTAGCGGACCAGATTACCCGGCTGTACGGTATCGGCAGCGTGCAGATTTTTGGCGCAGGACAGTACGCGATGCGTTTGTGGGTTAAGCCCGATCAGTTGGCCAAGCTGGCCATCACCGTTCCTGAAATCGTCTCCGCCATTCAGTCGCAAAATACCGTAAATCCTGCCGGTCAAGTCGGCAGTGAGCCGGCACCGAAGGGACAGGAGTACACCTATTCGGTCCGGGCTCAGGGTCGGCTGACTTCTCCTGAAGAATTTGACCAAGTCGTTGTCCGGGAGAATCCCGGTGGTGCGGTGGTCCGGCTCAAAGATGTAGCCCGCGTGGAACTCGGCGCGCAGAATTACAGCGTTGTGGGACGTCTGAATGGAAAGCCCGGCGCCGTCATCGCCGCGTATCAATTGCCCGGCTCCAACGCAGTGCAAGCCGCGGATGGCCTGAAGAAGCTGATGGCAGACGTAAAGACGCGCTTCCCGCACGACATTGACTATGTCGTTTCACTGGACACCACCCGCGCCGTTACCGAAGGTATGAAGGAAATTATTCTGACATTGGTGATCGCCATCATCCTGGTGATCATTGTCGTCTACATCTTCCTGCAAGGCTGGCGCGCTACGCTGATTCCTTTGTTGGCCGTACCTGTTTCGTTGGTCGGCACATTCATGTTTTTCCCGTTGTTCGGATTCTCGGTCAACACGCTCTCGTTGTTTGGTCTGGTGCTTGCCATCGGACTGGTCGTCGACGACGCCATCGTTGTTGTCGAAGCGGTGGAGCGACACATTGAAGACGGTATGGCGCCGAAGGCTGCGGCCCTCAAAGCCATGGAAGAAATCTCGGGTCCAGTGGTTGGTATCGCACTGGTGCTGTCGGCTGTCTTCGTGCCAACGGCTTTTATTCCCGGCATTACCGGCCGTCTCTACCAGCAATTCGCGGTGACCATCGCAATCTCTGTGATCCTGTCCGCCTTCAACGCTTTGACTCTCAGTCCGGCGCTCGCGGCTCTGTTACTTCGGCCGAAGACAGATAGCGGAGGACTACTGAAAAAGTTCTTTGACTTGTTTAACCGCGGCTTTGCGAATGCCACCAATTGGTACGTTCGCGTCTGCGGCATTCTGATTCGCAGAAGCGCGATCGCGCTTATTTTGTTGGTGGGGTTCGCCGCCGCGGCTGGCTTCTTTGGCAGCAAGATTCCATCCAGCTTCCTGCCGGACGAGGACCAAGGCTACCTGTACATCAATCTTCAGTTGCCAAATGCGGCGTCGCTGCAGCGCACCGACGAGGTCGCCAAGAAAATTGAAGACGCCTTGGCAAAGACGCCTGGCGTCCAGTACACCACGAGCGTGATCGGGTTCAGCTTGCTGAGTTTTGTACGAACCAGCTACAACGGATTCTTTTTCGTAACGTTGAAACCCTGGGACGAACGCAAGTCCCGAGCAGTGCAGCTTCAGGAGATCAAGCAGAGCATTAACAGGTCGCTGGGTGCGCTGCCGGAAGGGATCGCTTTCTCCTTTTCTCCGCCGGCCATCCCGGGAGTCGGCACATCCGGCGGATTCACTTTCGCCTTGGAGGATCGCGCCGGCAACGATATTCAATTTCTCGCCACCAATTTGCAAACGTTCATGGCGGCCGCGCACAAGCGCCCGGAAATCGCGGGCCTGAGCACCACGTTCCTTCCCAGTGTGCCTCAGCAATTCATTGGCGTGGATCGCGACAAGGTCATCAAACAAGGTGTCGGCGTCAACGACGTCTACAAGACCATCCAGGCGTTTATGGGCGGTTTGTTCATCAACTACTTCAATCGCTTCGGCCGCCAGTGGCAGGTCTACATCGAGGCCGAGGGCGAATACCGGACACGCGCCGAGAACGTCGGCCAGTTCTTTGTGCGAAATGATAAGGGCGGGATGGTGCCCCTTTCCGCTCTCACGCGATTTGAAGCGCGCCCCGGGCCGGAGTTCACCATGCGCTACAACGAGTATCGCGCTGCACAGATTAACGGTGCGGCCGCTCCGGGATACAGCGCTGGACAAGCCATGGCCGCTCTGGAAGAAGTTTTCGCGCAGACCATGCCCCGCGAAATGGGTTTCGACTACTTCGGCATGTCGTTCCAGGAGAAGAAAGCCCAACAAGGAGTCCCGGCGTCCGCGGTATTTGGGTTCTCGCTGTTGTTCGTGTTCCTGATCCTGGCGGCTCTGTACGAGAGTTGGTCGCTTCCTTTTAGCGTCCTGTTAAGCACGCCAATTGCGGTTTTTGGCGCGTTCGCGATTCTGTGGCTGCGGCGTACCGTGCTCAGCGCTTTCCTGCCAAGCTACATGGTGCAAATCGAAAGTGACGTCTATTCGCAGATCGGGTTGGTCATGCTCATCGGTTTGGCTGCCAAGAACGCCATTCTGATCGTCGAGTTTGCCAAGGAACAATACGAAGAAGGGAAGCCTCTAGTCGACGCGGCACTGGAGGGCGCACGTTTGCGCCTCCGCCCAATCCTGATGACGTCGTTCGCGTTCATCCTTGGCACGGTACCGCTGTGGACCGCCACCGGCGCTGGCTCTGTAGCGCGCCAGATCATGGGAACCACCGTTATCGGGGGAATGCTAGCCGCCAGCCTGATCGGTATTTTTTTTATTCCCGTGGTTTTCTACGTGGTGGAGAAGTGGTCCGGTGCCGGCAAGGAACGCCAGTCATCGGCGCTTCCCCAGAGAGCCGCGCCGGCCGAGGGCAACTGAAATGCACAAGTCCATCGCGCTGGCGGTCATCGCACTTCTTAGTTGCGGGTGCACTGTCGGGCCAAACTACAAAAAACCGACTGCCAGTGTCCCGCCCGCCTATCGTGGGTTGGTGCCGGACGCAAACGGGAGTAACAGTTCTGGGCCTTCGCTCGGCGATCAGAAATGGTTCGAAGTTTTTCAGGATGAGCAACTCCGCTCGTTGATCCGCACAGCGATCGAGCAGAACTACGACGTGCGCATCGCGGCCGCTCGCATCCTGGCAGCCCAAGCGCAACTCGGTATCACCCGCGCGGACCAATTTCCGAGCGTCGCCGGAGGAGCTAGTCTGGTCGATCAACGAAGTGCCAGGTCTTCGTTGGTGCCGGCCTTCGAAGCGGGGGTAGGGCAGCTAAATGTGTCCGCCGCTTGGGAACTCGACTTTTGGGGGAAGTTTCGCCGTGCCACAGAAGCCGCCCGAGCAAACCTGCTTGCCAGCGAAGCGGCCCGGCAGGAAGTCATCGTCACCCTGGTGGCCAACGTCTCCGTGGCCTATTTTCAACTTCGCGCTCTGGACTTGGAACTCGAAATCTCCCAACGCACGCTAGCGTCGCGGCGGGAATCGCTACGCCTCACCCACGTTCTTGCGGATGGCGGTTCGACGTCCCTGCTTGACGTGCGGCAGGCGGAACAGCTGGTGTTCACAGCGGCCGCTGAAATCCCAGTGCTGGAACAGCAAATCGAGCAGCAAGAAAATCTGATCAGCATCCTGCTGGGTAAGAATCCCGATACCGTGACGCGGGGGCCGAAATTGACGGACCAGCCGCATCCGCCGGAGGTGCCGCCGGGGCTCACGTCTTCGTTGCTGGAACGCCGGCCCGACATCCGCGCCGCAGAACAGCAATTGATCGCCGCCAATGCGGAAATCGGGGTGGCCCGCGCGGCCTATTTCCCGCAAATTTCTCTCAGCGGGAATGCTGGATTTGAGACCACCGCGCTCACCAGCCTCTTCAGCGGACCTGCGGGCGCCTGGACTTACGGAGCCTCGCTGACGCAGCCTATTTTCACGGCGGGCAGAATTCGATCCAACGTGCGTTTTGCAGAGGCACAGCAGCAAGGTGCGCTGCTTTTCTACCAACAGACAATTCAGAGCGCTTTTCGGAACGTTTCCGATGCGTTGATCGCCGACCGCAAGTCGAAGGAGTTTCGCGTGCAACAGGAACTCCTATTCCAGTCTGCGCAGGACGCAGCGCGTCTCTCGCACATGCGCTACAACGGTGGCGTCACCGGTTACCTCGAAGTGTTGACCAACGAAACGAACGCATTTTCCGCCGAACTCGAACTCGTGCAGGCGCAGCTCAATGAGCTGCTCGCTTTGGTGCAGGTCTACCAGGCCCTCGGCGGCGGCTGGCAATAGCTTTTCCCGCCAACCATCGCATTTCGGCAAGTCGCGTTATGCGATCCACTAAAAAGCTTTGTGATAGCGCACATCGAAACCGTAGCCGCCATTTTCATCGCGCAGCACGGAAACCGTAACGTTGCGCTTCACCTGGTATTGCACTTGAACGCTTTGGTTCTGTGCCGACGTAACGTCAGTGCTGAAGGTTAGAAGAATATTTCCGGACACACGCTGCTGCACCGCCACCTGAGAACCCGGATTCTGATTGTTCCCCGCCAGCGGATTGAAACTCAGCTGAGAAATCCCCGTCAATTTCTGGACTTGCGAAGCGACCTGACTTCCAGCCGCGCTAGCCACCGCCGATTCAGCAGCCACGGAGGCTGGAGTCGAGGCATTCGACGCGGCGTCGGCAGTAGTCTGTCCAAAAGCGAGAAGGTTGATGATGTCCGCGGTCGAGAGCGACGGCTCCGATGTATACGTAGCCTTCAGGCGGTCGAGAGGCCCGGTCAGATTTGCGGTGATCGTGTATTGATCGACCACCGTGTTGATATACAGACTCACGACGGGTTCGGTGCGAACGGTGTTGGCGAAAGCGATCGTGCCGCTCTGAATCTCGAAACGCTTGCCCAGGAAAAATACTTCGCCACTGGTGAGCGATACTCTGCCGAGAATGATAGGGCTCGCCAGCGTGCCAACCGCGTTGAGACTTGCTGAGCCTGCGATACTGAGCTGGCTGCTGGCTAGGTTTAAATTATCGGCGGATTGTACGGCGACATTCAGCTTCACACTATTGGCAAAACTCGACGTATCTGTGACGGTTTTGTCGTTTGAAAATTGACCCGTAATCTCCGCCAAGTCTGATCCCTGGTTAAACGACAACTTGTGGATCATGACGCGGCCTCCGAGCATCGAGGCGGTAGTCGCGCCGCTCAAAGCCAGGTTGGCATCGACGACCGCGCGCACACCGTTTTGTCGCACGCGCACCGACGTAGCGTCGAGCGCCAGGTTGAAGTGAGTGTTTTGCCCATAAATCGCAGAACCGCCTACGGAAAAAGTTCCTCCTCCCGCCGTGCCCGACAGATTCGCGATCTGCAAGCGGTTGCCGTCGATCGAGACTTCGCCGTCGAGCGATTCGATGCCAACCGGGAGGTCATCTGAAGTAAGCGCGGCGTTGACGATGCGTACGCGTCCTTGAATCGCCGGCTGAGTTGTCGTTCCCTTGGCGTGGAGTTCGACATTGACTTGTCCTGAGGAATGACCGCCGCCGGTCCAGTCTTGAAGCAGCGCCAAATCCAACGTGCCGTTAGCCGCAAGATTCATGTCGCCGATTCCTTGGACCGGTATCGAACCGTCAATGCGGATGTCCGTTCCGCTGCCTTTCAACTCCGCGTTCCGAACCTGCAGCACGCCCCCGTGATAATCCAGAGAGATGGCGTTCGCGTTCGAAAGGCCAATCGACTTCGTTTGCAGGCGAATTGCGGGGATCTCGGCGTGCGCCTGAATCTTCGCCGGCTCTCTTAGCGGGCCATCGAGCGTTGCGTGAAGTTCCATTTGGCCCGCAGCGTCCTGCGCGCGTCCAGGCAAAAATTTAGCCAAGAGTGGCCCGATCGGCACCACGCCCGTGTCCAGGGTCAGCTTGGCGGGATAGTCTCCGATCAAATCCATACCGCCTTTCACTTGCAGGGCACTCTGTTCGACGGTCGAGCGTAATATAAGATCCGCGTGCTTGCGTTTCACGGTGACCTGCGCGTCAACCCCCGTAACGCTTTCACCCCGCACCTGAAGCGAAGGAATTTGCGCATGCCCCGTTAGCTCGGGATCATCGAGTGTGCCATTGCCCGAAAGGTCGGCCGTCAACTGACCGGCCACCGAATCTTGGCTCTGCTGAAAGATGCGCACCAGCCCCAGTTTCAGGTTCTGTGTATTCGCCTGGACTTGATACCGGCGAGATTTGGGATCATAGCTGCCCTCTGCGGCTATTGCTCCCGCGGGCGCCCTGGCTTGCGCGGTGATCTGAATCGCCTGCTGCTCCGCGTTGAAATCCAGGTTCAGTGCGTTCAGCGGTTCATTCCACGCGACCGCATGAACAACCTCCACATGGCCGCTGCCCACCGGTTCCCGTTCCGAACCGCTGAGCGACAAATCTCCATTGAGCAGACCGGCGAGCGGATACGAGGTTTTGCCGATTCGCTGGACCTCTGCCACGGGCACATTTTGTATCCGCGTGTGCAGAGACATCTGTGCTTCCGTATCGAGCGACCAATTCGCAAGTTTCGCGCTGCCGCGGAAATGGATGCGTTCCTTCTCCTCACCGATCAGGTTGCCATCATCGAGTTTGAAGGAGTAAGAATCGACGCCAGCACGTGCTTGAAGCGTGCGCCACTTCGTGCCTTCTACTTGCAAGCCGGTCGCTGTGATTTGTCCTTCAAGACGAGGACTTCTCACTGCACCCGACATCTTGCCGGTAAATTCAGCGGCGCCATGCATGTCGAGCGCCGCGATGTTATTCGATCCGTTCGCAGACACTAGGCTGGAAAATAACGCGCTCAGCTCATGAAGATCACTGGTAGCAAGGCGCAGATTCAAGGCTGAATTGTTGCCGAGAACACCATTGATGTTGACCTGCGTTCCGTTCGCTCGGAGCACCGATGGCCCAAACGAAGCTCGATCCCGCGCAGCGTCGTATTCGACGTCTACGTTTCCCTCCAGCGGTATAACGTTAATTGCGGCGACGAATCCTGCGGGGCGCCGGATCGCGCCCTGTGCTTGGACCGTGGCATTGCTAACGCTGTTTTTCCAATTGGCGGTAATATCCAAATCCGCGAGCCCTGCCACCTTGATGCTCTGCGAGGGGTTCGCACCGAGCTCGTTGCTTGCCTGCTGTATCGCTGCTCCGCGAATGTTCAGGTGGATCTGACCGGCATTCGTTTGCAAATAGATGACGTCTGCGTCTGACGTAACGCGCCCGCCGAAAGCCTCGCCACGGACGCCATCCACGTGCAGCTCGCCTCGCTCCAGCCGGTACGCGCCTCGCACCGCCTTCAGCGTGATCTTCGATTGATTTGCCGGCACGATCAGCGTCGTGCTTTCCATGTGTCCATCGAGATAGGCTTTCTCCAGAAAGGTGCGTCCTTGCGCACTGCGGTACGTAACCCCACCTTGCAACGACAGTTCCCCTGACGGCACGGAACCGTTCTTTGTGATCCAGCGGAGATCTTCTGCCAGGATTGCCGCCTGGTAGTCGCCTGTGAATACAGGATTCTTGTAGTTGGTCAAATCTCCGCGCACTTGCAAATGCGAATGCAACGTCGCGACATCGAGCCTTTCCACCAGGCAGTGCTTGGCATCGGCGACAAAGTGTAGGTCCGCCGAATGTTCGAACGTTTGCACGCCAGGTGTTGCGATTCGCCCTGCATCGTAAGCGATCTTTCCTCTATAAGAGTTCATCGCACGATCGAGCGCAACTTGACTGTGAAAATTGCGCAATTCCGCCGACAGCGGCATTTGACGGTCATCGTATTTGATCAGCCCGTTGCGAACGATCAAGACCGCTATGTGTGTTTCAAGGCTCGAGCCGGAACTCGGACTGCTCGCAATATCCGGCAAATTGGTTCGCCCGTTCGATTCCGTTCGCACATAAATTGCCGGTTCTTCGATATCGACCTTCTCGATGTCCACCTGCCGATGCAACAGCGGGATCGCCTTCAGGCCCACGCCGACGTGCGCCGCCGTAAACAAAGGATCTTTGGCGGTGTCATTTACGCTCCGCGCCGATATGCCTTCGAACTCGACGCCCAGCGGATACCAGGTGAGATCCATGTTAGTGATAGCGATGCGCGTCCCGGTGCTTTCCTCCGCTCCCTGTATGATTTTCCGCAAGGCATACGATCGAAATGCCCGGGAATGCAAGATGAGAGCGGCACTGCCGAATAGAACCACAAATGCGGCGATCACCGAATAAATAAGCCGGCGTAATGTTTTATGTCTGCTCATTAAAATGCCTGACCTAAGGTAATGAAATACTGCGTCGCCTTCACTCCCGGCACTGGATTCAGGTTACGCCCCACGTCCACTCGAATCGGCCCCACGCGCGTGTTGTACCGCAAGCCGATGCCGATCGAATTGGAATAATTGGAGACAAACTGGTGCGCATTGATGTTTGCGTAGACGTTGCCGCCGTCGTAGAAGACAACGCCACCCAGATTCTCCTTGAGCGGAATGGGAAAGCGGGCCTCCGAGTTGACGATCGCCAGCATCAATCCCCCAGATGGCACGCTGATCAGCGTGCAAGTCGACGAGTCTGCTGGATTACTGCAAACCGGTATCGACCTCTGCGGCCCGGCCCCTTGTATCGGAAATCCTCGCAGCGAGTCGGGACCACCCGAAAAAAATCGCTCGCTCAACGGAACATAGCCCGCCTGACCAAACGTAGCCGCCAGTCCGAGCCGGAAGTTATTCGCCCACGTCAGCCACGGCCGGATCGGCCTGTAGAATGCGCTCTGCCCGAAAAAGCGCGTGAAGTTGCTCGTCGATCCGAACGCCGCGGGAGTCACGCCAAAATTGACGCTCTGATATTGGCCATGATGCGCATCCAGCGGCTTGTCGCGCGTGTCGCGAACGTATCTGCCATACACCGTCGAAAGCTTAACGTTCTGATCCTGCGGAAGCACGAGCTCGGGAATCAGAATGTTCCTCAGGTCGGTGCGCTGGTAACTATATCCTCCGATGAGCTTTTGCGTGCGCTTCCGGCCGAACGATTTCTCGACTTGAAACGATGTCTGCTCAAGCAGCGCAGTGAAAATTGGGTTCTGGCTGGTCCGCTCCGCCGAAAGGCTGAACAGCGATGACCATGATGACCCATGCAAATCGGGATCCGCGTATGTGAAACTGATCCGCTGATCCAGACGCGACGCCACCAGTCCCAGCGTAGCGGTTTCCGCCCGCCCTCGAATATTGTGCCTGGCCAACTGCAACGATCCGCGCGGCCCAATGAAGCTTTTCTGGCTGACGGTAAATTTGTTCCCCAAACTCACCGGCGGCAATCCCGGAACGATTACCGAGCCCACGGGAATATTACCGTTGCGTGGGATGACCTCAATCCCGCCCCCGATATCCATCGTATTGCGTTTCGATTCGTGTACCCGGATAAGAACCTGCTGCCCTTTTTGACTGTCGGGAGCGCCCGATGGCGTCACACTCGCCCAATCAAAGATGCCCAGGTTGTAAAGATCGCTTTCCGACTGCAACAGCTTTCCTTCGCCGAGAGGTTTTCCTTCGCTGACGTTGGGGTCGGTCGTAGCCCTGACGAAGGACGGCCGCGTGTGCTCGGCCCCGAGCAACACGACTCGGCTGATGTGCACGTCCTGCCCTTCATCGATTTTGTAGACGACGTCAATGGCGTGCGGGTCCCCGTTCGCCGCCGCGACACTCGAATCGAATTGCACGTTCGGATAACCGCGATTCAAATATTGCGCCAGAATGTAGTTTCGGTCCGCCTCGAGCAGGTGTGGAGAATAAGGCTTACCGCCGGCAAGTTGTAGGGGCCGCCTTCCGATTTTCAGTTGCACCGGCTGGTTATTGCGATCGACGATTTTCAGATCGTGAACGCGATCTTGCGGACCCTCGTCGACTGTAAAAGTCACCTCAATGTTCGGTTCATGATCGGAAATACCCGCAGCGACGGTCGCCTTCGCGAAGCCCTCATTGCGATAAAGTGCGGTCAAGGAAGACACGCTTTTCTTCAACAAATCCTGGCTAAACTTGCCCCGGTTGTAAAAGAACCTGCCTTTTTGAATCGCGATGTGGGAATTGAGCTGATCCGAGGAGAAATATTTGTTCCCGTCAAACTTTATGTCCGACACTCGGTGACGGCTTCCCCGGTCAACGTAATAGACGACCTTCACGCGGTCCAGCTGCTTGTCGAGGTGTGAATCGACCTTCACATCGAAATAGCTTTTGGCCTGAAAATAAGACACTAGGTTTCGCGCGCCTTCATCGACCAGGTCCTGGTCCACGGCGTTTTCTTGGTAAATCGGCAGAAGTTTGCGCTCCGTGCGTTTCCAGATGTGCGCGCCTTCGACGCGTACGATCACGATCGGGCCCGGATCAACCACCACAGTAAGTCGTGCTCGATTTGATTCTGAATCATAGGATGGCTCGGCTCGGACGTTGGGAGCGAGCCGTCCCTCTCTTCGAAAATGCGCGCGCAAGTGTTCGAGCGACTTTTCGATCCGGCCGTGGGAATATCGCGTTCCAGGTTTCAGGGATACGCCCGTAATGCCTCCCCAGAAGGAGGTGAGTGTCTTCTGCACATCCGCGGTTTCCTCCGCTGACACTCCGCGAACGATAACGTCACTGACTCTCGCTCGAGAATGCAGGTCGCACTCGAAAGTGATGTTCACGATTCGGTGCGCGTCATCTACCTGCGTTCGGGCTTTGGCAGTTGCGGCGAAAAAGCCCTCGGATGCAAAGAATCGCAAAAGAGAATGTTCTTCATCGGCGACGTAGTCGGGCACAAAAGGCGACGTCGCAGGAATATTTGCGGCCTGCAATAAACGCGAATGGGAAAAGGTTTTCGTGGCCCCGGGAAAGGAAACCAGCCCGATGTCGTAAACGGGTTGCAGGATAAATAGAACGCGAAGCCCCGCGGCCTGGGGCTCCAGGCTCACCTGCACTTGCGTAAACTTTCCCGTTTGCTGCAAGGCGGCAACGCTGCTTTTGATAGCCTCCATCGAAAACGGCGCGCCCGCATCCTGACGAATCAGAGCCCGTATCGCCGTAGCATCTTCACTCGGACGAACGGCAATATCAATTCTGGAGACATTGCGCCCCTCGAAGCCGGCGTAGGACTCCGGCTGCTGCGATTCTGCTGATGGCGCAGCTGCCTCCTGCGCGAAGCTGCTGGACATCAACGATGCTTGGAACAGTAGTCCCACCAGAAAACACCGCATCCCGGAACTCACGCGCCCGCCTCGTGCGGCCGGCGTTCGCGCAGCGCCGTATCCGTTTCAGCTCCAATCAACAGAATCAGGTTGGCCGAGTAAATCCAAAGCAGAAGCACGATGAAGCCCCCAAGCGCGCCGTAGAGTTTAGGAATGTTGGAGCCATGCGCGACGTAGAAATTGAAGCCCAGCGTCGCCACACCAAAAGCCAGCGCGACGAAAATCCTTCCGGGTGTGAACCATCTCCACGGTCGCCCCTCGGGAGGCAGGAAGTAATGGATGAGGTCGATGCCGACAAACAACAGCACCAGAGTGGCGAACCACCTCGCGAGCTTCCATTGCGTCTCGAACAAGATAAAGTAATGAAGGTCAGTGGTCACAAATCCTCTGACTACGTGGCCTAGGTTCCATAGCGCGAAGCTGAGGAGAGCGAATGCCGCGGCAACGAAGGTTGCGCCGATGGCAATCAATCTTTTCCTCACATAGCTGCGGCCATCCTTCACGCCATTCGCGACGCTCAACGCCTCCATCAAGCTCAAAAATCCAGACGAAGCGGTCCAGATCGTCGCGAGGAGTCCAATGGAGAGAAAGCTTGCGTAGCCGTGCGATAGCTCCAGCATGCTGGTGAGTATGATGCGCCGCGCTTGATCGGGGAAATACGCAGTCAGCCAATTCGCAAATGCATCCCAGTTGTCGGTGGTGGGAATCCATCCAAGAAGGGAAGCCAGCACGAGAAAAAAGGGAAACAGCGACAGCACGAAATAGAACGACACCTGCGCGGCCAGATCCACACAGGCATCCGAATTCAGTCGAACCCAAATCTTGCGAAATAGAAACAAGTGGTGCCGCCGCCATCGGCATGCGAAGGCAGTCGCTTCGGCCACGCGCATACCCGAATCGCGCATACCGCAAATCGATAGTAGGGACAATCTTATCGGCCTGCCATCCTGCGAAGCCTGTAGGCCAGGGAGTTGTGTCGGTTAGAGCGAACGCGTCGGCGATTGTTTCCGTGCGCGGCAATCGGGATTGCTAGACGTCATTCTTACGGCCGGGAATCTCGGTATCGCCATAAGCTTCGTCGGCATTTTTCTTTAGGTTTTCATTCGGCGGAAGCTCGGGGAGTTCAGTATCCCCAGTACTGTTGTTGCGCGTCTTGTTCTCGTCTTCCGGCCTATCGTTTGTCGTTTCCTCGACGCCTTGTCGTTGTGTCCCTGGTCGTGCCGAATTGCTCGACACCGTGGTCACTTGCTCCGTAAATTTGCTCATGAGGGGGCGCTCCTGCCAGCCCGACAAGTCTAGGCAGCGCCCGAGTTCGCGCCTATAGGGCATATCCTGTACAGACCACCCGCAATGGGAAGCCGCCAGCCGCTCTCACATCATCGTCGTTCTTATTTGCTTATTTGTGCGCGGCGGTCGCTGCGCCCTTGCAGCCGCGAGCTCGACTCGCCATCTTCGGTTTCGACCCGGGCAAAGAAAATCCCAATGCTCCAACTCAAAACTTCATCTCATCGCGAGTAACCTGAGGCGCGAAGCGAAATTTTCCAATTTCCAATTCCTTGACGAGAGCCAAGCGCAACGCCGCCACCTGCAAAGGAATAATGTCCGTCAAAGGCGCCACGCATTCAGACACCTCGGGCACCTCAACAAACGGCAACCCGCCACCATCCTCACCCAAAGGCCCCACCACTCGTACCTGCGCTCCAAATCGCACCAAATCCCGCGCCAACCCCAGACTAAGCTCGCGGGCCCGGCGCGCAGCCGCAAACACAATCGCTCGAAAGTTCTGATCCACAATCTCCACCGGCCCATGCCGAAAACTCCCCGCAGCGAATCCCACCGCCGCCTCCTTAGCCGTCTCGCAAAACAATAAAGCCCCTTCCAGCGCCGAAGCATTAGAAGGCCCTCTCCCCAACAGATAAATGGGCGACCCAACGCGAAAAAATCCGTCCCACTCCGAGGCCCGATCCACCTGCTCAGCAACCAGAGCAGAAATCCCATGCGACACCCGATCCAACTCCTCGCCCCGCGCCTCTAACTCTCCGGAAACCACTCCAGCCAGCAACAGCAAAGCCGCCACAGTGCCCGTATAACTCTGCACCGCCACCATCTCGTCCGCCAAGCTGCCAACAATCACCGCAACATCTACTCCCCGAGCAAGCGCACTCGAAGCCTCATTCGTCACCCCAATCGTCTGTGCCGCCACGCCCTTCAATCGCGCCAACAGCTTCACCACCTCTACCGACTCCCCCGAGCGCGAAACCATCACCACCGCAGCCCCGGCACAAAGCCGTTCCTGGTAGTGCAACAACTCCCCACTCTCCACGATCGACGACTCAAATCCCGTACCCGCAAGCTCATACTGCAAGGGAATAGCGGCATGTAGGGAAGCCCCAATCCCAGTAACCACAATCTTGCGCGCGCCGCGCAAAATCCGCCCAGCCTCCAACAAAGCCCCAAGCCCTTCACCCCGCTGCCAGGCCAAGACGCGCGCCAAGGACCGGTCCTGCCCCCGAATGTCCTCAAGCAACCGCGATTCCTTCATGTACTAGATCGCTCCATTAATTCTGTAGGTTTTCGTCGCCCACGGTTTTCCATCAGACCACGTTTTTCGTCCACGGCACGGTTTCAACCGTGCCATCAAGTCAGCCAGATGCTCCGGGCTTTAGCCACCGATGGTCTTTTCCGCGCTTTCCCCGCGCATCAACGGCAAGACACGTCGCATCAAGGCGCAACCCCCGCATAAACGGGAATCGTCCCCCGCGAAACATTTTTATAAACAAGTCCGCCCTTCATCACGAACACCACACGCCGAACCGCGGTAATGTCCTTCAACGGATCGCCATCCAACGCAATCATATCCGCCTGCATCCCAGGCGCAATCGCCCCGATCTGACTGCCCATTCCCAACGCCTCTGCTCCCAGAGAATTTGCCGAAACCATCGCCGCCATAGGTTCCACTCCACAATCGCGCACTCGATCGACAAACTCCTCCGCATTCCGCCCGTGCGCCCCGGCCACCGCATCCGTGCCAAACACAATCTTCAACCCCGGCGTCTTCACCGCGCGCTGCACTAGCTCGTGGTTCATCGGAAGAATTTTCTCCATCGCCGCAAATCCCTCCGCTGTATAACCCGTCGTTCCGACGTATCTATCCCTGTTCGCCATGTAGTTCTCGATCACCAGTCCACACTGCGGGTCTAAATACGTCCCTCTCTCCGCCATCAATTTCAAATCATCGTCCGTAGCCAGGGTCCCATGCTCAATCTCGCTGCATCCCGCCAAAGTCGCCGCGCGCACAGCATCCTTATAAGCATGCACCAGCGCCCGCAGTCCCTGCTTCTTCGCCTCGTCGCAGGCCGCGTTCAACTGCTCCTGCGAGAGCGTCATCCCTCCGCCCTGCCGTATCGACTGCGAAGCAAAAATCTTGATCACGTCTGCCCCAGCCTGTTTCTGTTTCCGCACAAACGCGCGAAGCTCCTCCGGTGTACCGGTCGCTTCTCCGCGCCCAATGATCGGTTCGACCGCCGTCAGGATACGCGGGCCTGGAAGAGTTCCCTTGGCAACGGCATCGCGAAGCGGAATATCGTTCAACGCACCCAAGCTCTGTATGGTCGTAAACCCCGCCATCAAGGTCAGCCAGGCATTCGAAGCCGCCTGATAGGCATCTTCCTGCGAACTCCCGGCCATCCCCGCATTCTTACCGTCCTTGCCAAAAATCCAGGTAACGTGCGCGTGCGCGTCAATCCACCCAGGCAACACTGTCAAACCGCGCAAATCGTAATCGACCGGCCCAGCCTTCGCATCCGCGCGAAGAATCCGAGATCCCTCCACGACGATACGCGTATCGTGCAGCACGCCGCCGCGCCCATCCAGCACCGCGCTCGCACCAATGACAATCCGTTTGTTCGCCTCAGCGGTCTGACAGAAAGTCGGGCCTGCCGGAATCAAGATCCCAAGAACACAAAGGGCGATCCTCGTGAATTTCATCGTCGCTCCTCGCCACCTTCCACCCAGCGGCGGCTATTTTGTCACAGATCTTTCAGGCAACCGTCGCACGTCGCTTCCGTTCAATCCACTGCTCACGCCATTCGCCTGCAAATTCCCGCCGTTCCATGGATAAGACTTAGCAACGCAATAGTTTTCCGCTATATTTCGACGTGTACGCCAAACTATCTTCGACTTCCTGTTCATCTGAGCAGTCATCCAGGGCCGCGCTTCAGTTCACCTTGACGGCGGAAGGGCGCGACCGTTCCATCTCCACCGAAACCCGCGTTCCCTCCGTCGTAGCGGCCCCTTTCCGAAGCGGGCGCTTTTCCATCCAGATGCTCCTCCGCTCGAATTCCGAGCGGTCAAATCCGGTAACTCCTGTAGAATCCGCAGTTCCGCAATACACTCTCGTAACTCCTTTACAATCCGCACTTCCAAAATCATTGGACTTAAAGTCCTTTAGAATCCGCACTTGCAAAAAACGGTGGGGGAGGGGGAAAACTGTTAACTAGCCAAGTAGCTCCGCAGGCTGACGGCAGCCATAGCGGCGAATCTAGCTCGCCAGCTTTGTTCGCGCCGAACTCTACCTTTTGTACCGGGCGCTATTCGGCTTTCCGTTCTTCGTCGCGGAAGCCCACCAGGAAGATGAATAAGACGATGGCTGAGCCGACTGCCGGCACCATCCAGATAGAACGCCAATTGTGGGTTAGCGCACCCGCTGGGGTCGAGGTCACGTACAGGTCTACGACCCATCCGGAAAGGTAGGCGCCCAGGAACATGCCGATGCCGTAGGTTATAAACGTAATCAAGCCTTGGGCTGCGGCACGCAGCGCGGTAGGTGCCTTCTGATCGACGTAAACCTGGCCGGTGACGAAGAAGAAGTCGTAGCAGATGCCGTGCAGGATGATTCCGGCGTACAGCATCCACACCAGCGTGGTGCTGTTACCGAAGCCGAACATCAGGTAACGCAGCACCCATGCGAGCATGCCCAGGGTCATCGTGTACTTCACGCCCAGCCGCTTGAAAAACCAGGGCAACGTGACCA
>Ga0137403_10002409_pt1 | contig 22872 bp, 21 predicted proteins | sample CZOMad2_1_16fung_FD_122057 | JGI IMG/M metagenome (GOLD analysis project Ga0137403, IMG submission 122057) | Vadose zone soil fungal communities from Angelo Coast Range Reserve, California, USA - CZOMad2_1_16fungal (Hybrid Assembly) | ecosystem: Environmental > Terrestrial > Soil > Vadose zone...
ACCACGGCTTACAGGCCAACCACAAAGCGATGGTAAACTGAGTGGCGGCAGAAGACCCATGGGCAAGATCGAGAAGATCGAGCAAGATGTCCAGGCGCTCTCCCCAGAGGAGCTTGCGCAGTTTCGCGCCTGGTTTCTGGAGTACGACTGGGCGGCCTGGGATCGCCAGATCGAGCGTGATGCTCAGGCAGGCCGCCTAGACGACCTTGCTGCCAAGGCCCTTCGTGATCACGCTGCCGGCAAGACCACACCCCTCTGACTCATCACGCGTCTCCCGACTTCTGGGCGCTATATCGGTCCCTGCCGTCCGAGGTGCGCGATCTCGCCGATCAAACCTACGCGCGCCTGAAGCAAGATCCGCGGCATCCTTCACTTCACTTCAAGAAGGTGGGCCGGTTCTGGTCGGCGCGGGTCGGCGCCCACTACCGAGCCCTGGCCGTCGAAGTGCCCGATGGACTCGTCTGGTTCTGGATTGGTAGCCATGCCGACTACGATCGGCTGCTTGGCTAACAACCGCATCGAGCTGACGGCGCTTCGCGCCGCAGCTCATACGGAACGTTGGACGGACAGCGATCAGGCGAGAGGCGTGAGATGCTGACGCAGCCAGTCGATAAGGTGGGCTCGATCGATACGGCCAGCGGCGAGATCCAAGATGAGTCGTTCCTGATCGTCGACAGAGGCGTCGATCTCCGCGCCGTTGAGAATGAAAAATGTTTCCATGGCAGCGTGCCGAAGCAGAGCGCTGCCGCCTTATCAACCAACGTGGGATACAAATCGGCGCCGCCAAAGGTAGCCTTCGGTTGGACGACCGCCGACTCAAGTGCGCCAAGATCACGGATGCCGGGTGCGCCGCCGGTGGCCTGGAGGAGGCGTCGATGCAGCTCGACGACCTCCGCCAATGTGACGTATCGCACTACGCCAGACGCCGGTACAGGTCCTCGTTCTTCTTCAGCACGCGCTCGGCGGCGGCATTAAAATCCGCATCCGGGCTCGCTAGCAGGTCGGCAAGTACGGCCCGCGCCAGATCCTCGGGGGTCAGGCCAAGGCGCTGCGCCTCGAGCCGGAGCCGTTCGCCCAGCGCCGGCGAAAGATCGATCGAGAGCTTCATGCGTCTACTCTACCGCGTGTGGCTGCCTCGTCCAACAACCCGCTTCAGCGGGCTGACTATGCCGGCCGCTGAGCGTGACCGTTGGGCGGATAGATGTTGCCCGAGACTAGTGAGTTGGAGAGCGTAAACTATCTGCGAGAGAAGTGCCCGGGCTTCGAGGAACACTAGCGGTGCCACCGAGAGTGGTGGGGTCAGGAGCCGGTGGGCCCTACAATCGACCTCGCCATGTTCGGACAGTACGCTGCGAGACGGGACGTCGGTGTTCGTCTACGATCCAGATGGCGTCCGCGTGGAATTGCGGCTCAGGAGGTAGGCACGCCTCGATCTCGTGGCGCGCGTTGTGGCCGAGAGCGTTCGATGACGGAGGAAACGATGCTGTAAAGACCCACGAGTGTCCGAGGAGGCTGGCATCTCGGCAGCTATTCGACTCGCACTGAACGTCTCGCGACACAAAGGCTACGGCTTCCGGAGGGCCTTGCCCACCTCAGCGAGGCGGCCCAGAGAGCCGACGACCTTTGCCTGGTTGTCGATGATGTGCCGCACGATGATGTCGGTATAGCCGAGGGGCTCGAAGGCGCGGAACTTCTCGACGACCTCCGCTACCGAGCCCCACACGAGGGCGGCGGGGTCGAAGCCGCGATAGCCGGCTTTGACGACGGCCCGTCCCACGGCCTCGGCCTCGGCCGACGACTCGCCAACGTAGATATCCCGCCTGATCGCAACCGCCGCCGGCGTCTTGCCGTACTTGGCGCAGGCGTCGCGATACCAGTCGGCCTGCTCGCGCGCCCGGTTCAGGGTCAGGGACGGCGAGGCGAGCCAGCCGTCGGCGATGCGCGCCGCGCGATCGATGGACACCCGCGCGCTCGCCCCGATCCAGTATTCGACGGGCTCGGCGGGGCGAGGGGACACCCGGGCATTCTCGAGGACAAAGCGCCCCTGCGAGGACACGGTCTCGCCCGCGAGCAGGCGCTTGATGATGTCGAAGGCCTCCTCGAACGCCGAGGGGCGCTGCTTGATGTTGGCCCCCATGGCGAGGAACTGCGCCTCGCCGTCGCCCAGTCCGCACTGGAAGATGAAGCGGCCGCGCGCGATGGCGGCCAGCGTCCCGACCTGCTCCGCGATCAGCACCGGATTCCAGAGCGGGAGAAGGAAGAGACAGCCCGCGGGCCTGTCCGTCCACTCCGCGAGCAGGCGGCCGAGGATCGGCACGTTCTGGTAGTAAGGACCTGGTGTCGCATGATGATCGCCGACGAAGAGGGAGTCGAGGCCCGCGCGCCCGGCCGCCGCCGCCCGCTCGATCATCCAGCGCGCGCCCTCGCGCGGGTCCGCCACTGTGTGGCTGCTCGTCAGCGAGATGCCTATGCGCATGAGCCCTCGTTGCCCACGCGCCAGCTCAGCCAGAGCACCGCCGAACCGAGGCCCACCAGAACCGCCGTCGTGCCGATGGTCGACAGGTCCGACATCCACTTGATCGTGGTGCTGCTGAGGCCGGCGAAGGCGAGGCCGATGACCGGCAGCACGGGGGCGCCACAACCCATCACGGTGCATCCTCCGGTGGTGAGGCCGAAGATGCCGCCGAGCGCTCCCAGCACGCCGCCCGAGCTGCCCGCGCGCGCTCCCCACACCGTGGCGACGCGGGCCCGGCGCTCGAGCCAGAGCGCGAAGTAGGCGGCGACGAGGAGCGACATGAACAGGAAGCGCGCGAGGTCGGACGGGGTCACCGCGAAGCCCCACTCGATGCCGAACTGCCCGTCCGACGAGAACCAGAAGAGGGCGAGGCCCCAGACCTTGGCGAGGCGCTCCTCGAAGACGCCGCGCCCCGAGGTCAGGTACTCCGGCAGGGTAGACAGGAGCGGATTGATGGTGAAGGAGGTGACGGGCTTGCGCGCGATGGAGAGAACGAGGGGCGGCACGAGGATGTCGAGGGCGAAGACGCCGAGCGCCACCGAGACGAAGAGCCAGGGCCGTGATCCCACGGCCGTGCCGATTCCGCGGAGCGTTCGGCCGATGGCCCTCATGTCCCGCTTGCCACGGAGGCAATTATAGGCCCTCCCGGGGACAGGGATCATGACAGCGCCGCTCTTGTGACGCATCGCGTAGACGGTTCAACTCGTTGTGCTTATTGCTTGACTTGGGGTGTCACGCAGCTAATTATTTCCATCAGTCTGTCAATCGACTCCACACCGTCCGCCAACGAAGGAGGGACGATCTATGGCTTCAGAGGTTTCCCGTCGTAACTTTCTGACTCAGCTCGGTATGACGGCCGGCACCGCCGCCGTCGCCGCCGCTCCGCTAGTCGGAGGACCCAGCCTGATCGGTCGTGCCGAAGCCCAGGCGCAGCCCAAGGGCAAGATTCCGGACACGCCCTACAAGGTCGGGCACATGACCTTCCACACGGGCGCCGCGGCTGTCCTCGGCGAGCCCATGTACAAGGGCCACATCCTGGCCGCCGAAGAGATCAACGCCAAAGGCGGCCTCCTCGGCAAGCGCAAGATCGAGACGGTCAAGGCGGACGAGAACGCCGGCACGGACGCCAACGTCAAAGAGCTCCGCCGCATGAAGCTCTCGGAGAAGATCGATTTCTTCACGGGCATCACCTCGAGCGGCAACACGCCGGCCCTCGGCCCGGTGGCGGAGGAGCTCAAGGTGCTCACCGTCTTCGTGGACGGGTGCACCGACTTCCTCTTCGACAAGGCCGTGCCGAACCCGCACTACATCTTCCGAATCACCAACATCCAGTCGGCCGACGGCGTCACGTGCGCGCTCGCCATCGCGCAGACGTGGCCCACGGCCAAGAAGATCGCCCACATCCATCCCGACTATTCGTACGGGCGCAATGCCTTCGACCATGTGCGGATCGTCATGGAGAAGCTCATGCCCGGCGCCCAGGTGGTGTCGGAGGGCTGGCCCAAGCTCGGGACCACGGACTTCGCCTCGCACATCACCAAGGCCATCGCGGCCAAGCCGGACCTGCTCGTCTCGTCGGTGTGGGGCGGCGACTACGTGGCGTTGTACAAGCAGGCGCTGCGCTACGACATGTTCAAGAAGATGAAGCTCGCGAGCACCATCGCTTTCGGCGTGGCGCCGCACGCCATCGGGAAGGACCACCCCGAGGGCGCCATCGCGGGCGTTCACTCCAACTACTATTTCAACTACCCACCCAACGGGAAGTGGCCGATCAACGACAGCTTCGTCAAGAAGTACTTCGAGCGCTGGAAGGAGTACCCGAACTTCCAGGCCGAGGGCGCCTACGTGACCATGCACATGCTGGAGATGGCCATCGACCGCTCCAACAAGCTCATGGGCGGGTGGCCCGACGACGAGATGATCGTCAGCCAGCTCGAGAACCTCGGCATGTCGGGGCCGGCCGGCTACGTCTACTTCCGCCCGGACAATCACCAGGCCTACAAGGATGCCGTCACCGGCTTCAGCGTGAACTCCAATGAGTACGAGTTCCAGATCCTCGACCCGAAGCGCATGATCACCATCCCCATCCGCAACATCACCGCGCCTCCCAACTGGCCGGCGCCGGCGGACGACAAGACCCGGACGTACACCTGGATCGACAAGACCTGGCCGAAGGTCTCGGCCTGATCTTGCATTCTCGCGTGAAGGCGGGGGGCGGCGTGAGCCGCCCCCCGCTTCGCGTCTGCCTCTCTTTGATGCTGGCCGCCGTTCTCTTTGCCCCCGCGGGTGCGCGCGCGGGCCACGAGCTGCCATTCTATCCCTCGTTCTACCCGCAAGAGATCAAGATCGACTCGATGGAGCCGGCGGCCGCCGCGCCCCTCGTCGCCAAGAGCGCCATGCAGGCCTATGTGGGCGGCGACCCCTTCGCCAGTCGCAAGCTGCCCGCCGATATGAGCACCGTCGACTCCCTCGGGGGCTTTCTCCTCGTCACCCTCAATCCGGCGACGCCGGGTCTCGACACCGCCGAGCGCCGCTGCGAGCGCGCCCGCCGCATTGCGGGACTTCTGGTGCAAGGGCCGGGCTGGGTGGCCCATCCGTATCCCGTCACGCCCTATCACGCCGACTATCTCCAGCACGCCGACGTGGTGGCCGGCATCAAGGCGCCGGCGGCGGCGGGCGAGACGCCGCGACTCCGCGCGCGGGGGATGCTCGCGGAGCGCGCGGCGGGGAAGCTGCGCGTCGCGGACGGTCCGTGGGATGCCACGGTGGAAGAGGTTGCCCTCGACGATTTGCTCGCGCCGCATCGGGGTGGGCTCAATGGCTCGCTCGGACCCGTCTGGGTCAAGCAGGGGTGGTACCACGCCTGGCTGCTCCACGCTCAGAGCCTGAGCGATCCCAACGCGAAGCAGGCGGCGGCGGAGTCCTATCGCCGGCTCACCACCGGGGCCTACGACGGCCCGACGGAGTTGGTTGCTCTCGAGCGCCGGCTCGTGCGCGCCCTCGTCGCGGGCTGTGAGCGTGTGGAAGCGGGCTATGTGCTGCGTCGCGAGGTATTCAGCGCGGAGTTCTCGCAGGGCATCGAGAACATCGTGAGCGATTCGCAGACCGGCTTCAATTCACCCGCGTTCATCCGGACGGTCAAGCTCAAGGACTTCCCGTGGAATGGCTGGCTGCGGCTCGGCATCGCGGGCCGGCCGACCGCGGCCTGGAATCCGGTGGGCGGCTTCAGCGACCCCGCCGGTCGTCTCCTGTGGGCCGCGCTCAGCGATCCGGCCGCCTTCCCCGCGCCGTACGCCGCCGACTGGGTCCCCAACCGGGTGAGCGCCTCGCCGGCCGCCGGCGGCAGTATGCCGGGCGCCGGCGGCAGTATCCCAAGCGCCGGCGGCAGTATCCCAAGCGCCGGCGGCAGTATCCCAAGCGCCGGCGGCAGTATCCCCGAAGACGCGCTCAAGCCCGATCCCTCCTCCGGCCAGTCCCGCGAGGTTGGCAAGGGCAAGACCGCCGATGCCCAGATGACCTACCGCGTGGGAGCGTCCGCGTTCCACGACGGCACGCGCATGACGGCCGCCGACGCCGTCTATCCGGTGCTGCTGGCCGCGCGTGCCTCCGCGGCGAAAGGCCGCGACTGGCTCGGCGGCGTCAAGGTCCTGCGCGCCGAAGCCGAGGTGAAAAAATTCGCGGACATCAGCTTTACCTTCGTCACGCCCGTCATCGACGTCTACACTTCGGGCACCCTCGATACCGCGGAGCGGCAGGGGGCGCTGCCGTGGAGCCCCGTGCCGTGGACCGTCCTCACGCTGATCGAGGAGGCACAGGCCCGCGGTTGGGCGGCCGCTACGCGCGAGGAGGCGACGCGGCGTCACCTGCCGTGGCTGGATCTGGCCCGCGATCAGAAGCTCAAGGCTCAGCTTGCCGGCCTCGTCGAGACGTATGCGGCGCAGAACTACGTGCCGCCGCTCCTGAAGAAGCTGGTCGCCGCCGACGAGGCGCAGCATCGCTGGCAGTCGCTGCGGCAGTTCTACCAGCGGCGCCACCACTTCCTCGTGACGAACGGACCGTACCAGCTTGCCAAGTGGTCCGAGACGGGGGTGACCCTCGATGTCTTCCGCGACTTCTCCTACCCACTCGGCGTAGGAGCCTTCGATCGCTTTGCGCTGCCGCTCCGAGCCTGGGTCACGCGGACGACCGCCCACGGCGACCGCCTCGAGGTGCAGGCCGACGTGGAGCGCGCGGAGCGTTTCCTGCGCTCGTACCGGCTCCTGCGCGAGCCCCTGGGCTCGGTGGGGGCCCAGGGCGACACGGCGGACATTCCCGTCTGCCGCTTCGTGGCCCTGGGACCGGACGGCGAAGTCGCCCGTGCGGGCGCGTCGCGCGACGTGCAGGGCGGCCGCATCGTCGTGCCGCTCAAAGGCCTGGGCAAGCCCGGGCCGTACACGGTGCTCCTCGCCCTCTACGTGGCCGACAACACCGTCAATCCCCAGATCACGACTGTCTCTTACCGCCCCGAGGGCAATCCCTGAGCGCCTGAGCCTCCATGGACAACCTGATCGTCCACGTGCTGACCGCGCTGCTCTACGCCTCGGTGCTCTTTCTCATCGCGGGCGGGTTGTCGCTGATCTACGGCGTCATGCGCATCGTCAATCTGGCCCACGGCATGCTCTACGCGTTCGGCGCCTACGTGTCGGCCTGGGCGGTGGGCGCCCTGGCCGTCCGCTGGCCCACGGCCGCTCTCTACGCGCTCTTGCCTCTGGGCGCGCTCGCGGCGGCGGGGCTGGGAGCGATCCTCGAGCCGACCCTGCTCCGGCCCTTCTACAGGCGGGCCGAGGAATACCAGCTCCTCGTCACCTTCGGTCTCCTCCTGATCCTGGGCGACCTGATGCGTTTCCTGTGGGGACCGTACCCGCTGTCGGCGAGCCAGCTCTACGAAGCCATGGGCAGTCTCACGATCGGGGAGACGATCTATCCCACCTACAATCTGGTCGTCATCGCGGTGGGACTCCTCGCCGCCGTGGGCATGTGGGCGTTCGTCTACAAGACCCAGTTCGGCGTGGTGCTGCGCGCCACCTCCCAGAACATGCGCATGGCTCAGGCGCTGGGCATCAACGTCAACCGCGTCTATGTCCAGGCGTTCACGCTGGGGTGCTTCATGGCGGGTCTCGGCGGAGCCATCATCGTGCCCAGCCAGGGCGCGGTGCTCGACATGGGAGTGGACGCCCTCATCATGGCCTTCGTGGTGGTGGTGATCGGCGGCCTGGGCTCCCTCGAGGGCGCTCTCGTGGGCGCGCTTCTCGTGGGAGTCGTCCGCGAGGTGGGCATCACGTTCTTCCCCGAGGTGGAGCTGGCAGTCCTCTATCTCATGGCCGCCGTGGTGCTGCTGATCCGTCCCGCCGGGGTCTTCGGACGGCCATGAGCGCGCTCCCCCTACCGCCGTTCCGGGTGCTGCGCTGGGTCATCCCGCTCTTCGTGGCCCTCGCCTGCCTGCCCTGGCTGGTCGAGCCCTACCAGACCACGCTGTTCTCCTACGGCCTCGTCATGGCCATCGCCGCCCTCGGCTTCAATCTCTTGCTGGGCTACACGGGACTGCTCTCCTTCGGACACTCCGCCTACTTCGGGGTGGGCGCCTACGCGGTGGCCCTGCTCGTCAAGTACCTCAAGGTCACGTCGCTCGAAGTGCTGGTGGTAGGCGGCATCATCGCGTCGGCGCTCGTCTCGGCCCTCTTCGGCTTCGTCTGCGTGCGCTACACGAAGATCTTCTTCAGCATCCTCACCATGGCGCTGTCGCAGGTGCTGTGGAGTCTCGCCTTCAAGTTCTATCACGTGACGGGGGGCAGCGACGGGCTCCGCGTGCCCACGCCGACGCTGCTCGGCACGCACATCGCGCCGGGCGAGGACAAGATGACCTACCTCGCCCACCGCTACTACTACTACGTGCTCGCGATCTTCGCCGTGTGCACCGCCCTCATGTGGGTCATCGTGCATTCCCCCTTCGGCAAGGCGCTGCAGGCCATCCGCGACAATGAGACGCGGGCCGAGTTCGTGGGGGTGCAGGTCCGGCACTATCGCTGGGTCGCCTTCGTGGTCTCGGGCACCTACACGGGGCTGGCGGGAGCGCTCTGGGTGCCCCTCAACGGACTCACCACGCCCGATATCCTGCACTGGACCTTCTCGGGCGAGATCGTCTTCTTCACCGTGCTGGGCGGCTTCGGCACCTTCACCGGCCCCATCGTGGGCGCCATCGTGTTCAACTACCTCAAGACCTTCGCCGTGGGCTACACGGTCTACTGGCAGATGTTCCTGGGCGTCGTGCTCGTCACCCTCGTGCTCGCCCTGCCCACCGGCATCATGGGTATGGTGGGTCGCCTCCTTCAGGGGAGAAAGGCCCCCGCGTCATGAGCCTCCTCCAGACCGTCCAGCTCACGAAATACTTCGGCGAGACCCACGCCGTGGACCATGTGGACTTCTCCGTCCGCGAGGGTGAAGTGCTCGCGCTCATCGGCTCGAACGGGGCGGGCAAGACTACGCTCGTCAACGTGATCAGCGGCCTCATCGAGCCCGACTCGGGCGCGATCCGCTTCCTCGAGGCCGACGTCACGGCGGCGAGCATCCACGAGAAGATCGCGGCGGGGATCGCGCGGAGCTTTCAGCTCGTGAACCTGTTCGACAAGCTCTCCGCCATGGACAACGTGGCCCTGTCCATCTTCTCCCGCCAGGGCAAGACGCGGCGGCTCTTCGCCCTGGCCGACGCCGACGCCGCGGTCAGGAGCGAAGCCTCGGACATCCTCGAGCAGTTCGGGCTCCTGCCCAAGGCGGGCGTGCTCGCGGGCGGGCTCTCGCAGGGTGAGCGCAAGCTCCTGGACGTGGCCGTTGCCTATGCCCTCAAGCCGAAGCTCCTCTTCCTCGACGAGCCGACGAGCGGCGTGAGCACCCGGGAGAAGGCGCCCATCATGGACATCATCACCCACGTCGTGCGCTCGGAGCGCATCACCGCCGTCATCATCGAGCACGACATGGACGTGGTGTTCACCTACTGCCCGCGCATCGTGGCCATGCACCAGGGCGCCATCCTCGCCGACGGGACGCCCGACGAGATCCGGAACAACGAGCAGGTCACCGCCAACATGCTGGGGACGGACCGCCATGCTTGAGGTCCAGCGCCTCAACACGTTCCGCGGTCCCGCCCACGTGCTCCGGGACCTCGGGCTCAAGGTGGGCGACGCGGAGACGGTGTGCCTGGTCGGACGCAACGGGGCGGGGAAGACCACGACCATCGACAGCATCATGGGGCTCCTGCCGATCAAGAGCGGCACCGTGACCTTGAACGGACGCGACATCACCAAGCTGCCCGCCCACGAGCGGGCCCTGAGCGGCATCGGCTACTCCCCGGAAGATGCCGGCATCTTCCCTGACTTGACGGTGGCCGAGAACTTCCAGATCGGCCAGTCGGTGGCCCAAGGCGCGCGAAAGGCCGGGGAGGGCATCGATCCTCGCGTCTTCGAACTCTTCCCCGAGGTGCGCGGCTTCACCGGTCGGCGGGGGCTCTTCCTCTCGGGCGGGCAGAAGAAGATGGTCGCCATCGCCCGAGCGCTCACCCTCGGCCCGTCCATCCTGCTCCTCGATGAGCCCTTCGAGGGCCTCGCCCCCGTGATCGTCAGCCGCTTCATCGAAGCGGCCAAGCGCATCAAGGCCATGGGCGTCTCGCTCCTCATCGCGGAGTCGAATCTCATGACCGCCTCCCGGGTGGCCGATCGGCTCTACGCCATAGACCGGGGTGAAATAATTTTTGAGGGGCCTCCGGCCCGCGCGTTCGAGAACCAGGAGGTCATGAAGACTATCAGGGGGTAGCAGCAATCTCTCTTGCAACGGACATATTTTCATGGGCGACCAGCCGGGCGCTTTGCTAAGATGCCGCGCCATGTCGCGACCACTGGACGACCTTGTCGCCTTTTTTCAGGAGCATCGCCGCTGCGAGCAGCTGGAGAGTGGCATCGACGACCGCTGGGTCTGGATGGTGTGCGAGTGCGGGGCGAGAATCGTGCAGCATATCCCTCCCAGACGGGCACCAGCGTCCAGCAGCCATGAGCCTCCGGCCAGTTGACGACGAGCATCGGCTTCATCGGGTTCATCGAGCCAAATGGACCCATCCAAATCTCTCTCGGAAACTCTGTTGGTACTCTGTTGATCCGACCCGTTCTGACAACTCGGCTCCGGGTCTACCCACCACCCATTCACCTTGTAATCACGTGGATAGCAACGCGTGGGCACTGATCGTCACTGGTACAGTGTTTGCACCAAGGGGTTACGAAGGCGATTTGCGGCTGAAATCAGGCGCTCAAGGTTCTCTTGACAACGGCGGGCAGGCCCGCTAGAACATCGCCGGAGAGAAACCACCCATGTCGGCGCGGCTTCTTCCCAGCCCTACCCCGGCCCGCGCGGCGGCCGTCCTGCGGGAGATCTTTGGCCGGATCAAGGCGCCCGTGGCCTTCAGGCTCTGGGATGGCAGCGAGGTGCGGCTGTCCGGGGACAAAGCGCTCAATACCGTGGTCATCAAGTCTCCCGAGACCTTCCTCGACCTGATCCGGGACCCCACGCCGTACAATTTCGCCGAGGCCTACGTGAGCGGCGCGGTGGATTTCGAGGGGGACATCTTCGCGGTCATGCCCGTGGCCAACGAGATGGAAGAGCTGCACGTCCCCACCCACCAGAAGCTCCGGCTCCTGCTCTCCCTGTGGAAGGGATGAGGGCATGACCAAAGAGCCCTCTCCGTTCGAGGTCATCGTGGTGGGGGGAGGGCCGGGTGGCAGCACGGCCGCGTGGCGGCTCGCCCAATCGGGGTTCCGGACGCTCGTGCTCGACGCGGCGGTCTTTCCCCGCGTCAAGATCTGCGCGGGGTGGGTGACGCCCGAAGCGCTCGCGGACCTCGAGATCGATCCCGACAAGTATCCGCTCACCATCAAGCCCTTTGACGCGTGCATGCTCGAGTTCGAGGGGGCGCGCCACCTGACGGCGTGGCGGGGCCCGGCCAGCTACGGCATCATCCGCCGCGAGTTCGATCACTACCTGCTCGAGCGGGCGGCCACCGCCGGGGCCGACGTGCGCTGGGGCATCCGCGTCACGGAGATCGAGCAGCGACCGGACGGCGTGGCAGTGGTGACCGATCGCGGGCGCTTCGAGGCGCCGCTGGTCATCGGGGCGGGCGGCCACCGGTGCCCCGTGGCCAAGGCCCTGGGCGAAGTGTCGGAGCGCGAGGAGGTCGTGGCGGCGCAGGAGAGCGAGACGCGGCTGCCCCCGGAATGGGTGGAGCGTCTCGGCGGCTTCATGCAGGCACCCGAGCTCTACGTCGAGGCGGACCTTCGCGGCTACGGCTGGTACTTCCCCAAGCAGGACTTCGTGAATATCGGGATCGGGTGCACGGGCGGGAGTGACGGCAGCCTGCCGCGTCGTCGCGAGGCCCTCATCCAATCGCTGCGCGCCTCCGGGCGCCTGCCCGCGGACATGCCCATCGAGCCCTTCAAGGGGCACGCCTACGTGGTGCGCCGTCGGGCGCCCCGCCGGCTCGCCGGCCCGCGCTTCATGCTGGTCGGGGACGCGGCAGGACTCGCGCGTGACCTTTCGGGCGAGGGCATCGGCCCCGCTATCCGGAGCGGGCTCCTCGCCGCCTCCGCCGCGGAAGCCTTCGTGCGGAGGAGCGTGCCCCTCGAGGGCTATGCGCGCGAGATCGAGATGCTCTTCGGCCGCGGCGAGCCCGGCTGGCTCGAGCGCCAGCTCGATCGATTGCCTGCGGCCGTGGCGAGGCTCGGGGTGCGGCTCGTGCTGCGCTTGGGACTGGCGAGGCGACGGATCGTATTCGATGGAATCTTCGGGATGAAGGAGGCCGAGTCATGAAGCAGCGCTCGAAGCGGCGGGACGCCCAGGCCATTTCCCACCACTACGACGTGTCGAACGACTTCTACGCGCTCTTCCTCGACCCGCTCATGCTCTATACCTGCGCCTACTACCGCGAGCCGGACGGCAAGCTCGAGCAGGCGCAGGAAGACAAGGTGGACCTCGTCTGTCGCAAGCTCCGGCTCAAGCCGGACGAGACGCTCCTCGACGTCGGCTGCGGCTGGGGTGGTCTCTCCATCTGGGCCGCCCAGCATTACGGCGTGATCGCGCACGGGGTGACGCTCTCGCGCGCCCAGGCGGACTGGGCATCGGCGCGCATCAAGCGGGAGGGCCTGGAGGGGCGGTGCCTTGTCGAATACCGCGACCACCGCGACCTGCCTCCCGATGCCCGCTACGACAAGATCGCGGCTATCGGGGTCATCGAGCACGTGGGGGTGCCGAACTATCCGGCTTTCTTCGGGCGCGTCCGGGAAATGTTGAACGACGGCGGGCTCTACCTCAACCACGGCATCCATCACGACTTCCACTGGAAGCGGACGAGCCAGACCGACTTCCTCTACGAGCACGTCTTTCCCAACGGCGATCTCTCCGGTGTGTCCGAGACCATGACGGAGATGGAGCGCGCGGGCTGGGAAGTCCTCGACGTCGAGAACCTCCGCCTGCACTACGCGCGCACCTGCCGCCAGTGGGTCGAGCGCCTGCAGGCACGCGCCGAGGAGGCGCGCACCATCGTAGGGGAGCGGACGTATCGGACATGGCTCCTCTACCTTGCCTGCTCGTCGATGGCGTTTTCGGGTGGCTCGATCGGTCTCTACCAGTTCCTGCTGCGCAAGCAATGGGACCGGGTTGGCTGGACCGAGCCCGCGACGCGCGAGGACCTGTACGCGTGATGCGATAGCCTGATTCCTCGCTCCCCGAACCTCCCGATGGCATACTTTCGGGACTGCGACTATCCCGAAGTCAGGAGGTTCGATGGTCACGCTCCGATCGAGGCTTGCGGCTGTTGCGGTGAGCATAGGGGCCGGGCTGGCGCTCCACGCGTCGGCCGACGCCATGGAGTACCGACTCAAGGTCGCCAGCGTCTTCGACCAGGCATTGACCTCCTTCCTCGGTTACGGAGAGCTCAACGACGGCGCCACGGGGCCGGGCTTCCAGCGGCTCGGCGCGTTCCTGAACGAAGGCAGCGGTGATCGCGGGATGATCGTGACCCAGCGCCCGCTCGCCGCCGTGCCCGACAGCATCGCCCGGGCCTGGGGTGGTGTGTCCGTCACCGCGCCGATCGCGCGCGGTGGTGTCGTCTCGTATTGGGACGAGGTGCGCTGGGACGGCAAGCCCGGCGAGCGCAGCATGTGGATCGTGAAGTCCGACGGCCGCCTGCGGCCGCAGTCCATCAAGCACGTCGTGCTCGCCGGTACCACGCCGTTGACGATCGAGCAGCCGTATTCGGTCGACTGCGGAAAGATCCGGGTGCCCGTCCTGAAGATGCCGATTCCGTTGATGGCATTTCAGGAGCGGCGTGGCGATATCTGGGACAAGTACGTCGCCAAGAGCCTCGATCTGCGCCACGGCGTGGGCGTGGCCGTAGGCACGAATAGCGATGCGGTGCTGCCGGATCTCGCCTACATCATCGTGGAGCAGGGGCCCAGCTCCACCACCTTTGAGGTCGTGCTCGCGTGGGGCAGCAGCAATGCGGAGGCGCCCGGAGGCGGGTTCGGTGTTCTCGGTGTTGACCGATAGGAGCCGTCACGTGGCCCGCGCGCTCGCCTGCGCTGTCCTGCTGAGCATGCTGCTCTGGCCCGTCGCGTGGGCCGGAGGCGACGCCGCACCCGCCCTGCCCTCCGGCGTGCCCGCGGATGAGCGGGCGCGCATCGAGAACGTGCTCGCCCACGCCACCATCTCGACGCGCGTGGAGATCGAGCCCTACCCGCTGCGCCTCGACGTCTTCGACTACCTGCTGAATCACCCGGACTTCGCCACGCAGGTGACGCGCGCGCTCAAGCTCGCGCGCTACCGCATCTGGACCAGCGCCGACGGTCTCAACCTGGATGACGGGTGGGGGGTCAAGGGACTGATCACGCCGTTCTACGGGGACAAGGGGCTGCGCGTCGTCTACGCGCGGGGGGCCTACGAGCAAAGCGTGCTGCCGGACATTCGCGGTCAGGCCATCATCTTCGTGCGCTACGGGGAGAGCGGCGCCACCACGGGCCGGCCCGCCCTCGTGACCTCCATGGAAGTCTTCGCGTGGCTCGACAGCGGAATGATCGCCAGCCTCGCCGGCTCGGTGGCGAAGGCGAAGGCGACCAGCGAGGCGCGGCACGCCCTCAAGGTTTTCTCGCGTCTGTCCAACCACCTCGCGCTGCGCGCCGACGAGGTGCTCGCCGAGCTCGCCCGCCGTCCCGAGGTTTCGCGCCCGGAGCTCGAGGAGTTCCGCCGCCTTCTCGGCCGCTAGCCGACTACCGCGCGCGCAGGCTCAACAGGTAGGGCACGCTCACCACGAGAAACGTGCCGATGACCGCGATGACGAGGAGCAGCCGGAACCAGCCGGCCGCGAAGAGGGTGTGGGTGCTGGGGCCCACGGCAGGCCTTCTTTCCGCCGAGCTGAAGAGCGAGATGAGCGCGACGATGAGGCCCACGGACAGGATGATGATGCCGAGGGCCCGTGTTCCGAGGGGCAGACTCGGCATGTAGATGGGCAGGCGGGTGCAGAGGCTGCCGACGATGAGGAGCAGCGAGATCACCCAGCCACGCGTGCGCCACCAGACCACCCAGGCCAGGGTAGTCCACATCACGAGGCCTCCGATATCGAGGGCGAGCCGCCACGGCCCGCAGGTTCTCAGATTGCCCTCGCACTTCACGAGCACGATGGCGAACCACACCCACACCCACGCCACGAAGAAGACGAGGAGGACGAAGCCGAAGAGCGGCATGCGGCCGCCGAAGATCTCCGGGGCGAGGTTCCACCAGGCGCGGCCCATGATCACGGCGGCCGCCACCACGCCGACCCAGGCGAGACCGTGCGCCACGCTTTCCGCTGCCCCCAGCGCGGGCAGGCGGGCGAGCCCGACCATCGCGAAGAGGAAGATCCCGACGAAGCCGATGAAGGACGTCGTCCGGTATTTGAGCAGCCGTTGCGGCATGGCTCTGTCTCCTGTCACGAAGCGGGCGCGCCGTGACGGCCCGCCCCTCCGGTAAAGCGCGCCGCGCCCTCGAAGCTCTCTCCCGAGTCGATGGTCGCCTTGCCCAGCTCGTACTCGCGGGCGAGGGCGTCACCCAGTTCCATTCCCCACGTCCCGTAGACGGAGCGCCGGTCGCTCCTGACGCAGTGGGGTGGGAAGGCCGCGATCTCCCGCGCCAGCGCCTCGGCGGCCGCGCGCGCCTGTCCTGCGGGCACCACCCGGTTGGCGAGGCCGATGCGCTCGGCTTCCGTCGCGCCCACCGGCCTGCCCGTCAGGATCAGGTCGAGGGCCCGGCTCATGCCGATGAGCCGCGCGAGCCGGATCGTTCCCCCGTCTACCAGGGGCACGCCCCAGCGGCGGCAGAACACGCCGAAGGTCGCCGTCTCCTCCATCACGCGCAGGTCACACCAGAGCGCCAGCTCGATGCCTCCGGCCACGGCATAGCCCGACACCGCCGCGATCACCGGCTTGGACAGGAGCATGCGTGTCGGACCCATGGGCCCGTCACCTGTCGGCTTGACCCGGCTCCCCTCGCTGCCAAGGGCCTTTAGATCCGCGCCCGCGCAAAACGTTCCGCCGGCGCCCCACAGGACAGCGGCCCGGACGTCCCCATCGCCGTCCACGGCACGGAAGGCGTCGGCCAGGTCTCGCGACGTCTGCGCGTCCACGGCGTTCTTTCGCTCCGGACGGTCGATGACGACGGTGGCGACGGCTCCCTGCGTCTCGATGCGCACCGCCATGATCGCTGTCTCCTCGCCCGTCAGCGGCCCGGGGATCGTGGGCGCGCCAGGTACGTTTCGAGCGCGGCCTCGGTCGTGAACTCCGGGGTGGTCTCCGCACGCCAAGATAGTACACCGTCAGGCCGGAATGCCCGGTACGCCAATCGACGACGCTCGCATGGAAGTGGACCTCCCGTCGCGGCAGCTCGGCGAAGCTCGCGCGAGGCGTTTTGATGTCGACACCCGCCCCGAGCGGCATGCCTTCGACGACTGTCACGTAGGCGTAACGTCCGCGGGTTTGCTAACCGATGTTGACCACTGTGTGCGCTCCGTTGCCTCGTTCTTGAGCACGCCCCACAGATGCCGAGGTCCGGCTCCGTGAAGACGGAATCGGCGCCGTGTACGACCAGGCCCTGGACCGGCCCCGCGGGACTGTCAAGGCATGCTTCCGACGCGGAGTAGGGTCTCCTCACTCCGGGACGAGCTTTTGAATCATGCCGAGGAGGGCAAACGGACTGTACGGCTTCGCGAGATAGGCGGACGCTCCGGCCTCCTTGGCGCGCTGCTCGTCCCCGCTCAGGGCAAAAGACGTGATGGCGATGATCGGCGTGTGAGCGGTCGACGGCTCCGCGCGAAGGGCGCGGGTCGCCTCGATGCCGGAGATCTTCGGGAGCTGGACATCCATGAGAATCAGATCGGGGTGCTGCTCTCGAGCCATCGTCATGCCGGTTTCCCCGTCGGGCGCCTCGATCAGGCGGTAGGAGGTGCCGCGCAGCAGATGGCGGAGCATCTTCCGGTTCAGCTCGTTGTCCTCGACGTAGAGGATGGTCTTCGCGCTCATGCCTTCGTTCCTCCGTCCAGGCGAAGGGGGATCTCGATAAGGAAGGTCGATCCGCGACCCAGCTCGCTTTCTACCCAGATCCGACCCCCGTGCAGCTCCACGAACTTCTTGGTGATGCTGAGGCCGAGCCCCGTCCCCCCGAACTCGTGGCTGATGGTCGCGTCGCCCTGCCGGAACTCGGCGAAGAGCGCGCCGATCTTGTCGGCGGCGATCCCGATCCCCGTGTCCGCGACGCGATAGACGAGGAGGTCGCCCCGGAGCTCGACCGCGATCTCCACGCGCCCCCGGCGGGTGAACTTCAAGGCGTTGCCGGCGAGATTCGTGAGGCATTGCACGATGCGCCCGCCGTCGCCATGGGCGAGGGGGATGTCCTCGGGGACCGCCGCCACGAATTCCAGCCCCTTGTCCTCCGCCAGGGAACGGAGCGAGACCCGCACGCTCCCCACCGTGTCCTGGACCGAGTAGTCCGCGAGGGCCAGCTCCATGCGCCCGGCCTCGATCTTGGAGAGGTCGAGGACGTTGTTGATGAGGCGCAAGAGGTGCCTGCCGCTGCTCTGGATATCGGCGAGCGGTTCCTGCAGACCCGGCGGCACCTCGCCGTAGATCTGGCCGAGAATCATCTCGTTGAACCCGAGAATCGCGTTCAGAGGCGTTCGGAGCTCGTGCGACATGCTGGCGAGGAATTCCGACTTGTGCTGGCTGGCCACCTCGAGCTGCCGGCTCTTGTCTGCGATCTCCCGGAAGAGCCGCGCGTTCTGGATGGCGAGGACGGACTGCGTGGCCAGGGTCTGGAGGAGGTCCACGATGTCCTGTGCGAACCTCGCCGGCTCGCGCCCCCACACAACGAGCACGCCGACGATCTGCCGCTCGAAGAGGAGGGGAACGGCCAACAGAGACCGGTAGCCGTGTTGCTCGAAAATGGTACGGACCCGTGTCACGTCGTAGGTCCCCTCGGCCAGCACGTCGGCGACTTGCACGGGGGCCTGCTGGGCCGCCGCTTGCCCCGCCGCGCCCTCCCCGAGACGCAGGGGAGCTGCGCTGAGCACCGCCCGGAGATCCTCGTCGAGACCGTAGGCGCCACTGATACGGGCGAACCGTTGCGCGTCCTCGTCGTATTCGTAGATGACCCCCGCCTTGGCGTTGGACAGCTGCACGGCCCGCGTCACGATCGTGTTGAGGACGGGTCTCCAGGTCGAGGGTCGAGCTGACGGCCTGGCCGACTTCGCCGAGCGCCCGCAGCTCCTCGACCGAGCGCGCCAGGTCGCTCGTCCGGGACTGGAGCTCCTGCAGCAGACGGACGTTTTCGATGGCGATCACGGCCTGGTCCGCGAAGGTGGTCACCAGCTCGATCTGCCTGTCCGTGAATTCCCGCACCTCGGTCCGCCACAGGACGATGGCGCCGACCAGCTCCCCCTCTCGCAGCATGGGAACGCCCAGCATCGTCCGGAAGCCGCTGATCTTCTGGAAGTCGGACTCCTCGTACTCGGCATCGGCGAGGACATCGGGTATCTGCACCGTCCGGTGACCGAGCCCCACGCGCGCCACGCAAGACCCGCGCCCGGGCCGTCGCTCCTGTGTTTCCCAGAAGTGCCTCAGCTGGGCGGAGGCGCCGTAGAAAGCCCCCACGTGAAACATCTCACCATCGAAGCGATAGATGAGTCCGTGGGCAGCGTCGCACAGCTTGGTGGCATTCTCCACGAGCGTCTCGAGCACGGGCTCCAGCTCGAACGTCGAGCGGCTGATGAGTTTCAGCACCTCGCTGGTTGCCGTCTGCTGCTCCAGCGCCTCGCTCAGGTCCGCGTTGGCTGCCGCGAGCTCGCGCGTGCGCGACTCGACTTTCTGTTCGAGGCTCGCGTAGGACTCCTCCAGCTGGGCGGCCGTCCGGTTGAACTCCTGTCCGAGGGTTTCCAGCTCGTCGCCCGTCCGGACCTCGATCCGGTGGCCGAGGTCGCCCGCGCCGATCCTCGCCGCGCCATCCTGCAACACACGGATAGGCGTCACCATCCGCCGGGCCAGCACGACGCTCGCCAGGATGGAGAGCCCGAGGCCGGCCACGAAGAAGATGCCGCTCAGCACGATCGCGCCCTGCAGGGGAGCGAAGGCCTCCGCGAGCGGCTGCTCGGCGAACACCAGCCAGCCGAGCGGCTCGATGGCGGCGTGGCTCGTGAGCACCCGCCCCCCCTGGACGCCGGCCGTCTCGCTCACGACGTCGCGCGCGGCGGGCGCCGCCCGCGCCGCGCCGATCTGCGGCAGCCCCGAGAGGTCGCGGTGCTGGAGGACCAGGCTCATGTCGGGATGGGCGACGAGAATGCCGCGCTGGTCGACCACGTACACGTAGCCCGTGACGCCGACGTGGATCTGAGAGATGACGTGCCAGACGACCCTGAGGTCGACCTCCGCCGCCGCGACCTCCGGAGCGCCCTCCCCCCAGGGCACGGCGATGGTGAGGTACGGCTCGGACTCGTTGCGAAAGTACACCGGCCCGAAGTACGTGCGTCCGATTCGCGTCTTCACGAAGCGGGGATCTTGCGAGAGGTCGCGCCGGCTGCCGACCTCGTTCGGCGCGAAGCGGGACACCAGCAGCTGCACCTTGCCCGTCGCATCGAGCTGGACGAGCTCGGTGATGGCGGGCACGTCGCGGAGCAGGCGCAGGAAGTCGATCTCGCGCTGCTCCCGCGCCAGCGCAGGATCGGTGAAGGGCACCTCCATCGCCGCCCGCACCTGCTCCTCGATTCCCTTCACGAACTGCTCGATGCGCGTGGCGGCCGCCAGGGCCTGCTGGCGCTGGAGCCGGACGAGCGCCGCCTTCGTCTGCCGGTAGGAGAAGTAGAGGTTGACGAGGCTGCTCAGGAGCAGCACCCCGCCCACGAGCAGGATCAGGACGGCCGCGTACTTGCGGAAGAGCCGGCCGCGCGTGGTCGAGGGCCTCATCGGCGGATGATGTCCGCCCGGAAGAGAACCTGCCGTGGAGCCGTGAGACCGAGGGAGGCGGCCGTCTTGAGGTTGACGGCGAGGATGATGCGGTCGGCGCCCTCGACGGGAAGGTCCCGCGGTCGCGCCCCACGGAGGATCTTCGCCACGAGTCGCGCGGCCTGGACGCCCTGCGCGCGGTAGTCCGCGCCGTAGGAGACGAGCCCCCCGTGGCTCACCCAGAGCGCGGAGGAAAACACCGCGGGGACGCGACGGGCCAGGGAGGCCTCGAGCAGCATGGCCGAGATGTCCATGGTGGCGATGTCCGGCACGAGGAGGGCGTCGCCCGGGCGCAGGCCCTCGACGATCTCATCGAGATCGGCCGGCGTACGGACGATCCGCGGCACGATCTCCATGCCGAAGCGCGAGGCAAAGGCGAGGGCTCTGGCGAGCGCCGCGCCGGACGCCGGGTCCGCAGCGTGCTGGATCGCCCACGCGCGACGCACCTGTGGCGCGAGGGCCTTGAGCGCCTCCAGACGCTTCGGCACGAGCTCCGTCGCGAGACTCGAGATCCCGGTGACGTTCCCCGCCGGCTGCGCGAGAGACTTCACGACGCCCGCGGCCACGGGATCGCCGACGAGCGTGAACACGATGGGAATCGCCGGGGTGGCCGCTCCGGCCGCGAGGGTCGCCGCCTCGCCGCTCGTGAAGATCACGTTCACCCCCGCCTTGACGAGGGCGGCGGCGGCCGGGGTGATGCGTTCGGGGTCCCCATCGGTAAGCCTGTCGTCGAAGATCACGTCGCGACCTTCTTCGAATCCGAGGTCACGGAGCCCGGCCTTGAGACCGTCGACGGCAGGGTGATTCGCTCCTCTCGCATCGTTCAGCACGCCGACGCGGTAGGGTGTAGGAGTGCGTTGGGCGTTGGCCACGAACGGGAACATCCCGGCCAGCGCGAAGAGACCGAGTCCGAGAGCGACCGGGGCGAGGCTCCGATGCATCGAGCGCATTGACTACTTCTTGACCAGCGGGCAGTCACCCTGGTCCAGGGGCCGGAACGCTTCGGCCGCCGGGATGGTCGCCCGCAACTTGTATAAGTCCCAGGGCCCATTGGACTCGGACGGCTTCTTCACCTCGAAGAGGTACATGGGGTGGATCTTGCGGCCGTCCTGTCGGATGGTGCCCTTCCCGAAGAGAGGGTCGTCGGTGGGCAGCGCTTTCATCTTCGCGATCACCCTGGTGCCGTCGTCGCTCTTCAGCGCCTCCACCGCCTTGAGGTAGTGGAGGACCGCCGAGTAGACGCCAGCCTGGGCCATGGTCGGCATGGCGCCCCAGTGACGTCGGGCGAAACGGATGGACCAGGCCCGGGTCTGGTCGTTCAGATCCCAGTAGAAGGATTCGCTGAGCATCAGCCCTTGGGCCTTGTTCAGTCCCAGCCGGTGCACGTCGGTAAGCCACGTCAGCAGGGGAGCAAGGTGCTGCCCGTGCTGGACGATGCCCAACCTGGTGCCCTGTTCGATGGCGTTGGTCGCATTGGTGCCGGCACTGGCGAGGCCGATGATGCTGGCCTGAGAGGCCTGTGCCTGGAGCAAGAATGAGGAAAAGTCTGACGTCGAGAGTGGGTGACGGATCTTGCCCAGCACCGTACCGCCATTCTCCTGCACCACGCGCTCGACCGCGCGCTCGAGGCCGTGGCCGAACGCGTCATCCACGGTGAGGAAGAACCAGGTGCGTGCGCCCGACTTGACGAGTGTTTTACCGGTGCTGTTGGCCAGAGCCCAGTTGTCGTACGTCCAGTGAATGGTGTTGGGGGAGCAGGCCTTGCCGGTGAGGTCTGACGTAGCCCCCGAGGAGACCAGGAGCGCCTTCCCTTTCTCACGCGCAATCTGGTTGATGGCCAGGGCCACCGGCGATGTGGGGACGTCGACGATCACGTCCACCCTCTCGGCGTCGTACCACTGCGTTGCGATCCTGGCGCCCACGTCAACCTTGTTCTGATGGTCGGCGAACACGACCTCGACCATCGTGCCCTTGTCCGCCGCGCCGAAGTCCTCGACGGCCATGAGCGCCGCCACCCTCGACCCCGGCCCGGCCAGGGCGGCGTATGGGCCGGCCTCGTCGTTCAGGACGCCGATCTTGACGATCCCGTCGGAGATCTGGGCGTGAGCTTGCGCTCCGGCGAGGTTCAGCAGCGCGAAGAGCGTCAGAGCACTTACAGCGCAACGAGCAAAATCACGCGTTTTCAGCCGGCTCTCCTCACCCCGCGGGACCATAAAGGCGCATCAAGGATTGCTGCTGCCACGGCTCATGAAAGCGACACCGAAGCGGCGCGACACTACGCTGGCGCCGGAACCCTGTCAAGTGGCGTTACAACGCGTCCCCCTTGATCTGGAGAGCCTGATCTGGCTGCCCATCAAGGTAGCGGCGGTCAAGCTCGAGTAGGTACTTCAGGCACCTACTTGACACCGCCCCGGCTTCGGCCGATTCTCCCCCCAGCGAACGGCCCGGGCCCACCGAACCCTCAGCATCGCGGAGGATATACGATGAGCGCACTCACTCGACGCCACGTATTGAAACTGGGCGGTGCCGCCGCGGCGGTCGGGGTCGGCTTCCCGGCCGTGCTCCGGGCCCAGCAAAAGGAGCTCCCCGTGCTGGGCCTGTGGTCCTTCACCGGCGCCTTCTCCGACGTGGGCCCCGTCCTCGATCGCGGCATGAAGATGGCCCTCGACGAGCGCGGCATGAAGGTCCAGGGCAAGACCATCAAGTACATCACGCGCGACGACGAGACCAAGGCGGGCAGCGCCACCCGCCGCGCCGAGGAGGCCATCG
>Ga0137403_10002411_pt1 | contig 22862 bp, 6 predicted proteins | sample CZOMad2_1_16fung_FD_122057 | JGI IMG/M metagenome (GOLD analysis project Ga0137403, IMG submission 122057) | Vadose zone soil fungal communities from Angelo Coast Range Reserve, California, USA - CZOMad2_1_16fungal (Hybrid Assembly) | ecosystem: Environmental > Terrestrial > Soil > Vadose zone...
AGATTCGCAAGTTCATTCTCTATGGCCTTTCGCTCGGGAGGAAATTTGAAGTCGTACTCGATTACCTCTCGCAGCAAGCTGGGGATAAAGCTTAGGGGGGACCGTTGCAGAGCTCCAACGGATCCCGTGACCAGCTTTCTGGCCGCGGGCGGATAGCCATTAAACTGCTCCGGCTTGAGGTCGCTTGGAAGCATAAGGTTACAACAGCTCCGGTATCGGCTTGCCTTGGGCTAGCGAAGCGGAAAAATCCAGCATCGAGCCGATGGTCGGCACCAGGTCGGTAGATTCCATGGCACGGTCGAAAACCACGCCCGGGCGCACACCAGCGCCCAGCGCCATCATCCAGGTGGTGCGGGAGAGCGTGTCGCCGGTACGATGATGCTGAAATCCATTACCTCCGGAATCGTCGTCTGAATCCCGCCCAAAATCCGGCAGGATAAAGAGCGTCGTATAACCGGCGTATTCGGGCTCCGTCTGAATCGCCCGCCAGAGTTCTGCGCAAAGACGATCAGTCCGCCGGATGCCATCGATGTACAGCGAATAAGCTCCGGCGTGGGCGATATCAATATCGTGCATGGTGATCCACAACAGGCTGGGCGCCACTTGCCGCATCAACTGCCGGGCAATGTAGACCGAGAGCTCGTCCGGACTCGATAGGGTCCGCGCATGAGCTTTGAAGTCATCTACAGAAAGCTTCAGCAACATTTCCAGCTGCTGCAATTCAAATTCGCGGCCGCCGAGTTCGGGCGCGTAGAAGGGCGTCTCATAGTTGTCCCGCAGCAGATGTTCGACGTCACTGTTAGCTCCCGACATAGCCGCAGACAGCAGATGCTTTGGCAGAATCACAGTCGCGCCCGATCCCCCGCCATATGAAGGATGGTTGCTTTCGCCAATCCGGTTGAAACCGTTACTGGGCGCTACAACCCAGGCATCTGAACTGGGGCGCTTAAGGTCTTTGCGGAAGTACTCGAACACGGTCGGATGTTCCGGCGGGACTGCGGCGAAATTATTGAAGGTCTCGTAAACTCCGGTGACCAGGCTGGCGGTGGCCACGTAGTGACCGAGGATTCCGCGATTGACCACCTGGGTAAAGAAAGCCGACTGCGGGATAAGCTCGCGCATCAGGTGCGGAATGTTCTCCTGCCCTTCCGGCGCAAATGTTTCCTGGTCCCGGGCTCCACCCCCGAACGTGATGACTACTACTTTTCTTTTCTTGCGGGGCGCGAGCGCCCGGGCCATCGCGCTCGGGCGCAGCAGTGCGCTGCCCAGGGCCAGTCCCGCGGCGTTCCGCAGGAACTCGCGGCGGTTGCACGCAAGCCGCTGCGCGAGTGCGCGAGCATTCAGGGATGAAAAGTCTGAAGTCATTTTTTCTTATGCAGGCGCTCGCGCCTACATTAATCTCACTTCGCCGACGGCCCGTCCTTGGCTGAATATACAAACTGCCGGATGTCCGCCCGCTGCTTGTCTAGTTCAGCCATGTGCTCGGCGCGGACCCGCTGATAGATCGCGAACTGCTCCTGGGCGCGTTCTTTTTCGCCGACATGAACGTAAGCCTGTCCCATCCGGTAATAAACGTCCCCCAGGCCCGGATCGAGTTCATGCGCCCGTGCATATTCGGGGATGGCCTCGGCATACTTGCTCTGGTCCGAATAGAGATTGCCCAACTGCAGGTGGGCTTCAGCGTATTTAGGATCAAGCGCAATCGCCTGCTTCAGGAGCGCTTCGATCTGCTGCAGGTCCAGCCCCGGATCCTGCGCCCGTTTTCCCTTCCACAAACTCATCGCATAATAATAAGAAGCCCGCGGGTTGCGGGGCTGCAGTTCCGCGAAACGGCGGAAGCGCTGGATGACGTCATCCGCCTGGCTCGGCGAACTGTCGTAAGCCTTGGACAGAAAAAGATAGCCCCCCGGGTCGGACGGATTCAAATCCGCCGCCCGCAAAAGCGATTTAACTGCCTCGTCATAGTTACCGCGCGAGTAGAGAGACATGCCCAGGCCGATCCACAGCCGGGGAGAAGTGGGATAGCGCTCGGTCGCGTGCCGGAATACATCAATAGCGGGCTCCAGCGTGTGATGGATCAGTAGTTCGCTTCCCCAATCGAACAGATTGCCCTCGCTGGGGTCCATGTGAGCGGCGGCTTCATACTCGTTGGCAGCCGCCACAAATTTCCCGTCTTTCTCTTCAATCTCGGCCATCAGGTTGTGCAATTCCGCAGTGTCCTTTTTTTTCAACAGATCCTGCACCAATTGCCGGGCATCTGAGAATCTCCGGGTCAGAACATACGCCAAGACCAGATCGTAGCCGTTGTCGTAGGAGGAGGCATCGACCCGGTGAGCCTGCTCAAGGAAGGGCGTCGCGTCGCGCACCTTTCCCGAGCGTGCGTAAAGCTCACCCAGGTTATGGTTGGCGTCGAAGTTCCCGGGTTCGAGCTTGATGGCCTTCTTGAACTCCGCTTCAGCAAGGTCGAGCTTTCCCACGCGCGCCAGGTTCGCCGCCAGATTGGTCCGGGCCGCAGCCGAATCTGGCTTGAGGCGCACCGCCGTCTCCAGATGTTTTCTGGCCTGGGCGTCTTGCGATTGCGCGGCGTAAACCAATCCAAGAAGTTCGTGGACTTCAAAGCTCTCCGGCACCTGCCGAAGCAGTGCTTCCAGTTGCGCCGCGGCTTGGACGAAGTGGCCGGATTCATATTGAGCTACGGCTGACTGGAATTTGCGGTCGAGGCTTGAACCCGGCTGGCTGCCGGCTGCCACCCAGGGCACGTACACCAGAAGAACCAGGAAAGCAGACCAAATCGACGGGCGTCTCATGGTCACGGTCTTCGTATGTTATCACCGCACTGTGACAGGGGGGAGAGTGGATATCGAAAGTGTTTCCCCCGGCAGAAGCGCTTCAACGAAGCACCTTGCCGGGGGACACGGTTCAGTTTAGAAGTACAGTTTCAGAGCGAACTGGATCTGTCTCGGATCAAACGGATTATCGCGAGTCGACCCGATCCGGCCAAACGTGTGCGAACCGAACGTGCCGTCACTATTCGGCGTGAAGTTAAGCGACCCGGGAACCGAGTTGACGCCGTTGCCGCCGAATCCCGGAGCGTTGAAGTTCGGGTGGTTGAGAATATTGAAGAACTCCGCACGGAACTGGAGCTTGAACCGTTCGTTGAGCTGGAAATCCTTGAAGGTCGAGAAGTCCAGCCTTTTGAAGGTCGGTCCAGCAACCTGCGTGGCGCCACCACCCAGGGCGTCAGTGCCGGTCAAAGGAATGCATCCGTTGGGTGAATTCGGGATGGGTATGGGCGGACCGGTTGGGTTGGCTGGATCGACCCCCATCACACACGGTTGGGTAAACGCCGCCGGGTTCCAGAACTGGGTTACGTCGTGGGGTCCAGATGTCGGGCTGATTCCGGATTTGATGATCGCATTGCAATTCGTTCCGTTGGTCGTGCCGCTCGGGCAAGGGATAGTACGTGGTTGGCCACCTTGGAGCGTGGCGTTCCAGATTATGCTCCAACCTCCGGCCAGAACCCCCGCCACCCCGCTGGCGTCAGACATGAAATGCTTGCCCTTGCCGAAGGGAAGTTCGTAACTGCCGCTTAAGTGGAAAACGTTTCGAATATCGCTGGGCGCGAGGCCATAGTCCTTCTCGATTCCGAAACCCGGAATCGCCGGACCGCGGTAGTTTGTTCCGTCGCCGTTCAGTAAGTCAACAGCATCGGTTTGGGCCTTCGACCAAGTGTATGTCCCCAGTAGATTCAAACCCTCCCCAAAACGCTTTTCGACCTTGACTTGGAGGCCATTGTAGATACTGTTTGCGTTGGTTGTTGCCTGAACCATGTTTCGAGCGAAATCCGGAAACTGAATATGGTTCGCGATAGAGTCGCCCGCGGCCAGGCTCGAGGGCAATACTTCGGTGACGTTGTTGCTGCCAGGAAACACTTCAAGGTGACGTGCTTGCGTGGTCACGTAGGCGGTCTGGATGGACATCGTATTGGTCAGTTGGTACTGCAAGGTAAAGTTGCCGCCCATGGAATAGGGGGTGATGTAATCAAACTGAATTCCGCGGAAAGTCAGACCCTTGGCGTTGACCAGCAACGGATCAAACGGGGTGCAGGAAAGCCCCGTCTCGAGGTTCCCGGTTCCGTTGGGGCCTGCCGTGGTGCATGGTGCACCGCTTGGGTCGGTATAGACAACGGGGTTAATCGAGTTGGACGCGTTGGAAGCGCTCTGGAAATTGAACTGGAACTGGAAGGGATAGTTTTCACCGAGGTTGGGGAAATAACCGCGGTTCTCAAATCCATTGTAAAAGAGGCCGAACCCGGCGCGCGCGACAAGTTTGGGAGTGACCTGATAGGCGAAACCAATACGAGGGGCAAAATTGGTGTTCTGCGAATGCCCCAGTCCTTTACCGTACTTATTGGTTTGTTGTACAGCAATGCCGTCCAGAGCTGTCAAGGCAAGGAAGCTGGGAGAGAGCTGTTTACCGGTGGGTCCTTCTTGGATCAAGTAGATCGCACCACCGATGGGTGGCCCGCCGGGAACGAAATTCGCCTGCTTACCTTTGTGGTCATAGACCAGCCCAAAGAAGTCCCAACGCAAGCCCAGGTTCACGGTCAGCTTGGGTGTGACCTTCCAGTCATCGTTGCCGTAAATACCGAAGTAGTTCTTGCCGTTGTCGCTTAAAGAAATGTTGGAGCTTTGGATGTTGTCGGGACCTCCGGCAAAATCAACCGTGCCCACGCCTGGCTTGGCTGCTTGAGGGGTCAGCAACAATTGCGCCCGGCCAGTGTTCTGGGGGTCAAGGCCCGGAATGTCTACGAATGCGCCCCGGAACTGGAAGTCTCCACGCGACCAGGGTGGTTGCAGAGTCGAGAACTTGACGTGCTGATACTCCATACCCATTTTGAACGTGTGATTGTGATAGATCTTGGTGAGGTCATCAGTGAACTGGAATGTGGAAGAGACTTCATCCGAAGGCAGGAAACCGTTCGTGCCCAGGTTATTCAGACCATTGATGTCTAATTCGGGAAGTCCGCCGTTTTCGGGCACCTGGGGAACACCCTGAATACCAAAGGTAAGAGGGATGTTGCTCAGATCGTTGGCAGCCGGCGAGACCCGTGTGGTGTGCAGGTAATTTAGTCCGGCGCGGGCCACGTTAACCAGGTTGGGAGAGAAGACGTGGGTATAACCGAGCGCGCTCTGCTGGGCATTGGCGGTCTGGTCGCCCTCCTGGAAAGCGCCGCCGTCGGCAATACCGCCGAAGATTCCCGGAATGAACTGCGGATCGTCCACCAGGCTAAAGCGGTAGAAAAGTTGATTCTTGTCACTGAAATTGATGTCCAGCCGGCTGTCAAAAGCGTTGCGGTGTTCGTTTAGTTTTGGCGAAACAGCGTAGTTTTGCTGGAGCGACCCGTTGGTTGGGGCCGGATAGAGGTTCAACAACTTAATTGCGTTCACATCCAACCGCGCCGGATCGAGGTGGTTGAGAGCGCACGCGGTAGGGTCGAAGGTTGCGGTAGTGGCCGGGCAGGTGCCAAACGGATCACGGACGAACCCTGTCGTGGTCGCTACGCGGCCGGATACGGGATCCACGCCGCCGACCGTGACCGCACGCGTGGTAGTCGGATCGAGTATGGTCCCGGTGGGAATCGACCGGCCCACGGCGTCGGTCCTGGAACCGCCAGTGATTAGGTCGGAGAGATCGGTGTAACCGCTGCTGCGCTCGAGAAGAGTGGGGACGGTCCCTGATTTAATGGTTCCCTGGCGGCGGCGCAGGCCTTCGTAATCGCCGAAGAAGAATATTTTGTTGCGAATCACGGGCCCGCCAACCGCAACTCCGAACTGGTTCAGACGAAGTTCGCCCTTCTTGATTCCACCCGCACTTTCAAAATAGTCGGGCGCGTCGAGCTTATCGTTTCGCAGGAACTCCCATGCTGCGCCATGGAAACTATTGGTGCCGGACTTGATGGTGGCGTTGAGAACCGCGGCACCCGATCGCCCAAACTCTGCGCTGAAGCCCGTGGTTTGGACTTTGAATTCCTGGATCGCATCGACCGGGGGAAGGACGACGTAATTCGTGCCGTTAAGAAAGTCCACGGTGTCGGAATTGTTGTCAATTCCATCGAGGAGGTAGTTGTTCTGAGCCGACCGAAGACCGTTGGCCGAGAAAGCGCCGCTGGCTGCGTTGCCCCGCGTGTCTGATTGCGGCGAGTTCACGCCCGCACCGAGCTGTGCCAGGAAGGTGAAATTCCGTCCGTTCAAAGGGAGCTCGTTGACGCTTTTGCTGTTGACCACCTGGCCGACCGAGGCGTCCTGGGTATCAAGTACGGGAGTGCTCGTCGTAACCTCTACCGTCTCTGTCACCTGGCCCGGCTTCAATGTGAAATTCACTACCACGGCGGAGCCGACGTTGACCGTGATGTTCTTCTGCTCGGTGGTCTGGAATCCCTGAGAGGAAGCGCTGAGCTTGTAGCTTCCGATTCGGACCGGCGTAAATTTGAATCCGCCATCCGACCCTACTGAGGTAGAAAGAGTGGAACCGGTGCCTTCGTTGGTCAGGGTGACGGTAGCGTTTCCAATCAACGCTCCCGATGGGTCCGTCACCGTTCCTAGGATGCTCCCCGAGTCAACCTGGGCGTGGAGGGTTGCCGGGCTCAACAGCATTACGCCGACTGTTAACGTCAGCGAGATACGCAGCATCCAAGACAACGTTGTCTCTGGTTTCATGACCTTCTCTCCTAAGCCTCTTTAGGCAGTGTCAGTTAATTAATGTAAACGTGTACATTAGCGAAACCGGCACAACCTTAGAACAGGTTTGGAGAACTTGTCAAGAATAAAACTAGTGGGTTTGTATTAGTGCGCCGGCCCCCATACCGCACCTTGGCAACATATTGAAATCGATATGCAGGGCTGAAACCTCTTCGCACTAATCGGAGGACCGGCATCTCCGATTTTGTCGCTAATCATTGTTGCGCCCCAAAGACTTGTCATCCTGACCGCAGTCTTTCGTCCAGCGCAGCGGACGAAAGCAAGAGGACGACCTGTGTTGTGCCAGAGATGTGAGTTGGCGCTTAATTGAAAGCTGACCCGGTGCCCGCTTGGATTAACTCCGCGCTGAGTGCTAACATGCGCCTCGGTAGGCCATCATGCCGGTGTTCCTTTGAAGATGGCGCGTCACAAAGACGAAAACACATTGTTTTCACGTCGAGCCTTTTTAAAGGGAATCCGGTGGGCGCCTGTTCTCTTTCTTCCCGCGCCTTTCCATGTCTCACCCTTCCGACTGTTACGCCCGGAAATACCCGGCGACCATTCTCTTCCCCTCACGGATCTTCGTCTCACTCCGCATTACCCCGCGAAGTCTCCGCTGGATGACATTCTGCTCAAGGTTATTCCGGGCGCGGACGAGTACGTCACGGAAAAGTACGCGTTTGAAATCACGCAACTTCTTGGCGAATGGAGCCGAGCGCTTAAAGTTGCGCCCCCTGCGCTCGCCAGCCTGACGAAATTCCTCGCTCCCTCGATTGCAGGTACCTCTCTGCGTCCAGAGCGAGAAATCCGGTCTCGTCCGGGAAATCGCATCGACGTCTTGCGCCGATTGTTTCCCCGAGACGCAGTATCGGGCCGCGAGAAATTTCTCCGCGAAATTGAAAACTGTTTGTCCCCGATGATGCGAGTGGAGACGGCTGAATTCGAGATTATCGGAATCAGGGAAGTTGCAGGTTCGCCGGCGGAATTCGACATCAATATTCGCTACAACCTGGCCGGCACACTCAAAGACCATGCGCGCGAGCAGCGCGTGGGACATTGGCTGACCCGCTGGTCGCGCAGCGAAAGCCAGGGTTGGCAGGCCTCGCAGTGGCAGGCAACTGGTGAGACTCTCGCTCGCGCCCGCGAGCCAATTTTCATTGACGTCACCGCCGGCGCTTTCGGCCAGGCCGCATCGTACAAGGATCAATTGCTTCGCGGAGTCGACCACTGGCGCACGGTCCTGGACGGTGCGTCCGGGATCGACGTCTACGGCAACAGCGGCCTGGCGGCCGGAGATTTCGACAACGACGGGTTTGATGACCTCTACATCTGCCAACCGGCGGGGCTTCCCAACCGCCTTTACCACAACCGCGGCGATGGAACCTTCGAAGATGTGACCGAACAAGCCGGAGTTGGAGTGCTCGATGACACTGCCTGCGCCCTGTTCGCTGATTTTGAAAATAAGGGAGTCCAGGATCTTCTTGTAGTTTGCGGCGGCGGACCACTGCTTTTTCTAAACCAGGGAAACGGAAAATTCTCGCTTAAGCCCGACGCATTTAAGTTTGCGCGCTCCCCACAAGGAACTTTCACCCACGCTGCCATCGCCGACTACGATCGCGATGGTCGTCTCGACATTTACTTTTGCCTCTACAGCTACTACGTGGGCCTCGACCAGTATCATTATCCTGTCCCCTATTTTGACGCGCGCAACGGACCTCCAAACTTCTTGTTGCACAACGAAGGCAACGCCAACTTCACCGATCGAACAGATGCTGCAGGTTTGAACGCAGAAAACGACCGCTACAGTTTCGCCTGCGCTTGGGGCGATCTCAACGGTGATGGGTCGCCCGACCTTTACGTGGCCAACGACTTCGGGCGAAGCAACCTCTATCGCAACAACGGCGACGGGACATTCGCGGCAGTCTCCACGGAAGCCGGGGTGGACGACCCTGGCGCGGGCATGAGCGCGTTCTGGTTCGATTTCGATAACGACGGAAATCAGGACATCTACGTGGCCAACATGTGGTCCGCCGCCGGCCAGCGCGTTTCAGACCAAGAGATCTTCCACGCAGGCGACCCCGAAACTATCCGCGGTCTTTACCGCAGACACGCCCGCGGCAATTCCCTGTATCGAAACCAGGGGAACGGAAAGTTTCAGAATATGAGCAACACGGCAGGAGTCGAAATGGGCCGCTGGGCGTGGTCTTCCGACGCCTGGGATTTTGACCACGACGGGTATCCCGATCTGTACATTGCCAACGGCTACATTTCCGGACCCGACTCTCGCGATGTCTCCAGCTTTTTCTGGCGTCAGGTCGTGGGCAATTCGCCGTCAAATTCCAACCCATCGTCGCGCTACGAACAGGGATGGAACGCCATCAACGAACTGGTGCGCTCGGACTCTTCGTGGGCTGGTCCCGAAAGAAACGTTTTCTACGCCAATAATCGCGATGGCACGTTTTCTGAAGTCTCCGGTGTGGCTGGTTTGGACTTCCCCGACGATAGCCGTTCGTTTGCTCTCGCCGACCTCGACCACGACGGCCGGCTCGAAGTCATCCTGAAGAACCGGAATGCACCGCAGTTGCGTGTATTGCGCAATGTGATGAAAGATATTGGCCACTCCGTCGCATTCCGCCTGCGTGGACAAAAGAGCAATCGTGATGCGATCGGCGCCGCGGTTACGGTCGTGGCCGGAGGCCATCGGCAGATCAAATATCTCCAGGCCGGTTCCGGATTTCTGTCGCAGCACACCAAGGAGCTTTTCTTCGGAGTCGGGAAAATCGATGCCCCGATTCACGCCACGGTTCGCTGGCCCAGCGGCCTCACTCAGAAGTTAGACAATCTGCCGGTGGGCAGCCGCATTGAGATTGAGGAAGGTTCCGACAATTTTGAGGCAAAGCCGTTCGTGGTTTCGCCTCCTTCTTATGTCCGTGCCGACGAACCTCAGAAGCCGGAGCCCTCGCCGTCCGTAGTCGAGACGTGGCTCATCGAGCCCTTAAGTGCGCCGGAGTTTTCGTTGCCCGACCTGGAAGGCAAAACCTGGGACGTTATATCGTTGCGCGGTAGCTTCGTCCTGCTGAACTTTTGGTCCACCGCGTCAGCGGCTTGCGGAGAACAAATGCGGCTGCTGCGAGAATCCCGGCCAGCCCTCGACTCAAGCAGCCTTCGCATCTTTGGCATCAACGTGGACGCCCCCCGCGATCAAACGACAGTGCGCGCATTCGCGGACAACCAAGGATTTTCTTTCCCCACTTTGCTCGCCACTCCGGATGTGGCCGGCATTTACAACATTGTTTATCGCTATCTTTTCGATCGGCGCCGCGACCTGCCTCTCCCGACTTCATTCCTCCTTAATAAGGAAGGCTTGATCGTTAAGGTTTACCAGGGGCCGGTGGCCGCCGAACGACTGTTGGAAGATGTGAAATCCATCCCCGTTACTCCGTCAGATCGTGCGCAAAGTGCGCTGCCATTCGCCGGAACACTCTTTCAAGGCACGTTCCAGCGCAACGAATTTACTTATGGAGTGTCCTTCTTCCAGCACGGCTATCTGGACCAGGCAGAGGCGTCGTTCAAGCAGGTCATTATCTCCAAGCCCGGCAATCCGGAAGCACATTACAACCTGGGCACGCTCTACCTGCGGAGAAACGATTTTCAAAACGCGCGCCAATATCTGGAGCAGACAGTGAAACTGCGGCCGGATTATCCGGAAGCCTGGAACAATCTCGGCATGGTTGCCGCCCACGAAAATCACGCGGACGAAGCAGTTCGGAATTTCCAGCAGTCACTGCAACAGCGGCCCACGTACACCATCGCGCTCCTGAACCTGGGAAACCTCTACCGGCGTCAGGGAAATTTCCTCGAAGCAGAGAAACTTCTGACCCGTGCCCACGACCTTGAGCCTGACGATCCTGAGGTCAACTACAATCTGGGGATGCTTTATGCGCGGCAAGGCCAGTCTCAGAGCGCACTGCAGTATCTCGAAAGAGCTGCGAGCTTGCGGCCGGACTATCCGGACGCGCTCAACAACCTGGGCGTACTCCTGGTTCAAGCGGAACGCTATCCGGAAGCGCAACAGAAATTCAAAACGTGCATCCAGGTCGCGCCGAACTTCGATCAGGCCTACCTCAATCTGGCCCGCCTCTACGTCCTGATAAATGAAAAGGAAAATGCCAAAGAAGTATTGCTCGCGCTGCTGCGCCAGCAGCCGCAGCACAAGATGGCCCAGCAGGCGCTGGAAATGCTACATTGAGCCGTTGACACCCTCAATTTAGGTGTCCGGGGATAAATACCTGGAGAATGGTCATCAGCAGTCCACTTCAGCATCCGATGAGGAATGCGGACCCCTTTCGCAAACTGTCGCGAATCATCGCTTTGGCCCTCGTTTTCACTTTTGCGGGAAGTGTTGCCGCGCAGCAGTTCGGCACAGCTCCAGGCAGTCCGGGCCCGGCTTCGAAGATTCCATCTCCGTTTCTGGAGGCCGAAAGCCTGCTCCGGCGAGGCGCGGTGGAGGAAGCCAAACAGAAAATCGAAGAGCAGCTGAAACTGGATCCCTTCAGTGTGGAGGGTTACAACCTGCTGGGAATCGCTTACAGCAGCGAAAAGAACTACGAAGGCGCTTTGCAGGCATTTCAGCATGCGCTGACGCTCGATCCGAATTCCGTACGGACTCATAACAATCTCGGGAACGCATACGTCGCTCAGGAGAAATTTGATCTGGCGGAGAGAGAGTTTGTCAAAGTCCTGCGTCATGATCCTGGCAACCGCGAAGCCAACTACAATCTCGGCCTGGTTCTGTTGGAGAAGGGCTCGCCAGCCCAGGCGATCCTCCATCTTCAACGCGTCCGTCCGGCGGACGTCGCAACGCGCCTCAACCTGGTCCGCGCGGATCTTCAGGCGGGACGGACCGTCGAAGCTTTGAAGCTGGCCCGCGAACTTTCAGCACAGAACATGGATGATGTGCAGTTGCACGTTTCTCTGGGAGTTTTGCTGGCCTCTGCGAAGCAATATGCGGCAGGCCAGATTGAATTGGAAAGGGCCAGCGCACTTCAGCCTGAGACTTTCGAGATTCTTTTCAACCTGGGACAGACTTATCTTCGCAGCGGCAACTATGCAAAAGCCGAAGTGGTGTTGAATCGGGCGCTGAAACTGAAACCAAATTCGGCTGCGACCCTGACCTTGCTGGCCCAGGTTTATTCGGCGCAGAACCGTCCGGTGGACGCTCTCGATTTTCTGACGCGCAGCCACAAACTCGCCCCGGAGGATCCTGAAATCATTCTGCTTCTGGCCCGTCTCAGCATGGCGCAGCGCTACTTCGAAGACGCCATCCCTCTGCTGGAATCAGGTTTAAAAATCGCTCCGAAGCGGGCCGATCTTCACGCCGCGCTGGGCGAAAGTTATTTCATGACGGACAGAGTCGAGAAGGCGATCGAGGAGTTCAAGGTCTTGGCCGGCCTCAATCCCTCGGCTCCGTCCTTTGCGGCACTGGGGCTTTCGTACCGGCAACTGGGGCGCTTTGACGAGTCCAGAAAATATTCTCAGGAGGGTCTCAAGCTCGATCCGCAGAACGCTTCCTGCCTGTTCAACCTAGGCTACATTGAGAAGCAACAGGGAAATCAGGCAGCCGCCGAAAATCTCTTTCAGCGAGCTCTGAAAGCGAATGCGAATTTTTCCGAAGCGCTGTTGGAACTGGCCAATCTGCGCATCGCGGACAAGAAATTTGAGGAAGCCGCAATTCGGCTGAGAAGGTACGTCAAAATCAGTACTGACCCTGCTCCTGGATATTACAAGCTGGCCATGGTCGAGAGAAGCCTCCATCAGACAGAGGCGGCTCAGAGGGATTTGAGATTGTTCCAGGCCGCCTCGAAAGATTCTTCATCGGGTACGCATCCCTACCAACACCTTTTTGAATATCTTGACAGCCGCTCCAGCCTCGCTCCCCAGGCCCGGACCCAACTCGATGAAAACGAACTGCTGGAAAAGGTCAAGAAGCATCCCGACCGCCCGCAAGACCTGTATCTCCTGGCGGAAACATATCTGAAGCTTGGAAAGCGAGAGGATGCCCGAAGCACAATTGCGAAACTTGACCAGCTAAGCGCGGGCGACTACCGCATCCAAACCGGCGAGGGCGTGCTGCTCGCCCGCTATCATCTATATGATGACGCGATCGTGCATTTTCAGACGGCGCTGCAAGCCAGTCCCGACTCTGATGATGTGAAGTTCGACTTGGCCGATGCTTACTTCCGTAAAGGTCTTTACCATCAGGCTCTCGAGGCCGCTCTGAAAGTTTCACCCGCGGGCCAGCAGGATGCCGCGTTTCTAGCGTTGTTGGCAGACATCAACGCCCATCTCGGCAACACTGCCAGGGCGGAGGAGATTTTTCGCGATGCCATCAGCCGCAATCCCGACAATGATCAAACCTACCTCTCGCTGACTCTGGTTCAACTTCGCAACCAGGATCTCGACGGCGCGAAGCAAACTCTGCAGAAGGGGCTGGCGCGAATTCCCAGCTCGGGGAAAATTCAATGGGGTTTGGGAATCGTCTCAGTCCTGGAAGGCAACACGGCGCAAGCCGCCGAACGACTGGAGCGTGCCGTCGAACTGTTACCCGAATGGCCGGGAAGTTACTCCACGCTCGGCGTTTTTTACTTTCAAACTGGACAAATCGCCAAAGCCCGCGAAGTGCTCGACCGTTTCAAAGGCAGCAATGCCGGCGGGCTGGATGTGAACCGGATTGAAGAGGTCCTGTCCCGCGCCCCGGCAAAATCCTCTTCCGCCGAGGAACCCATGTCGACGGCCGCCCGCCAGCAGTTGCTTCAGTTGGCGCTTTCGCTGGCTGACCGAACGCTGTGAAACCCACCAACAATCAACCGGGAATGCGGAAGAAATACAACCCAAGTAAAGAGGCCTGCGTAACTCTGGCGCTGATTATGGTGATTGGAATGGCCGCCACGGTGTTGGCTTTCCCGCAAACTCCAAAAGCCAAGGACGACGCCGTGCCCGTCCGTTACATCGACATTCGACAATCCGCCGGAATCACTTTTCTTCAGGATGCCACCGCCACCGGCGAAAAATATTATCTTGAAACCATGGGCACCGGCGTCGCCTGGCTCGACTACGATCAGGACGGCCTGATGGATCTTTATTTCGTGCAATCGGCTGCCACCGAAATTTACAAGCCGCCGCAACCCTTGCGCAGCGCGCTCTATCACAACAACGGCGACGGAACTTTCACCGACGTCACCGAAAAAGCCGGCGTCGGGGGTGCGGGACATTACGGCCAGGGAGTCGCCGTTGGAGATTTCGACAACGATGGGTATCCCGATCTTTATGTAACCGGCTACGGCAGTGCCACCCTTTATCACAACAATGGCGACGGAACATTCACAGACGTCACCGCCAAAGCGGGGGTTGCGGACAAAGGAGGATGGTCCGCCAGCGCAGGATGGTTCGACTACGACAAAGACGGATGGCTCGACCTGCTGGTCACCAACTACATTGATTGGACCCCGAAGACCAATCAGTGGTGCGGCGAACGCCGGCCCGGCTACCGCTCTTACTGCCATCCCGACAACTACCGAGGACAGAAGACCAAGCTCTATCACAACAATCACGACGGCACGTTTACCGACGTAAGCGATGCGTCCGGTGTCGGCAAGCCTGAGTCCAAGGGCATGGGCGTGGTCCTGGCCGACTTCAACAACGACGGCTGGACCGATATCGCCATTGCCAATGACACCTGGCCGAATTTTCTGTTCATCAACAAGCGCAACGGAACCTTTGAGGACGTCTCATTCGTCTCCGGCATGGCGGCCAGCGAGGACGGGCGCTACGAAGCCGGCATGGGCATCGATGCTGCCGACGTGGATGGCGACGGCTGGCAGGATGTCTACGTCACCCACCTCGATCACGAACTGAATCGCCTCTACCACAACAATCACGACGGCACGTTCAACGACGAAACGTTTCGCTCGGGCATCGGAAACAAAGCCGTCCTGCTGAGCGGTGTGGCCATGAAATTTCTGGATTACGATAACGACGGCTGGACTGACATCCTGCAGTTGAATGGCGCAATGTTGGATAATATTCAGCTCTACCACAACGAAGTGACGTACAAGGAACCGCTGCTGATGTTCCACAACCTGGGAAAGGGCCAGTTCGAAAAAACGTCGGAATCATTAGGGCCTGACTTCATGCGCCCCATCGCTGGGCGAGGTTTGGCCACCGCCGACTTTGACAATGACGGCGACATCGACATTGCCATCAATAACCGGGGAGACTATCCCTCACTTCTTCGCAACGACGGAGGAAACGCCAACCACTGGCTGGAAGTTCTGCTGATCGGGACCCGCTCCAACCGCGACGGCATCGGCGCTTCGCTGAAAGTGACCTCCGAAGGCTTCGTACATGTGGAGCAGGCAAAGGGCGGCATGAGTTATATGTCGGCCAACGATCCGCGGATCCAGTTCGGGCTAGGCAAACGCACCAAAATAGATTCTCTCGAAATCACCTGGCCCAGCGGGCAGGTTGATCGCCTGACCAACGTTCCCGTTGATCAGATTATTGCCGTCAAAGAAGGCGCAGGAATCGTGCCGCACAAATTCCCCAAGGTGGTTACCAAGTAATGAAAGATTCGTCGAGGTCGCTTGTTCTGAGAACTGAGAACCGAAAACAGACAACTGAAAACCCATGAATCTACCGCGACGCCATTTCCTGGGCTCCTCTCTAGTCGTCCTCGGCAGCAAGCTGCTGGACGCGCTCACCACTCCACTCTGGAGATGGAAAAGTTCAGCCGTCCTCCAGGTCGCCCCGGCAAATCCGGCAGCCTCTTCGCCAGTCACTTTCGTTGACGTCGCTCGCGAAGCTGGTCTGAACGTCCCCAATGTCTGGGGCGCTGCCGATCACAAGCGCTACATCATCGAAGCCAAAGGCAGCGGCCTGGCCTTTTTTGACTACGACCACGACGGATGGCTGGACATCTATTTAACCAATGGCACGCACCTCGATGACAACTGGCCGCCCGGCAAAGCTCCCACTTCGCATCTCTACAAAAATAATCGTGACGGAACTTTCACCGACGTCACGGAGAAATCCGGCCTCGCGCGCACCGGCTGGCAGACCGGCGTTTGCGTGGGCGACTACGACAACGACGGTTGGGACGACCTGTTCTGCTGCTTCTGGGGACACAACCTTCTGCTCCACAAATGCTCTCAGCGTCTGCGCTGTCGTAAATTCACCGCTTTGCCTCTTGTCAATTAGGTCCTGCCGGTTGTATTGCGGTGGCTGACCCGGCTGAGTGGGCGGTACCGTCGCCGGCAGTGTAACTCCTGCCTTTTCTTCCAACTTGCTAATAAACTCAGAGGCATGGCTCGTATCCATTATCCCGTTATAGATCGTGGTGAACTCAGGACGCTGGATAAACTCGTTTATGAAGTCAGCCTCATCCGCGTCCAGATCAGCCTGTGTCTTCAAACCACTTAGTCGCCTCATCTCGGGCATGAACTCCGCAAACAGCGGCCGCCTCCCCAGACTGGCCGTGAAGAAGCGATAGACCCAGTAACCTCGTTCGCCAAACTCCGGCGAGCGGAAGAAACCGGAAGAGACGTGGACTCGGTCGCATCCTGGATCCGAACCCAGGCCCCCCTGGTTTGGCTGACAGTTGTTAAGCACGTTCAGCCAATCGTTGTAGCCCGCAGTGTCCGGCTCACGCAGCAGGAAGTCCAGGTACTGCTGCCGCACAAAGAAGGCGTTCACTAGATACGGATTGCTGCTCGAATTCGGAGGGCTTGTGTCGTTGCTCTGGATTGTGATGTTCGTGGTCGAAGGCGAAACCAAATTGCCTATCGACGGATTGCTAAGAGTCATGCTTAGCGCTTCGTCACCCTCGATGAAAACATCATCGACTATTGAGAGTACGACGGTCTTGCTTGTCTCTGTAGCAGCGAATCGCAATCTGCCTCCAGCAGTGGCGTAGTCACACTTGAACGAAGCATTGCTACTTGCGGTATCACATTTCGCCGGCAGCAAGTCGCCGGCCGCATAGTTGAAGTCGTTGGTCGCATAGTCAACCGTAGCGGCATTCGAAGTGTCGCCGCTGCGCTTCACAACAATTGAAACACTGGCTCCAGTCTCGGACACCGTGTAGCTGGGCTGCTCAAACTGGAATCCGGATACGGCGTCGTCGTCGAGAATCGTGCCCAATCCCTGATTGTCCGAGATGGTCGCATTGCTCGGGCTCGACAGGTTCACGAAGAACGTCTCGTCAGGCTCAATCAGCGTGTCTCCGGTAATCTGGACGGTGATGGTTTTCATCGTTTCGCCAGCATTGAAACTCGCTCTGCCGGAAGTAGCAACGTAATCACTACCCGCCGTGGCCGTGCCGTTAGCTGTTGCATAACCCACCGACAACGTCCTTCCGCTGGCGGTCGACAGAGTAAGGTTAAATACTGCGTTCACCGTTCCACTGTTTTCCTCCGTGATACTCACATCACTTATTGAAACTGATGGCAGGGGATCGTCGTTAATGATCCGCACGAGCGAAGAGCTCCCTATAGTTGCATTAATGGGATTTGAGAGAACAACCTGGAACGTCTCGATGTTTTCGTTCAGAGTATCGCCGATGACGGGTACAGTGATCGTCTGCGCGATTACACCAGGCGCAAAGTTGAGATTGCCAGACACGGGAGTGAAGTCCACGCCACTAGTGGCTGTTCCTGCGACGGCGCTGAAATCCGCGGAGACACTGCGTCCAGTCGCTGCCGAAAGGCTGGCAGTCACAACTGCATTTGTATTTCCGCTGTTTCCTTCAGTCACGTCAATGCTATTCAGCGACAGAACAAGCGGTGTGCTGTTGTCTTGGATGGTTACCGTCGCCGTCGCTTGGCTTCCCATTTGTTCCAGGTCCGCGACGCCGCTAAGAGCTAATACGAAAGTTTCATCTGGTTCAGATATGCCATCATTGGCAATGGGAATGGTAAACGTCTTGCTGGTTTCCCCCTCACCGAACACCAGTGTTCCCGAAACCGCTGAGTAGTCAGATCCTGCTATAGCCGCGCCATTAGCACTGCTGTAGTTTACTGAAATAGTGCCCTTGCTCCCCCCGGTTCTAATGACTGTGATCGTTGCGCTGAGAACATCTTCAAGCACGTTGTACGAAGCGCTGCTGAATTGGATGCTGCCGCCTGCGTTTGCTGCATCGCATGGCGAGAACTCAGACGTATTACCAAGTGGATCTGTCGCAGTTGCAGTGATGACTTTGCCTGTGGCTAGTGGCAGCGAAGATGTGAAGTTGATCGTCGCGTTGCCGTTGGCGTCAGTTGTCAGGTTAGTGGTGTCGAAGAATTGGGCTCCCTCGCCGTTTCCAGAAGGATCACACGCCGAGTTCGAATAGAAATGGATTTGGAAGACGGTATTGGGTTGGGAGTTAAGGGTACCCTGAATCGTAGTCGTACCGCCGTTCGAACTCACCGATGAGAGCAGCGGAAAGTTCTGTAAGTTATTCCCGCCCGTGTCCGCATCTCCGAGATCATTGCTGGTAATCCCATCAGCAGTGAGATCGTTCCCGAGCCCCGCATTGGAAAAGATTGAATTACCGCGAATCGAATTTCCCGTTCCGGAAGAGACAGACACGCCGGGACCGCCGTTGAAACAGATCCTGTTAGCTGCTCCGTTTACAGTGTCACCAATGATATTGTTTGATGAATCAGAAACTGCGATGCCTGCAAGCAGATTGGGCAGCGCGGAGGTGCCCAGCGAGTTAAGACCAATGAGGTTGCCCTCGATCGTGTTACCGGTAGGTCCAGGAGCGATCGATCCCCCGACTTGTATGCCAACGCGGTTGCCGGAAATTACGTTTTGAGCGCCAGGTACCAAGCCTCCAATCAGGTTGCCCGAACCCGAAATTGAAATGCCGGACAGTGGATTGCTCAGGGCAACGTTTCCAGTCACGTCGGTTCCGATGTAGTTGCCTTGCACGGTGGCTTGCTCCCCAGAGCTGTTAGAGCCAAGTGAGATATTTCCAAACCCACCATTTCCCGAGATCACATTTCTGGCCGCCGGTGTCGTGCCACCAATCAAAGCGCCGTTGCCCGCCACTACTCCGCTGCCACCATTCCCCAATGTGACAGTGCCTGTAATGTCGGTGCCGATGAAATTTCCCTCCAGGCGACTACCGGTGCCACCGAGACTCACGCCGTCGAAGGTGTTCCCCGAGATTATGTTTCGGGCACCAGGGACAGTTCCGCCAATGACAGTGTTAACAGAACTCGAGCTAATACCGCTTCCGTTTCCAACAGCCTTCGTGCCCGACACATCCGTGCCAATAAGGTTTCCCTGAACCAGGTTCCCCGGAACGAAAATCCGGACTCCTATCGAGTTTCCCGAGATTAGATTTCCGGCGCCCGTTGCTGTTCCGCCAATCACGTTGTTGGTAAAAGCAGGCGAGCCAGAGATATCCACGCCGTTGAGCCCGTTACCGAGTGCAGTGGTGCCGGCAGCATTAGTGCCAATGAAGTTGCCTTGTATCTGATTACCTGCGGCGCCGAGGCTTATTCCGTAGAACGTGTTTGCCGAGATCACATTTCGCGCGGCTGGAGTTGTGCCGCCGATTGTGTTGTTGGAAGAATTGGAGGTTGAAACTCCATAAAAGTTGGCACGCCTGAGCGTTCCGGTGGGATCGATCCCGATATAGTTCCCTTGAATCAAGTTATTGCCATTGGTGCGCAGCGCGATTCCAGAACCACCGAAGCGATTAATTACAAAGCCACGAATTGTGGAGCTCCCACTGCTAATAACGAAGCCACTCGCGTTGCTTCCCGCTAAGGCTCCATTCAACTCAACCAGGGGCACGCCGGCAAAGCCCGGTTGTGTGGTCGCGTCGATCACAACCGGATCTGTGATCTCCGGCAGCGCGATAAGCAAGCTAATAGATTGAACTCCGCTGCCGGGAATATTGAACACAATCGTGTCTGGGCCGGCAGTCGCGTTGGCATCAAGAATGGCCTGACGTAGTGATCCTGTTCCCTGATCGCTCGTATTAGTGACAACAAAGTTTTGACGGGTAGCAACGAAGTTCGCCGTTTGAGTCGCGCTCAGGCTGTTGAAAGTCTGGCTTGGCGGGGTAAAGGTGTAACCCAATATCGCCGGGGTTAGTGTGTAGTCGCCCCCACCGGCAAGCGTAAATGAATAATTGCCGTTGCTGTCGGTAGTCCTGATACCCGGCTGTGAGCCGCTGAGCGTCACAGTGACACCGCTTAGTCCAATGCTGTTATTTGTGACTTGACCGCTAATCGTATAAAAAGGCGCGTTGGTGGCGGTAGCGACGAAGTTGGCGGTTTGATTGCTGTAGAGATTATTGAAGGTCTGACTCGGTGGCGCCATCGAGAAATGAGGCTTGGCCGCACTTACTGTAAAGCTACCTCCTTCGCGCAAATGCGAGAACTGATAGGAGCCATCGCTTTCGGTAAGCACTGAGCTTAAAGACGTGCCGTCGCTCAGAGTAACCTCGGCGCCGCTCACGGGCGCGTTGCTTCCATCTACGACTTGCCCTCCAATGAGGTACGACATCGTCAACTTGGCTATAAAGCTGTCCGAAAAGCCACGATTAAAAGGCTGATAGGAATTCGGACTTACAGGGAAATCTGGAGAACGGCTTAGTCCCGTGACATAAGCATTGCCCGTCGAATCCAGGGCTATAGCAAAGGCCTCATCGTTGACATTGGACGAATCGCCGGCAGCAGGCGTGCCGCCCAAAAATGTTGAGTAGATGAGAGTGCTGCCAGACGGATTAATTTTGGTAACAAACGCGTCGTCATCTGGAGGATAAACGTTGACTCCCACATAAACCGTTGACGGTTTACCGGGGTTGATTAGTACAAACGAGGCAAAAGGATATCTAAGGCCGCTGTTAATCGGAGTCCAGTTGTTACCACTATTGATGCTCTTAAAGACACCCCCGCTGAAGCTGCTTGAGCTTACATAGAGGGTGGAAGGATTAACCGGATCAATGGCAATGGCACTAATGAAGGTATTTGTTATTCCGTTATTAATCGGTGTCCAACTATTACCGGCGTTGACGCTCTTGAATAAGCCACCATTGGCACCTGCATAGATGGTCGAAGTTGTCACCGGATCTATCGCCAGGCTCAAAAGGAAAGAGGTTGTCAAACCATTGTTCACTGATTGCCAGTTCGCGCCGCCATCAGTGCTCTTGAACACACCTCCCGCCGAAGAATTTCCTGCTGCATAGATTGTCATCGGCGTTGTTGGATCAATGACTATTGCACTGATGGAAAAGAGTGACTGGCCAACGGCGGTCCAACTGCCACCTCCGTTGATGCTTTTGAAGATTCCGCCACCCCAACCAGCATACAGCGTGGTTGGTGTGATTGGATCAATCGCGAGACAGCTAACACCGCCATTGCCGAGTCCGTTATTCGCAGCATTCCACGTGTTTCCACCATCCGTGCTCTTGTAAACACCGCTGCTGTTACTGAAGTCGGTAAAGCTAGCACCCAGATAAAGTGTCGATGGTGTAACCGCATCGACAACTAGTCCAACTACACTGGGTCGAACAAGACCGGTATTGATCGGATTCCAGTTGCGTCCGTTATTCGTGCTCTTGTAAACGCCACTTCGTGTTCCTGCATACAGGGTAGATGGGTTCGTTGGCTGCACAAGAACGGTCACAATGTCACTCTCCAAGCCAAAGTTCTCATTGCTCCAACTGCCGCCGCTATTTGTGCTCGCAAAGAAAGGGCTCTTGGTTCGAAGGGCTCCCGCCACGACAGGGAAATCCGCTGAGCCTGTAAAGCCAGTTATGTAGGCGTTGCCCGTCGAATCGACCGCGATGCCTCGACCACTGTCACCGCTCGAGCCGCCGAGGTACGTCGAATAAATCAAACCCGAGCCCAGGTTATTCAGCTTAGTTACAAAGGCATCGCCGGTGAAGCCACCATTGTTTGGCTGAAGAGGGTTGGCGGTAGGAAAATTGGTTGAAGTAGTAATACCAGTGACATGAGCGTTCGCTGATCCATCGACCGCGATTGCGAAGCCAGTATCAGAGTCAGTGCCACCAAGATAAGTCGAATAAGCCAGCGTGCCATTAGCGTTGAATTTAGTCACAAACGCATCTGAACCGAAAGACGGGCCGGCAAACCCGGGCTGAAAAGCATTTGCGGTGGGGAAGTTTGTGGAGGTCGTGTTTCCGGTGACATAGGCGTTCCCGGTTGCATCGACCGCTATACCGTAGCCATTTTCAAGGGCTCCGCCGCCCAGATATGTCGAATAAAGGAGCGCGCTGCCACTGGAGTTAATCTTTGAGACAAAAGCGTCCGTAGTTCCATTCAAGGCTGCCTGAATCGGATTCGCCGTCAGAAAATCTGTCGATGCCGTTTGGCCTGTGACATACGCATTTCCTGAAGAGTCGACAGCGACGCCATAGCCAGAATCGCCTCCGCTACCGCCGAGGAAGGTTGAATAGATGAGGGCGGATCCGGTGGCATTCAACTTTGATAAAAACGCCTCCGAATCGTTGGTGCTGCCAATCTTGCCAGTTCCAGAATAGATAGTCGCGGTCGCGCCAGGATCGATAGCCAGCGAGTTGACTGTAATGCTGGGAATAGTAGCGTAGGAGGAAATCCAACTAATACCACCATCTAGCGTTTTGATGATCTTTCCACCCGAGCCGCCGCCGTAAACGATGTTGGAATTGACTGGATTGATTGCGAACGAGTAAATACTGGTAATCCCTAGCCCGGAGTTCGCGCCGGTCCAATTGAGACCGCCATTCGTACTCTTAAAGACGCCACTGCTCGTTCCAGCATAGATTGTCGCTGAGCTTGTAGGATTAATTGCGATGCTGTGAGTAGTCGTGCTCGGCAACCCGGCGCCAGAAGCAATCCAGTTCGCTCCACCGTTTGTGCTCTTGAATATCGCTCCGCCGCCGACATAGATCGTCGATGGCGCTATTGGATCAATGGCAATGGTGAAAGCGGCAGTGTTGAGGCCATTACTGGCCGAGGTCCAGGTATTTCCACCATTCGTAGTCTTGAACAGGCCACCATTTGAACCGAGGTATAGCGTGGAGGGCGATGTAGGATCGATAGCCAAACTATAAATTCCGCCGGT
>Ga0137403_10002412_pt1 | contig 22857 bp, 20 predicted proteins | sample CZOMad2_1_16fung_FD_122057 | JGI IMG/M metagenome (GOLD analysis project Ga0137403, IMG submission 122057) | Vadose zone soil fungal communities from Angelo Coast Range Reserve, California, USA - CZOMad2_1_16fungal (Hybrid Assembly) | ecosystem: Environmental > Terrestrial > Soil > Vadose zone...
GAGTCCTGATCCCGCTCGCTACCACTCGCGGTTCTGTACCAAACGCGTTGCTGGTCTCTAGCGACAGACTCAAAAAACGACTTTTCGGGCAAAGCCAGTTCAACCCGTAGGTTGCTAGCGCAAGCTAAAGCGAACTCTGAACTGAATCCGGAAACGGTCACGGTACGCGATACCGATAATACGTGTTCACTTTAACGAACGCGAAGGGGTCAAGACCGTTCGCGCTACGCGCTCAATGCGGACAAGGACGAGCACCCCTGCGGGGCTGCCCCGCCGGGGACCCCGCTGGTTCGCGCTCCGGGTAACGCTTCCGCTTTGGCGCTTACGCGATCGATGGCATCCACGACCGCGTCTGGTCGCGTGAAAGGAATTTGGTGGCCCGTCTTTTCCAGAACTACCAGTTCGGCGTGCGGCAGGGCTTCGTATAGACGATGCGCATTCTCGTTGGCTGGGACGATCAAATCTGAATCGCCGGTAACGATCACTACCGGCACACGAATCTCGGAATAACGAGAGGTGAGATTAGGTAACGATTCGTTGAGCAAAGCGTCGTCGACGGAATACCACTTGACCTTCTTTGGCCGGGTCCATTCGGAGAGCACGTGCCGCAGGTAATGCTTTGGCACCGCGTCGGGCGCAAAGGCTTTCTGCAAATCCTCTCTCACAATCCAGGCGCCAAACAGCGGCGTTAAGAGATAGTTCACCAAATCACCAATCACCGGCCATGCCGGGACCTTAGTCAAAAAAGAAACCCCGTCGTCGCTGTCGTAAGCCGCCGGCGCCAGTAACACTGCGCCCGCCAGATCGTCCGGGAATTGGAGCGCGTAAGCTAGCACCAAAGCCCCACCCCACGAATGGCCCAACAGAATCGGATCTTCGACGTTGAGTTCTTTGAGCGCCGCGTGCAGCATCTGCGCCTGCACCTCGACGGTGATGGAACGGTGATTGGGCCGGTCGCTGTGACCATGGCCGGGCCGGTCGAAGGCGAACCCGCAATAACGCGAAGAGAGCGGCACGTATAACCTGGTCCAATCCTGACACGAGCCGGGATTGCCATGAACTAAAACCACGGGGCGACCGGCGCCTTTGATCACGAAATGCAGACGCGCGTCATTAACGGCAACGAATTTCGACTGCGCCTGATGGTGTTGATGCGCAACGCGGGAGGCGAGATAGCGCTGCTTGAGTCGTCCGGTGACGTTCATAAGAACGATCTTTCACGCGAAGGCGCAAAGGCAGAAACTAACAAACACTTGGCTCCTCACGGAGCCAGATCCGCTTCTGCAAAATAATGGGGGGTATTACTTCTTACTCGCAGGTTTAGACGATGACGAGAGGGACTTGGTTACATTTTCCAGGCGGGTGATCCGCAGCGCCTGACGGGTGAGTATCTGTGTGAGGCCGCCGGGCACAAGAGCTCGCATGATCGCATGGCCTACGCGCGGCGGCATGGTGACGCCACCCTGGCCCAGGGCATACTCGCTCTCCCACCAACTCGGGACAAACTTTCCTTTGAAGCGGCGCAGGCCTTCAAAGTTATAGAAACCGCCCAGGCGTTTTGAAGCCACCTCCAAAGCCCGCGCCACGACTCGATGGTCGGTTGGAATATCGACCGGGCCATCAGTGGTCAGTGGCGAGGTTCCCAAAGTCGCCAGCGCCGCGCCCTCGGCTTTCAACCTTGCCAATGCTTCGACAACTAAAATAGTCGCAGTGCCATGCGGCGCGTCGGGCTCGCGCAAGACATCTTCCAGGTACCAACCTCTGCGCGCGGGGATGGGACTGGCGGCGAGAAACCCGACGAGCTTGCCGTTGACTCGAGCAGTGAAATATTTTTTGTACTCCGAATGCAGAAAGGGATCGAGAGCGACCAACCAGCCAAACGTTGTCGCAGTGCGGCGAGAGCCGAGCCAATTCATGCAGAGCTGAGCCGTCTCGGCCTTGATCGAGTCACCGATGGCGTCAGGAATCATCTCAACTACGACACCGGCCCGGCGCGCTTGATTAACGCCGGCGCGGATTTTCTTGCCTGAGTCTCCTCGCGGGTTCCAGGTTTGCAGATCAAAGTAAGGTGAAGCCCCAACCTTTACGGCTTTGAAATCCCTGGGCACCACGCGGCGGGCAAACTCGGCACTGGTGGGCACAAAAGCGACCACGCGGTTTCTCCGCTTCGCGTACGCGCCGAACTGCCGTGCCAGCTCAGCCATGTCTTCCAAAGGCGCCAAAGGATCACCGGCCGCCAGCCATACCCGGCCAAACTCTCCATAGATGATCGCGCCGTCAATTTCCGGCGTAGACCAGAGCATCGCCCCGGGCGCGATGCTGACCAGAGAGTGCGGATTGTAACCGTAGAGAGTTTGCAGCCGCAGCAGTTCGCCCGTCGGATCGGGCATGCGACCAAGCCGGCGAGCGGTGACCGCGGCGTCGATGCGCAGCTTCATATAACGAGCGCCGTAACCTGCGCCGCCCGCAGCCAGCCACCAGAGTTCGCGAACAGGAATAAACATTTGAGGCGTCTGTCTTTTACGCTTTTCGGGGCCCTTCAGTCAACCCTGAAACTTAAATAACAATCAATAATGTTGGTATTCCCAGCGTAATTCGACACCGCAGCCGAATCGTTGCTGAATTGTATTAATGCAGGAGTAAGGAAACCGAGTCCGAAACCGCCTGCGGTAGCGGGCGGGCCAGAGGTGTGCGGAAATCTTGGGTCCGCCCGCTACCGCAGGCGGTTTCGGACTAGCCAAACAGAGAACCCTGGGCCGTGGGTCGACGGAAAGTATTTACTCGCGTGTGCCGTTCGCTGCCGACGCGGTGCTCGTTGAATCCGAGGCGCTTTGAGTATACCTCGAACAATTTGCGCTGCGCTTCCCAGTACTGGCCTTTGCCGCGCATCCGTTCGCCAAACGTGCTGGAGTTAAGCCGGCCGCCGCGCGCATCGCGGATGCGATTCAACACGCGGTCGGCTTTGGTCGGCAGCTTTTCGCGCAGACGCTGTTCGAAGTAAGGAGCCACGCTGCCGGGCAGCCGCAGCATGTTCATGAAGGCCTTTGTCGCGCCGCAGTCTTTCGCCCGCTGCAAAAGTCCCGGAATGTCGGTCGACAATCCGGGAATCGTCGGCGCGATGCCGATTCCCACCTGGATGCCGGCGGCGGCCAGAATCTTCATCGCTTCGAAGCGCGCATTCGGCGACGGCGCGAAGGGCTCGACAGCGCGGGCGGTCGCATAGTCGGCAAACGGAATTGAGAAGTAGACTCCGACGCTGGCTTCTGACGAAAGTCTCTGCAGCACGTCGACGTCGCGGCGAATCAGCGCGGACTTGGTAACGATGCCGACGGGATTGCGAAACTCGGCGCAGACTTCCAGACAGCGACGCGTCAACTTGTAATTTGCTTCCAGGGGAATGTACGGGTCTGAGGTAAACGAAAAAACGATCTCGTCGCCTTTCCACGAAGGCTTCATCAATTCCTTTCGCAGCAGTTCGGGCGCGTTCACTTTCGCGATGATCTTCCTTTCAAAGTCCGTGCCGGCGCCATAACCGAGATATTCATGCGTCGGCCGGCTGAAACAATAGGTGCATCCGTGTGGACAACCGCGATAGCAATTGATCGAATGATCGAAGGCGACATCGGGACTGTCGTTGCTGCTGATGATCGAGCGCGTCTCAGTCTCTTCAAAGACTTCGATCTTCGCGACGGGCGGCTCGCCAATCCATTCCACTGAGTGGGTCAGCCAGGGATTCGGAGGATTTTCGATATAGCGCATGGTTGCAATCCTGTCCTATCGATGAAACACAGGATAGCAGAGGGAGGGAAGAAATGAAATGTGTAGCGTCCTGGCTGAGTCACATCCGCGAAAAGTATTTAACCGCAGAAGACGCTGAGGAATTCGCAGAGGAGCGCAGAGACGGTTGTCTTCTCCTCCGATCTCTGCGGAAACCTCTGCGTCCTCTGCGGTTATATAAGGACGGGCTACTATCTCGGCCGCACCGCCAAATAAACGGTCTCGCCGCGACGATTGACCAGCAGCAGGGCCGGCTTGTTTCCGTTCTTATCCAGCGCCGCCTTCAGATCCGCAGCCGAGCGTACCGCGGCCCGGTTTACTTCCTGAATCACATCGCCCCGCTGTAGTCCGGCGGCGACGGCTGGCCCGGCCGGATCGACTGCATCGACCACAACGCCCTGCGTACCGGATTTCAAGTTGAGCTGCTGAGCGATATCCGGAGTCAGGGGCTCGACCGTTACTCCCAAACTCGATCCGCTCTGATTATTCGGACCGGCGTCCTTTTCCTCGGCGGCTCTCGCAGTTTCAGAGTTGAACTCGCCCAGCTTGGCGCGAATCTTCTGCTCCCGGTTGTCGCGAAGCACGGTTAAGGTCACTTCAGTACCGGGCGCCATGCTCGCGATACGATTACGGAAAGCGTTAACGTCGCCCACGCTTGACCCGTCAATCTCTGTGATCACATCGCCCTGATGAATGCCGGCGCTCTCAGCCGCAGTGCCCGGACGAACCGAGTTTACGATGACGCCTTTCGTTTCAGACATTCCCAAACTCGTCGCCAGGTCGGAAGTCACGCGTCCTACCGTGACTCCAAGCTGGCCGCGGCGAACCTTTCCGTTCTTAGTCAGTTGATCCATGACGGTGCGCGCCATGTTGGAGGGAATGGCGAAACCGATTCCGATGCTGTCACCACCGTTACCCGGCACAATCTGCGAGTTAATTCCGATCAACTCTCCAACGGTATTCACCAACGCACCGCCAGAGTTGCCGTGATTAATCGGCGCATCCGTCTGCAGAAAGTCTTCGAAGTTGCCACTCCCGAGGCCGCCTGGGCCAGAGCGGCCCTTCGCGCTGATAATTCCCATCGTCACCGTCTGCCCAATGCCGAAGGGATTACCAATCGCGAGCGCCACGTCGCCCACTCGAACTTTGTCTGAATCTCCGGGTGTTAAGAACGTCAGGCCGGTCGCCGAAATTTTGAGCAAAGCCAGATCGCTCGGAGGATCAGATCCGATGAGCTTCGCATCCAGCGTCTTGCCGTCGTTCAGATCAACCTTGATGTCCTGAGCGCCATCAATCACATGATGATTGGTCAGGATGTACCCGTCCGCGCTGACAATCACGCCCGACCCCAGCGCCCGCTCGAGCGATTCCTGCGGCTGCTGCGGCGCCTGATCGCCAAACAAACCACGAAAGAAGGGATCGTCGAAAAAACGAAACTGCTGCGGCATGCGCACCCGCTTGTCAGCGCGAATCGTAATCACGGCGGGTGCGACTTTGCTGACCAAATCGGCGTAGGAGTTTTGCGGTTGACCATCCGGCACCGGCGCAAAATTCAAAGCTGGAGCCACGCTGCGAGGCTTGCAACCTCCGGCCAAAAGGCCCAGCAGGATCGCCAGCACCACGACGCTTCTTTGCCTGTTCCATCTTGAAGAAATCGTAAGCTGATTCATGACTACTCTCCCGAGAAAATAATGGATTAAGTTTTTGAGTTTCTGATTCGCGAGACTAATTTTAGCAGATGAAGTTTGGTTGGAGGCAAGTGAGGAGCGCCACGCATCCCCGCGTGCGGTACCCCGGCATCCCTGCCGGCGCCTTTTGCTGAAGTGTTAGAGTCAGCGAGATCGAACCAGCTTAATTCAGATCATCGATCTGCAAACCGACAGGATTCGCGCCCGCACCCTTGATCCCATCGAGCACCCGCACCACATCAGCGTAAGGAATCGCTCGCGGCGCTTTAATAAAGACAGTTCTTTCAATCCGCATCTCGTCGGGAAGATCTATGCGATCGCGTAACTGTTCGCTGTAGGCGTGGTTCTTGAGCCGCTGCTGAAATACATCTACCAGCATCGAGCTCAGTTTGCTGGTGTCATAGATTGAGCCGACATCATTGGTGGAGTTGAGCATCAAACTACGGTCGTATTTGATGGTAACCACAAGACCAAGCGGCGGAGAATTAACTCGATCATCCTTGATCGGTTCTGACGGTACCTTGGTCAAAAATCGGGCCGGCTTCAACGGCGACACGACCATGAAAATGATTAGCATCACCAGCAGAACATCTATCAATGGCGTGACATTCATGTTTGGCCTGGCGTAACTGGCACAGACTTCTGGGTTCGAGCCAATTGCATTCTCAGCGGTCATGGCGGCGGTCCTCCTCGTTGAAGGGTTAGACCACCGCAGCCCGGGAAAGTTCCGAGAGGACTACTCCGCCCATGCCCCGACAGTTGATTGGCTCCCTTCTCCCTCTGGGAGAAGGGCTGGGGATGAGGGCGCGAAGCGTACGAGCAAACCGCTTTTTACTAATCGTTGTGTTTGGCTAAGACATTTGAAATGAAAAAGGGTTCGACTCTCACGCCCTCACCCCAACCCTCTCCCAATGGGAGAGGGAGCTCAAGCCAAAAACTTCAACCCAAACCGGGCGTGCCCGGATCAAAAAGCAACGGAAAGAACTGCCCATCAATCTTCTCTCCGGCGGGAATCGGGGGCACACCCGCGAGCAATGGATCATCTGAAGCCGAACGAACACCATCACGAAAAACATTGATGACGGCGCCGCGCCTGAGACGATCGCTGCGGTTCTCGTACGAACCGTGGATCATTAAGGGATGATGGAAAGAACACTCGCCCTGCTTCAATTCGATCGGCACTGGTTTAAATTGCGTCTTCTGCTCTTCACTCAAAACACTTTCAATCGCTTGCATGTCGTCTGCCAGGCCGGTGATCGGCAGCAGGTTCCACTTGTGACTACCGGGAACATAATGTACGCAACCGTTCTCGCGCGTCGAATCGTCCAGGCCAATCCAGCACGACAGGTGCGCCATCGGTTGCGTGCGCGTCCAGTATGAATAATCCTGATGCCAGGCCACCACGCCGCCGTGTTGGGCAGGTTTACAGAAAAGCTGATCGTGCCAGAAGCGAACGGCGCCTCTCAGCAGTTGCGACGCGGGCATCAGAAACGCGGGATTCCAGAGCAAATCATGAAAGACCGTAGCGATGCGCCAGGCGCCTAAAGCATGAAAGAGTACTCTCGAAGGGTCCGTTGATTCATTGCTATGGAATTCATAGAAGAGTGCGTTGCCGGGATTATTCGGATCGCTTAGTGCGCTTAGTTCCAGGCGGAGGGCTTCGATCTGTTCATCGTTCAATAGCCGTATCCCAGCGAGGTAACCGTTGGTGTGGAAGAATTCGATTTGATCGTTTGTGAGGTGATATTGCTCCGCATGGTCGGTATTGAAGAGCGTCGTGATCGGACGGTGATGTTTTGATAGATCGTCGATCATTTAGTGAAGCGCCGTTAGGCGCGAAATGTTTATAGTCCCTCTCAATAATAGGAGACAGCTCCGGAGGAGCTAAACATAAAATAGATTTCGCTCCTCCGGAGCTGCCCAATCAAGATGAAACTGTCGAGCTATAAACATTGGGCTCCTACGGAGCCTCGATCCCGCTTCCTATTTCACCGACTTAAACCCCTCAAGCACCATGCGAGCGACCGTCGGAATAATCTCGCGCTCGTTCGCATGATCGGTGGTGAAGGTCACCAGCACAAACTTCACTCCGTTTGGCAGCTCGACGTACGCCGCATCATGACGAGTGGTGCTGGTCCATCCGGCTTTTGACCAGAGCCTTGCCCCAGTCATACCTTGTAGAGCTATTCCGGTAAATCCGTGGCCTTGATCGTCGTTGTCCTTCGAAGTCCCTGAGAAATCTCGCGTCAGCAGCTCCATCATTTGGGCGGAGTGGGCCGGATTAACAGCACGTCCCGTGACAATCTCAGACAGCAGCCGAGCGGTCGCATCAGTTGTCAGCTTGTTTCGATTCTCGCCATTCGGCCCGCGCGAATCTCGTTCGCGGCCGTAAGCATCTTCACAAAATGTTTTTTGATTGACGTTAATATTTTGGAAACCAAGCGCCGAGTAATAGCGGTTCACCGCATTCCGTTTGTATTGCCAGGCGGCCATTTCTTTCGGCGGCAACTCGTACCCGCCGGTCGTTTGCGTCAGCACATCAACGACGTACTGCGTTGCTTCATTCGATGAATCTACGATCATGTCGTGGACCGAGCGTTTCAGCTCAGGTGTTTCCTGGATCTTCTTGTCCTCGAGCCAGCGGTGCACCGCCACAAAATAGAAAAGCTTCACCACGCTGGCGGGATAGACGCGCTCGTTGCCGCGGAAGCTCGCGGTCAAGGGGTGCTGCGGATCGCGCAAGTCAATCAGAGTGATCGAAAGCTGGGCTTCGGTCAGTTTCTTATCAGCGAATTTTTCGAGGGCTGTGTGCGCGGCCTGATTGACGAGTGCCTGAAGGTCTGCTGCGCGCGTAACTTCGGCAGCTTTGATCGAGTCGGCTCGCCAACGTGTCTGGCCCGACGCCGGGATCAGGAGAAAAAGCAGGGGCGCGATGCTGAGATAAATTCTAGTTCGATTCATACTCACTTCCGTTCATTGAAATACTTTTCTTTGCGCCTTAGGTTTGGACTTGGCGCCTTTGCGAGAACCAAAGAGGCCCGTGTAGTTTCGCGCAAAGGCGCTAAGAAAAACGAAAGGCGCAAAGAAGGTACGCGTCTTAAGAAGGTCTGTTGGATTTCACTCGCATCCAGATCCAGTAGACAGGGAGACCTGACGCGATCAGGCCGATGCCCGCCAGTGGAGGATTGCGCGCCAGGACCCCAAATCCAGTCAGCAGATGGCCATGAACCATTAGCCCCACGCCATTCGCAAAATCTTCTCGCACGCCCCACAGAGTCATGCCCAGGATCAGCGCCGTTGCCAGCAGAAAAAAGATCGGCACGACCGGATATCCCCACGCGCGATACGGACGTTCGAGGTCGGGCATCTTCCGGCGCAGGATGAAAACCGCCGCCGTCACCAGTCCATAGAAAATCCACAAACCGAAGATAGCGTAGTCAGTCAGGATGTCGAACGACGACGAAAATGCGATCACCAGGATGCAAGCCCAAACCGCCTGAACGATCAAAGCGCCGGTGGGGACGTGCGTGCGCGGCGAAACTTTTGAAAGACTGCGCGGGAACAAGCCGTCGCGAGCCATTGCGTAAGGAACCCGGGCGCCGGTAAGAATTGAAGTATGCAACGTGCCGAAAGTCGATGACAGCAGGGCCGCGGCGATGAAAGTGATGGCTAGCGGGCCGAGAAATCTCTGCGCCACTTCCGTCGCCACGGATGATGTCGTCGCCACATTCGCGATCTGCGTCGGCGACATCGCGTAGAAGTAAGACAAGTTCACGAAAAGATACAGCGCCATAATCAGCAGCATGCCGCCGATCAAGGCGCGCGGCAGATTGCGATCCGGGTTCTGCACCTCTCCCGCCACCAAAGTCACGTTGTTCCAGCCGTCATAGGCCCACAACGCGCCGAGCATCGCCGCGATGAATCCCCCAAATCCAACTCGCGCCGCCGCAGAAACTCCTTCACAGGCGCCGCCGACATTCGACATCCACAGATGCGCCCAGTCAGCGTCGCGCGCCAGCAGGAACGCACCGACACCGACTACTAAAACCAGTGCGATCTTGATCCCCGAAAGTACTGAGGCAACGCCGCCGCTGACCTTAACTGCCAGGCAATTGATGCCGGTCACGATCAGGATCGAAGCGAGAGCGACCACCTGGATTTTGCCAAACGGAACCGCATGGCCAAAGACGTTTGCGGAAAAGAACTCGCCATCCAGCCGCCTTTTCAGCATCGTGTTCAGGAAGAGCGCAAATTGCACCCCGAGGGCCGCCTGCGATCCGGCCTTGCCGATGAAAAAAGACATCCAGCCAAACAAGAATCCCGCCGCGCGGCCATAGGCTTCGCGCATGAAGACGTATTCGCCACCAGCGCGCGGCATCATCGCCGCCAACTCCGCATAACTGAGCGCGCCGGCCAGCGAAAGCAATCCGGCGAGTACATAGACACCCAGAACTTTGCCGGGCGTGCCGACATTGCACGTCATCACCCGCGCCTTGAGAAAGACGCCGGTGCCGATCACGTTGCCGACAACCACCGACATCGCAGCGACCAGGGTTAGGCCGCGAATCAACTGGCCAGCCTCAAGTTTTTGAGTTTCGGGTTTCAAGTTTAAGACTCAATCCACTCTGTACGGTTCGCTCCGACAAAAGCTGAAAAGCGATCCACGAAGTCACACGAAGCTGCACGAAACAGGTTGTGACTTCGTGTTTCTTAGTGTGACTTCGTGGATCGTCCTACGGTCGTATACGCGCACTAACCTGACTCCTCTCACGACCAAACATCATTCGCCAGTAAATCCTCGTATGTATCCCGCCTTCGGATCAGATCCGCCCTTCCACCTTCACGTATCATCACCGCCGCAGGCAGCGGCCTGCCGTTATACGGAAACATTTGCGCCAGTGAATACGCTCCAGCGTTTAAGAGCGCCAGGACTTCGCCGGGCTTTACCTCACTCGGCAGCAGACGATAATCCGGCAAACGTCCGTGGCGTTCAATATCAAAGTAGACGTCACCCGAATCGCACAGCGGACCCGCGACTTTGTATTCAGCGTCGAACGGTTCGCACGATCTCGACGCGGAAATCAGATGGTAGTACCACTTGTAATTGTTCATCGACAGCAGCAGATTATAACCCGCGTCGGTCAGCAACCACACATCGTTGGTTTCCGGACGGCGCTTAATATTGCGCACCGTCGTGAGCACCACACCGGCGTCGGCGATCACGCTGCGGCCGGGCTCAAGCAGAATCGTCACGCCTTCGAGCAAGTGCTCGGCTTCCGCGTCGCGCGCCGATTCGCGCGCCACCCGCAAGGCTTCGGTCAGCACCGCCGCCGGTTCCAAATCGGCGCCGAGCATGTCTCGCTCGTGTTCGGGAAGATCATCCGCCTGTGAACGATCGCGCAGGTAGTTAACCGGAATCCCTCCACCGAGATTGATATGCTCCAGCGTCAGACCAGTCTCACGATGAATCGTCATCAAATGGTTCCACATGCTCTTGAAAGCTTCGGCAAAAGGCTCGACGTCAGGTGTCTGTGAACCGACGTGGATGTGTATGCCGCAGACGTGGATGAGATCGGGATGCTGCAAGCCGCGCCGAAATGCTTCGAGCACTTCCGACGAAGAGATGCCAAACTTTGAAGTCAACAGAGCGGTCTGCAAACCGAGATGGGAACGCGTGCCAATCTCAGGCACCAGACGCAAAGCGATTCGCGCCGGCGGCAGACCGGCGTTCAACTCAGCGCGGGCGCGCCGCACTGCATCCTCAACCAGGCCGATTTCATAAATCGAATCGACATTGATCGAATAGATTCCCGCTCGCACTGCTTCATCCAGCTCTGCATCGGTTTTGCTGGTGCCGTTAAAAATAATCTGGTCAGGACGGAAGCCAACCCGTAAAGCCTTGTAGAGTTCGCCGCCGCTGTTGACTTCGATATCGATGCCCGCATCACGCACGACCTTCAGCACCGACATATTCGAGTTTGCTTTTGAGGCGTAGCAAAACTTGATCGGCCGATCGACTTGCTTGGCGGCCGCTTGTAGCCGCGCGATGTTTGACTGAATCCGTTGCTCAGAAAAAACAAACAGGGGCGTGCCGTACTTGTAAGACAGAGCCGTCGCATCGGCGCCGTTGATGAAGAGATGATTGTTGTCGCGCGCTTCGAGGAATCCGGGAATGGTCCAAGCGGGCGCGGCGGTCATGACTGGTGACATTAGAAAGAAACCTTCATTAAGTTTTTCGGAGAGACGCTGAGATTAGATTGCCAGGCAGGCAGCGTCAAGAACCAACTCGGCGATGAAGTCAGTACCGAGAGCGGTAGCGACCGGGTCGCAACGATTCACACAGCCAGGATGACAAGAACGAAACCCGGTCGCTACCGCTCCCGGTACTGACCTCACTTATGATCGAACGCCCGTAGCTTATCTTCATCACAACTGCGCAATCATCTCCGCCGGATTCCAGTACGCCCAGATGTTTTGAATCTTGCCTTCCTGGTTCACTTCAAAGACGTCGATGCCTTCGAAGTCTACTTCTTTTCCGTTCACGCTCGTGCCGTGACCCGTCCACTTCACGGCCGCGCCGCTGCCGGCGACAAAGACCGAGTCTTCAGTCAGTCCAACGCTCTTGAAGTTTTTGAATACCGACGCAAAGAATTCGCGCACCGCCGCCCGGCCGCTCATCGGCGGCGCCCCCATCGGATCGCAGGTGGCGCCGTCCTCGGCAAAGGTGTTGGCGATAGCCTCGGCATCCATCGCGCGGAGAGCCAGAAAGTATGCGCGCACGGCGCGCGAGATTTTGTCAGGTGCAACTTGTTCGCTCATTTATTAAGCCTCTCTATGAATAGTCTGTCGTTTGATTCGACCCGTATCCAGTCAGTGCCACCTGCGACACCCTGGGTTTTGCGGATCGCGGACATCCTGTCCGCCCGCGCGTAGCGCGAAACACCTTCCATCAAGATTACTCCTCCTTGAGATCCGAGCGTGCTGGCGCACGCTGGCGGACAAGATGTCCGCGATCCGCTGACCGACCCGCGGCTGACTTCATACCCAAACTAAACTTTTTCTGATGCCGCCTTGGCGCGCTCCTTCTCGACCAGCACGCGCCGCAGAATCTTTCCGGAAGCAGATTTGGGAATCTGCGCAATAAACTCAACGAAGCGAATTCGCTTGTGTGGCGCCAGGCGTTCGCCGACAAAATCCATGATCTCTTCGGCCGTTGCTGTGCCGCTCAGTACCACGAAAGCCTTCGGCACTTCGCCGGCCTCTTCATCGGCGCACGGAATCACCGCGGCATCGCCGATGGCCGGATGGGAAAGCAGGACGGCTTCCAACTCAGCCGGCGCCACCTGGAAACCTTTGTATTTGATCAGCTCTTTCATGCGGTCGACAATGAAAAAGTGACCGTCTTGATCGGCGTAACCGATGTCGCCCGTGTGCAGCCATCCGTCTGAGTCGATCGTGTTAGCAGTCGCCTCGAGGTTGTTAAGATAGCCTTTCATGACCTGCGGCCCGCGCACCCACACTTCACCTTCCTGGTGCGGACCCAACTCAGCGCCGGTCGCGGGATCGACCAACTTGCACTCGGTGTTCGGGGCCGCGGTGCCAACGGCGCCCAGCTTCATGTCGTCCGGGTTAGGCGGACTGCTGTGCGTCACCGGGCTGGTCTCAGTCATGCCGTAACCCTGGCGAATGCTACAGCCGACACGTTTCATGCACGCGCGCGAAAGCTCCTCGCCCAGTGGGGCCGCGCCTGAAAAGATCATTTTCAAACTCGATAGATCGTAGTTATCAATAATCGGGTTCTGCGCCAACTGCAAAACGATCGGCGGCACGATATGCGATAGAGTGACCCGATGCTTTTGAATTAAGTTCAGAAATTGTTCGAGGTCAAAGCGTGGCATCATCACAATCGTCGCGCCCAGATGCAAGCCCATGTTCAGCACCACCACGAGACCGTAGATGTGAAACAATGGCAGGACACAAAGCAAAGTGTCTTCACTGCGGAAATATTCCAGTCCGTCCATCTGCCGCAGGTTCGCCACCAGATTATAGTGAGTGAGCATTACCCCTTTGGGCAGTCCCGTCGTGCCGCTGGAATACGGCAGCGCCACCAAATCTTCACGCGGGTTGATCTCTACCAGCGGCACATCACCGTCGCTTTGCAGCAGCGAATCGAAGGGGGTCGCGGATTCAGCTTCACCAAACACGAAGAGCTCCTCAACCTTGGACAGGTCAGCCGCCTCGCGCGCCTTCTCGACGAACTGCGGCGAAGTCACCAGAAACCTCGCGCCCGCATTATTGAGTTGGAAGGCCGCCTCTTCGGCGGTGTAGAGCGGATTCACCAGCGTACTAACACCGCCGAGCATGGCTACCGCGTGAAAGGCGACGCCAAACTCAGGACAATTCGTGCTGAAGATGCCAAAGACCTCGCCTTTGCGGAATCCTTTTTGCGCCAGGCTGGCCGCCGTGCGTCGCGCCGCGTCCTCGAATTCGCTATAGGTAAGAGTCCGGCCACTCGGTCCATCGATGAGTGCCGGCTTGTCCTGGAATTCATCCGTGCCTTGAAAGATGAAGTCGGTGATCGAGACTTCAGGGATCGTAACGTCCGGATATGGTCCGCGAAAGATCATAGTATTGGTAGCACAGGCTTCAGCCTGTGATTATTACCTCCCGCAGACTAAAGTCTACGCTACATCGAGACTCCAAAAGAGCGGCCAGTGTACACGATTGCTGACCAAATGGCAGCAAAGTTGTATATTGACGCGGTTCAGAGTCGCCGACTTCGCCTGAATACGTGCTTCCGACGCGTAGCGTCGACATGATTTTAGCCCGGCGTTTCAACGCCGGGAATTTGCTCGCGAAAGTACCCGTCGCCTAGCGACGGATGAAATGAAAGCTCAATCGTCGCTGCGCTACGAGGGAATCGGCGACCCCTTGTTCCCGGCGTTGAAACGCGGGCTAAAATCAAATTGCCGCTACGCGGCACGATCACTAATCACAGCTTCGTTTAGTCTGTGACGGCTTGACTACTATGACCGCAGCTCAACCGCGACCACTCAACATCATCTGCTTCGCCACCTTCTTCAAAGGTGGCGACTTCATGCGCGAATGCCAGGCGCAGGGCCGCAACGTCATTCTGATCACCAAAGAGAAGATGCTGCACGAAGGCTGGCCCCGCGAGGTTCTGAGTGACATATTCGCCGTGCCCAACGATGCGCCGGTTGAACTCTTTCTCGATCTGGTGAGTCACATTAGTAAGACCACCAAGCCGGATCGGATCGTGGCTTTGGAAGAATTTGACGTCGTCATTGCCGCGCTCGCCCGCGAACACCTGGGCCTGCCGGGCCTGAGCAGCAGCACCGCCAAAACCTTTCGCGACAAAATGGCCATGAGCGTCCGGGCACGCGACGCCGGAATTAAGGTTCCGGATTTCGTGCCGGCCATCAACCACGAAGAGATCAGAGATTATCTCGAGCGCGTTACGGGGCCGTGGGTGCTCAAGCCGCGTTCGGACGTTTCCGCAATTGGCATCAGAAAGATGGAAAGCGTCGAAGAGGTATGGTCAGTGATCGATGAATTGAATCAGCGTGAGAGTTTGCGCGAGCGCGCTTCGTATCATCTAATTTCGCGCTTTGTGCCCGGCGAAGTGTTCCATGTCGATTCGCTGGTCGACCGCAACCGGGTCGTGTTCGCCGGCGTGAACAAATACGGCCGCCCGCCTTTGCAGGTGGCGCACGGCGGCGGCGCGTACATCTCGCAGACGATCGCGCACAACTCGGCCGAGAAGAGGAAGCTTTTGGAAATCAATCGTCGTTTGATCAAGGCGATGAACCTCGACAGCGGCGCTACGCACGCCGAGTTCATCAAGAGCGAAGCCGACGGCGAATTTTATTTCCTGGAAATCGCGGCGCGCGTCGGCGGAGCCTACATCGCCGATGTTTTGGAAGCGGCCTCGGGAGTGAATCTTTGGCGCGAGTGGGCGCGACTCGAAATCGAAGCAGCTTCCGGCCCGCGTCTCAAGTTGAAGCCGCGAAAGGAACATGCGGGAATCATTCTGTCCCTGGCCCGTCAGGAATATCCCGACACGACCGCCTACGACGACGCGGAGATTGTCTATCGCGTGAAGAAGAAGCATCACGCGGGCCTGATCGTGCGCTCGCCAAAACTCGAACGCGTGAGCGAGTTGCTGGATGATTACGGGCGCCGCTTTGCCGAAGATTTTGTGGCGGTGCTGCCGCCAATGGAACGGCCGGAGTGATCGACTAAGATTTTTGACTGGCAAGTAACCATTCACCGAGTCTGCGCAGCAGGCGGCAGCGTGTAGCCCCTGGCGAGGCGCAGCCGAGCCTGGGGACTGGAATCAAAAAAAGCCTTAGCAAACCGTTCCGCTTTGGAAAACAACAGAACAATGACAATACCAACCAACTGGTACGAAGATTTTTTTTATGGCGTGTCGCTCGACCTTTGGCGCAAGGCGATCTCGCCGAAACAGACGACGAGCGAAGCTGACTTTCTGGTCACGGTGCTGAATTGTGACAAGGGCTCTCACCTGCTTGATGTGCCATGCGGGAATGGCAGGCTGTCGCTCGAACTTGCGCGGCGTGGCTATCGGGTAACGGGAGTTGATCTTGCCGAGGAGTTCGTAGAGGAAGCACGTTCATCTGCGACAAGCCTGAGCAAAGATCAACCGCCCGGCGGTTCTGACCCGGTCGGGCAAGCCGAGTTTATTCTCGGCGACATGCGCCGCATTGAAGGCGAAGCGATTTACGACGGCGCTTATTGTTTTGGAAACAGCTTTGGCTTTCTCGACTACGCCGCCATGGAAAGTTTTCTCAGCGGCGTGGCGCGGGCACTGCGACCCGGCGCGCGCTTCATCATCGAAACCGGCATGGCCGCGGAATCAGTCATATCGAAGTTCGAAGCAGAGACTTCACATCAGATCGAGGACATTCTCTGCACGATCAAGGAACAGTACCTGGCTGAAGAGAGCTGCATCGATACTGAATACGTGTTTGAGCAAAACGGGAAGATCGAGAGTCGCATGGCTAAACATTGGATCTACACTGTTGCCGAGATTCGCCGGATGGTTGAGCGCGCAGGGTTTTCGGTGCTGAACCTGTACGGCTCGTTGAAACGCGAGCCGTACACTTTGGGCGCTGATGAGCTGTTTGTGATTGCTCGGCGATCGGGGCAGTAGCCCGACCGTCAAGGAGGGCGTTTTCGTTAACCGTTGCGCCCTCCCTGACGGTCGGGCTACTGCCCCGAAACCTTCCGTAACGGCCAGATGTTTACGCCGATCGACTCCGTATAATGCAACAAGGGCTCGCTCTTGGGTTCCTCGATCCCGAGGGACTCAACCATCGTCGATTGATAAGCATCGAGAGTCGCGCTGCGCAACGGCCAGGCTTCGTGAAAGATCCGTGAGCGATAGAGCTGTTCGCGATGATAAGCATAGAGACAGTAACGTTCAGTCAGAAAGAATTCGAGAGAAGCCGGTCGGGCTTGGGCCAGGCATTCGCCAATCGTCCAGGCCGCCTGGAGTTCGGCAGCCGCGCCGCGGGCGTCCCTGCGCTGCGAACTGTACTTGATCGAATCACCTTGCTGCGTCAGAGACATCTCGGCATTAAAGTACGGCAGATGGTAGAACGTGCGCGCACCCCACACGGCTAGCCTGCTGGCCGCATCCAACGAGAAAAACCAAACACCGGGCAGGCCGTTGAAATGAACATAGGTGCGCACGTTGAGTTCGTGAAAAGCGCTGGTGCCCGGAATGGGCGGCAGGAACGACGCGCGAATGCCCCACATCGTGAAGGGCACTATGCCGATCCACGCTTGGCCGTCGAACGTATCAATTGAAAGTGATGAAGGAATTAGTGGACGGAGGAGTTCTGCATCGATCGCCCAGTGCATGAAGAGCAGCTTGCCCCAGTACTGCCGCATCAAGCTCGGGTCGGGAGGGCGTCGCCGCAGCGCCAGACGGTCGATGGAGGCTTCAGAACTCAAAGGGTCTCTGTGATGTCGTTTGGCTAAGTAGCCGCGGCAAGTTTGGAGTGCGGTAACTTGTCACGGCTTTCATTAGCCGCGACTTGTCGCGGCGACGAGTCGGCGTACTCCAAATCCTCACGGACTCGCGTTGTCGTTATCGCCCGACTTCATCGCTTTTCGCTGACAAAACTCCTGTACCGGCTGGAACATTTGCTGGCAATAGCTGTCGGAAGAGAGATCGACCTTGCGGCATTGCTCGACGCGCCACTGGCCGCTCTTGACGAACTCCGTTGGTTTCGGCACATCGTTACAAAAACCGGGCGTCGGCCGGCTGGCATCAAGACAGGCGCGACTGAAGATGCTGGTCGAGATCGCGCTGCTGAACCCGGGTTCTTTCTTGTAACGCGAAATGGATTCGTCGACGCATCCCCGGTTGTCGGCGTTACGGCCAAACTCACGGCCTTCGGTCATCACCTCTTTGGCCCGGCCCATCAACCTGTCCTTGTTGCGCGACCACCAGACAACACCGCCCACCACAACCCCAAGCACCAGCAACACGACGATGATCGCGACGGCGAGTAAAGCTTTAAGCCAACCAGGCATGTCAGTCCTCCGTTTTGTAGCGCAAATTGTTAATTTGCGGGTTACGCAAGTTAACAACTTGCGCTACTTCAAATGCTTATCGAGCCAACCAATCACCGTGTTGTACCAGAAAGCCGAGTTCGCCGGCTTTCCTACCCAGTGACCTTCATCTGGAAAATCGACCAGCTTTGATTCTACGCCCATCCTTTGCACGGCGGTGAACAGTTGCAGACCCTCGCCTTCGGGCACGCGATAGTCAAGGCCGTTAGTAATGATCAGAATCGGAGTCTTAAAGTTGGCCACGAAATTGTGTGGCGACCAACGCTCGTACATCGGCTTGTTAGTCCACGGTGTGCCCTTGAATTCCCAATCCGTAAACCAAAGTTCTTCGGTCGCGCCATACATGCTGGTGAGATTGTAAACGCCGTCATGCGATACCAGCACTTTGAATTGGAACCGTGGATCGTTGTTGTGTCCTTCGATCCAGTCGATCATGTAACCGCCATAGCTGGCGCCGGCGCCGCCGATCCGATTCCGATCCACATAAGGCAGTGCTGCTGTCTGGGCCACGCCGTTCTTGATGTCGATGAAAACCTTGCCGCCCCAATCGCCGGAAATGTCAGCCACGAATTGCTGGCCATACCCGAACGAGCCGCGCGGGTTCGGCATGAACACCACGTAACCGGCGTTCGCAAATATCTGCGGATTCCAACGAAAGCCCCAGTTATCGTTCCAGGCGCCCTGCGGGCCGCCATGTATCAGCACGGCGAGCGGGTACTTCTTCTTCGGATTGAAGTTTGCGGGCTTGATGATCCAGCCGGCGACCTTCGTTCCCAGGGCTCCCGTCCACGTCACCTCCTCAGCCGGCTTCAGATTGAACGATGAAATCATCGCCTCGTTCGTGGTGGTCAAAGCTTTCACGCCGCTTCCGTCAGTCGACGCCGTAAAGATCTCGTTAGGACGCGTCATGCTGTTGTGCGAAAACACCAACGTCTTATCGTCAGCGCTGACACTGATGTCGCTGTTGAAACCTTCGTCCAGAATTCTCTTCACCACCCCACCGTTCACATTGACCTTATAGATACAACCGCGGCCGCGCGACTCCGCGCCAAAGTAAATCAATTTGCTGTCCGCAGTGAAAGTGAATTCATCAACATTTGAATCCAGAGTTTCGGTGATTGATTGAGCACGGCTCGACTTGCGATCAAAGAGCATGAGCCGGAAACGATCGCTTTCATAACCCGGCGTGACTTGCGAGCGATAAGCGATAAAGCGGCCATCGGCAGAGAACTTCGGCGATCCGTCATAACCGTGATTGGCAGCCGTGATGTTGCGCGCCGCGCCGCCCCGGACTGAAACGATCCAAACATCGGCATTAGTCGAAGTGGCTTCTACTTTGTCGTGATTGCTGACATAAGCAAGTTCTTTTGAGTCAGGCGAGAACGCATAATCAGTCGGACCGCCCAGGCTGAAAGGCGGCGCATCGAAATCGCCCGGCGTCAGATCGCGCGCCTCGCCGCCCGCCGAAGAAATGACGAAGACGTGGCTGCGAATTCCGTCCAGCCAGAATTTCCAGTGACGATACAGCAAACGATCCGCGACGTGCGCCTTGACCTTGTTGTTGGCGACTTCTTCGGCGCGGCGCTTGTTACAGGCGTCGTTCTCGCATTCGGGATAAACATCGGAGAGGAACGCCAGCCATTTGCCGTCCGGCGACCAGATGGGATCGCCGGCGCCGCTCGACAGGGCGCTTATCTTCTTCAGCGCGCCGCTGGAAACATCAATGGTCCAAATCTGATCGTGGCCGTCACGCGCGGAGATAAAGGCGAGCTTCTCTCCGTCCGGCGACCAGCGCGGCGACGCGGATGAATGCTCGTCATTTGTCAGTTGGCGCATCTCTCCGCCACCGGCCGGAACCACGTAAATCTGCGTCGTACTCTTGTTCGCAGTCTTATCCACATCGGTAATGGTAAAAGCGACCAGATCGCCTTTCGGCGACAACTGCGGGTCACTGACGCGGCGCACTTTTAGCAAATCGTCGACGGTGAACCGCCGTTCCTGTGCGAACGCGATGGACACGCACGCGAGCAAGCTGATGACCGACACGGCAAAGAAGCGCTTCATAAATAACCTCTCCGGATTTCGTTCGAGTTGTTTGGGAAAGCGTGCGTATTATCGCACCTTCAGAGCAGATTGGCGACTGGCGGTTCCCTGGGTGCGTAAGATCTTTGAGAGGTCCCCTTGCAGGTAAAACGATCGACGAACATTCACGAAGCGAAACTTATTATTCGTGCGACTTCGTGTGACTTCGTGGATCGTTCTTGACACAGCCGAAAGAAGTACGAAGTCATCAGGACGTTGCCCTTATGCTTTTGCGTATCCAAAACCGGAGTTGTTCGATTAGAATCCCACGCTATGACCGAAGCTGATAGCGCGAACTCGATTAGCCTTCGACCGGTGACGGCCGACGATCATGAGATTCTCCTCCAAATCTACAAAAGCAGCCGTGGCGACGATCTGCGCGGGCTTGGTTGGGAGGAGGATCGTATCAGCGAGTTTCTCGGGATGCAGTACGAGGCCCAGCAGAAGTTCTTTGAGAGTGAATACAAACAAGCGACCGACGAAATGATTTTGTGGGAAGGCAAACCCGCCGGCCGGCTGATTGTCGAACGCCGCGAACACGAAATTCGCTGTGTCGATGTGGCGCTCCTACCCGAGCATCGTAGCCGCGGCATCGGCACTTTTCTGATTCAAAAGCTACAGGACGAGGCCCGGCGCGAAAAGAAACCGTTGCGTCTGCAAGTCATCCGATTCAATCGCGCCGTTAATTTGTTCGAGCGCGGGGGCTTTGTCCGGACCAGCGAAACCGGCACGCATTTTCAGATGGAGTGGTTCCCGGGCGAGTAGTTTCAGAAGCCCGACCGTCAGGGAGGGCCGCTAACGCAGGAGGCCCTCCCTGACGGTCGGGCTTCTTACACAAAACATGATCAGGCGAATCATTTGCGCCGTCCTGCGACTTGCCCTGCGTGTCTACTTCCGCCGCATCGAGGTGATCGGCCTCGAAAATGTGCCGCCTGACAGTCCGGTGATCTTTGTTCTCAATCACCCGAACGGGCTGGTCGATCCGGCCTTCCTGCTCTGCCTGGCGCCGCGACGCGTAGCCTTCATCGCCAAGGCGCCGCTGTTTCGTATGCCGGTGATCGGTGCCCTGGTCCGCGCCCTCGATTCACTCCCCGCCTATCGACGACAGGACGAAGGACAGGACCCCTCCCGCAACATCGAAACCTTTACGGCTGCCCGGCAATTGCTGGCGCGCGGCCTCACGATCGGTATCTGTCCCGAAGGCGTGTCGCACGACGAGCCGCGTTTGAAACCGCTGAAGACCGGCGCGTCGCGGATTGCTCTGGCGGCCGCGTCGTCGGGCGCGGCGCTCGATCTGAAAATTGTTCCGGTCGGACTCTACTACACTGAGAAGACGACTTTCCGCAGCTCGGCTCTGCTGTACTTTGCCGCGGGTCTGCCGGTCAAAGCCGTTACGCTCGAGCCTGACGGAACGCCGCCGCACAACGCCGTGCGCGAACTTTCAGCTCAGATCGAAACCGCTCTGCGCGAAGTAATGTTGCACGCCGAACAGGAAGAAGCCCTGTCGTTGATCGCCAGGGCTGAGCAGATCTTTTCCGCCGCTGAAGTCGGCGAGCACGATGAGGAACAACGCCTGGCGCGTTCGCTCGAGCTACACCAGAGGTTCCTCGCCGGCTATGCGTTTTACCGCAGTCATTCTCCTCGCCGGCTCGACAAGATCGAAGCGCGCATCGTTCGCTTTGAATATGAAATGAAGCAGGCGGGAATCGATCCTGCCGATCTTTCGCTACCACCGACGGCGGCGCATACGATCTTCAAGCTGTTGGCGCAGGTCGTTATTTGCGTCCTGCTGGCGCCACTCGCTCTGTTTGGCGCCGCCGTTCACTATCCGGCCTATCGGTTCGCCGGGTATCTCTCGCGTCGTTTCGCGCGTCATGAGCAGGACGTGGTCTCGACCTTCAAGATTATCTCGGCGATGCTTTTCTTTCCCTTAACCTGGATCGTGTTTGCGGTGGCGGCGTGGCGTCTAGCGGGCTGGCCCGCCGGCGCCGCCGCAGTGATCGTCGCCCCTCTATGCGGATACGTGGCCGTGCGGTTTTTCGAAGAAATTGACAGGTTTTTCGGGAGTTTCGTGGCCCTGGCGTTGTTCGTGACGCGCCGGCGCGCGTTCGTCCGTTTGCTGGCCGAGCGGTCGGCGATCCACCGGGAGATTCTGGCGCTTGGCAATGAAGCCGCGCCGTTAGTCAAGACCGTCTAATGAATGGAGTGCGAGGGCGGCGGAACAGTTGACCTCTGTCGGGTTCGTGCTTTCATTATGCTCGGACAAGAACGATCCACGAAGTCGCACGAAGCAACACCAAGAGAAGTCTTTGTGTCACTTCGTGGATCGTTTCCGCTGCAAGACGAAATTCAACAGCTGAGGCTAGAGACAGTTAGCCCCTAACGCTTCTTCGCGGCCTTCTTTGCGATGCTGGTCGTGGTGGTTCTCTTTCGTGAAGTCTTAGCGCGAACTGTTCGTCCCTTTCTTCCATCGCGCTGGACGACGCCGGCTTTTTCCAGATACTCATAACTCCCGCGCACGACGTTCCGGGCGACGCCCAGCGTGTTTGCCAGCGCGCGTTCGCTCGGCAGCATACTTCCGATCGCCATCGCTCCGCTGCTAATCAAACTGTCGAGCTGATCGGTAATCTGCCGGGTCATCGAGTCGACGCTTTTCCTGTTGATCCGAATCTTGAGAGTCATTCGA
>Ga0137403_10002413_pt1 | contig 22851 bp, 22 predicted proteins | sample CZOMad2_1_16fung_FD_122057 | JGI IMG/M metagenome (GOLD analysis project Ga0137403, IMG submission 122057) | Vadose zone soil fungal communities from Angelo Coast Range Reserve, California, USA - CZOMad2_1_16fungal (Hybrid Assembly) | ecosystem: Environmental > Terrestrial > Soil > Vadose zone...
GAGAAGTCGCTGCGCGCCCCGCTGCCGGCCATGATCAAGATGGTCGGCGACGAGTACGAGAAGGCGCGGCCCGGCACGCTGGTTCGATCGGCGCACGTGGGCATGTCGGCCAGCAACACCTACGTGTTCATGTCGGAAGTGTTGCCGCGCGCCATCAAGAAGCACGGAGGCATCGACGCCGAGGCGCTGCGGAAGGCGGCGCTCGAGGTCGATCTGCCGGAGGGCGGCACGATGCTCGGGTTCGGCGTGAAGTTCGAGGGCGAGAGCGCGCCCATGGCGGGACAGAACGATCGCGCGTTCCCGGTCATCCTCCAGTACGTCGACGACAAGCCCTATCTGGTATGGCCCAAGAGCCAGCAGCAGCGCGAGCCGGTCCTGCCGCTGCCGGGCTCGTCACCGTACGCGGCGCAGTGAGCCTCGCGATATAGCTACTTGTTAGCCGTCCAGGGGCTCACCAAGCGCTTCGGTGGCTTCACGGCCGTCAATGGCGTGTCGTTCGGGGTCGAGAAGGGCGAGATCCTCGGCCTGATCGGCCCGAACGGCTCCGGCAAGAGCACGATCTTCAACATGCTCTCCGGCACCCTCGCCCCGAACGCCGGCTCGATTCGGTTCGAGGGGCGCGAGATCGCCGGGCAGCCGCCCTACCGGATCATCAATCTCGGTATCGGCCGCACGTTCCAGATCCCCCGACCATTCCGTCGACTCTCGCTCCTCGACAACGTGGTGCTCGCCGGGTTCTTCGGCCAGGGCCGGCACTCGCGGGCCAAGGCCTTCGAGGCGGCGGAGCGGGCGCTCGCGCTGGTGGGACTGCCGACCGATCGCGCGACCACGGTCGATGGGCTCGGCGCGGCCGCGCTGAAGAAGCTCGAGCTCGCCAAGGCGCTCGCCACCGCGCCGAGGCTCTTGCTGGCCGACGAGAGCCTCAGCGGCCTCGACGAGCGCGAGATGGATCAGGCCGCCGAGCTGCTTCGCCGGATCTGCCGGGAGCTCGGCGTCACCATCATCTGGGTCGAGCACATCATGGGAGTGCTCATGCGCGTGGTGGATCGCGTGATGGTGCTCGATCACGGCGAGAAGATCGCCGAGGGGCTGCCCGCCCGGGTCGCGAGCGACCCGCGTGTCATCGAGGTCTATCTCGGGACCCGCGCCGCGGCGGTGTCGGCGGCCGCGGCGGCCTCCCACGCCTGACCCGGGCCGTCGCGTGACTTCGGTCTCTCCGGTCCGCCGGTCGCGGCCGCGCGCATGCTCGAGCTGAAGTCCGTCCGCGCCGGGTACGGGACCTTTCAGGCGCTGTTCGACGTGTCGCTCGAGGTGCGTCGCGGGGAGGCGGTCGGCGTCATCGGCCCGAACGGCGCCGGCAAGACGACGCTGATGCGGGTCGTCTCCGGCCTGATCCGGCCGACCTCCGGGTCGCTGGTCATGGAAGGCGTCGATCTGGCGGCGACCCCGGCACACCGGATCGTGGAGCTCGGGGTCGCCCACGTCCCTGAGAGCCGGCGCCTCTTCCCACGCATGACGGTCGAGGACAATCTGAAGATGGGCGGCTTCGTGCCGGCGGCGCGCCCGAAGTTCCGCCGCCAGCTCGAGGTCGTCTACGAGCTGTTCCCGCTCCTGCGCGAGCGCCGGCACCAGATCGCCGGCAGCATGTCGGGCGGCGAGCAGCAGATGTGCGCGATCGGCCGCGCGCTGATGTCCGAGCCGAAGCTGCTCCTGCTCGACGAGCCGTCCGCCGGGCTGGCGCCGGTCCTCGTCGAGCACGTGTTCGAGCTGGTCAATCGCATCCGCGCCGGCGGCCTGACCGTGCTGATCGTCGAGCAGAACGTGCGGCAGGTGCTCCGGGTGGTCGATCGCGCGTACCTGCTCAAGACGGGGCGCATCCACACCGCCGGGGGAGCCGCCGAGCTCCTGGCGAGCGACAGCATCCGCCAGGCATATCTCGGAGTCTGAGCGAGGAGGCCGCGCCCTGGGTATCTTCGACGTCTTCCTGCTCGAGGCGGTGATCAACGGGCTGCTGCTCGGCGGCGTCCTGGCGCTGCTGTCGCTCGGCCTCAACCTGGTCTTCGGGGTCATCGACGTCGTGTGGATCTGCTATGCCGAGCTCATCATGCTCGGCATGTACGTGATGTACTTCCTCTACACGGTCTACCACGCGCCGATCTTGCTGGCGGCGGCGGTCTGCATCCTCTCCGTCGGCATCCTCGGCCTGGTGCTGCACACGCTCGTGATCGCCCCGCTCCTCGGCGCGGCACCGATCAACCAGCTCCTGGCCACCGGCGGCGTCCTCTTCTTCCTGCAGTCCGCGGCGACCGTGCTGTTCGGCATCGAGTTCAAGAACCTCGGGCTGCGCCTGCCGGTGCTGAAGGTGGCGGGCATGTTCGTCAGCTACTCGCGCCTGCTGGCCTTCGGCGCGGCGCTGATCGCCATGGTGCTGGTCTACCTGCTGCTGACGCGGACCTACACGGGCACGGCCATCCGCGCCATCGCACAGGACCGCCAGATCATGCCGCTCATGGGCGTCGACACGCGCCGGATCTACTTGATCACCTCGGGGCTCGGCGGCGCGCTGGCCGGCCTCGCCGCGTGCCTGCTGGTGTTGCAGTACGACGTGCATCCCTTCGTGGGCCTCTCGTTCGGGCCGATCACGTTCCTGATCTGCGTGCTGGGAAGTCTCGGCAACTTCGTCGGCGGCTTCGCCGCCGCTTTCGTGTTCGCCGAGATCATCTCGGTTGGCGGCCTCTACCTCGACCTCGAGTGGGGATACGTGTTCGCCTTCGCCTTCTTCATCGTGATGATGTTCGTGCGGCCCGAGGGCCTGATGGCGCGGCGCTCGTGACCCGCTACCTGCCGTGGATCGGCGGCGCCGCGCTGGTCGCGCTGCCGTTCGTCTACCGCTCGCCGTATCCGCTCCACATCCTGGTCATCATCCTCATCTGGTCGTTCGCCTATACCTCCTGGTCGGTGATGGGGCGCTTCGGCCTGGTCTCGCTCGGGCACGGAGGCTTCATGGGGGTCGGCGCCTACGTCACGGCGCTCGCGTGGAACTACGGGCGCGTCAGCCCCTGGATCGGCGTCCCGCTGGCGCTCGTCGCCGGCGCGGCGCTGGCGGCGCTGGTCGCGTATCCCTGCTTCCGCTTCCGGATCACCGGCCACTACTTCGCGCTGGTCACGCTGGCGCTCTCGGGCATCGTGCTCCAGGTGATCACCGCGACGCGCGACTACACCGGCGGCTCGCTCGGCTACACGCCGGAGCGCTATCAGGGCGGCAGCTCGCTGTGGGCGCTCCAGTTCAGCGACAAGACGACGTGGTACCTGATCGCCCTCGCGGTCTGGGCCGCCGGCCTCTACGTCTGGAACCGGGTCGACCGGAGCATGCTCCGCTACGCGCTCGAGGCCATTTCCGAGGACGAGGACGCCGCGGCCGCCACCGGAGTCCACGTGACCGCGGAGAAGCTCAAGATCACCGTGCTCAGCGCCGCCATGACCGCGCTCGCGGGGGCGCTCTACTGCCAGTACCAGATGTTCATCTCGCCCGACACGGTGAGCGGCATCTCGGTCTCGCTCCAGATGGTCTTCGCCGTCGTCGTCGGGGGCATCTACGTCCCCCTCGGGCCCACGATCGGCGCGGTGATCACCATCCTTCTCGCCGAAGTTCTGCGCATCGGGTTCGGCACCCGAGCGGTCGGCTGGGACAATCTCGTCTACGGGGTGCTGCTGGTCCTGTTCATCATCTTCTTACCCAAGGGCATCGGCGGCAGCGTGCTGGGGCTGCGGCGGAGGCTGCGATGGACCTCGAGCTGAAGGGGCGGGTCGCCGTCGTCACGGGTTGCAGCGTGGGTATCGGGCGCGAGATCGCGAAGGTGCTGGCATCGGAGGAAGTGCAGACGGTCGTGATCGCCCGCCGCGCGCACCTGCTGTCCACGCTCCAGGACGAGATCGAGAAGACGGGCGGGCCTCGCCCGCTGGCGCTGCCCTTCGACCTGCACGCGCCGGACGCCGCGACGCGGATTCGGGATGCCGCGCTCTCGGCCTACGGCCGCGTCGATATCCTGATCAACAATGCCGGGGGGTCGCGCCCGATCCCGTGGGACTCGCCCGACGCCGCCTGGGACGAATCGTTCTCGATCAACTTCACCGCGGTGCGCCGGACGACCCAGACACTTCTCCCCGGGATGATCGAGCGGCGCTGGGGCCGCATCCTCTGCGTCACCGGCAGCGCCGAGCCGTCGACCGTCAACGCAGCGGTGGCCGCCAAGGCGGGGGTCCACGCCTGGGCGAAGGGGCTCTCCCGCGAGATCGGGCGGCACGGGATCACGATCAACTGCCTGTCGCCCGGCCGGCTCCACAGCGAGCAGATCGATCAGCGCCTGCACCCGACACCCGAGAGCCAGGCCGAGTTCGCGCGCAATATTCCGCTCGGCTATTTCGGCGACCCCGCCGATCTGGCGTTTCTCGCCGCGTGCCTGTGCTCGCCCAAGGCGCGCTACATCACCGGCGAGCGCATCCACGTCGACGGCGGGCTGCATCGGTCGATCTGAGCGCGCGTGACCCACGTGACCCGCGAGCTCTTCGGCTTTCTCACGGAGCTGCGGCGACACAACAACCGTGAGTGGTTCAACGCGAACAAGGACCGGTACCTGGCCGAGGTGCGCGACCCGCTGCTCGCGTTCGTCGCGGGGCTTCGATCCCGACCATCCCCTCATCGACGATCTCAAGCGGCTGAGCTTCACGGCCGGCGTGCGGTTCAGCGAGCGGCAGGCCTGCGCGGCGGAGTTTCCGGCCCGCTTCGTCTCGGCCTGCCGCGGTGTGGCGCCGCTGCTGAGATTCCTGGCGCGCGCGATCGGGCTCTCCTTCTGAACGGGTCGCGCTGATCCGGTCTCGCTCTGGCGCGTTGTCCGGCGTAGCATGGGGGGCCGTGAGCCCCGGGAAATCCGTCACGACCGGGATCGCCCATTCGCCCCTGACCCGAGAGGAGCTCCTTCGCCGCGCGGGCGAGCTCGTGCCGATATTCAAGGAGCGCGCGGCCCGCACCGAGCAGCTCCGGCAGATTCCCCCGGAAAGCGTCCAGGATCTGTTGGCCTCCGGTCTCATCCGAATCGGCAACCCGCGTCGATACGGCGGCCACGACGTCGAGGTGGACACGGCCTTCGACGTGGGATTCGAGCTGGGTCGTGGCTGCGGGTCGACCGCCTGGTGCTACTCACTGTGGACGGCGCACAACTGGTGGCTCGGCCACTTTCCCGCGCAGGGCCAGGAAGAGTTCTTCGCGACCGGACCGGATACGCTCTTCTCGAGCGGATTGAACCCCGCGGGCGGGAAGGTCGAGCCCGCGAGCGGCGGGTTCCGAGTGTCCGGGCGCTGGGGCTTTTCCAGCGGCTGCGACGCGGCCACCTGGGTCATGGTGGCGGTCCCCGGGCCTCGGCCCAACGGGCTGAGCTGGCTCCTGCTTCCGCGCTCGGACTACCAGATCCTCGACACGTGGTTCGCTTCGGGGATGCGGGGGACGGGCAGCAAGGACATCGTGATCAAGGACGCCTTCGTCCCGGCCCACCGGGCCGTGGATCCCGATCGGTGCGGCGCCGAGGACATGACTGGATGGGAGTTCCACGGACGCCTCAGCTATCGCGCTCCGCTCAGGTGTCTGGCCGGGTGGGATCTGGCGGCTCCGCTCGTCGGCATCGCCCAGGGCGCCATCGACGAGTTCACCTCGCGCCTGCACCGCACGTCGGGCCCGGGCCGCACGGCGGACTCGGTCGCGCTGCAGCTAAGGCTGGCCGAGGCCGCGGCCGAAGTGGACGCGGCGCGCTCTCTGCACCGCCACGACATCCAGGAGATCCTCGACCGAGCCGCGCGAGGCGAGCCCTTCACGGACCTGGATCGCGCCCGCTACCGTCGAGACAAGGCCTTCGTCGCGCGACTCTGCGTCCGTGCCGTCGACCGCCTCTTCGAGGCGAGCGGCGCCCGCGCCGTGCTGGACACAGAACCGATCCAGCGTTGCCACCGCGACGTTCACGGCGCCTCGCACCACACAGCACTCAGCTGGGACCTCGTCGCCGAACAATTCGGCCGTCAATCCCTCGGTCTCTCACCGACTCCCTGACGCAATGACTCGAGACGAGGGCCGAGCCATACGTCCCGCGGGTACGCGGGCGAGTCGGGAAGTGAGCGGACGAAATGCACGCCCGACAGATACGCTGGGGCGTCGAGACGCAGACGGAGATATTCACCCGGCGCGTACGCAGAGAAGCCGAGACGCGGTCGGAGACGCACGCCCCGCGGATACGCAGGGGAGTCGAGACGCGGTCGGAGACGTACGCCCCGCGGATACGCAGGGGCGCCGAGACACGGGCCGAAATGCACGCCTCGCATGTACGCAGGGGAGTCGAGAGGGGGGCGGAGCCCCCCTCTCCCAAAGGAGCTAGCCCAATGAAAGTCGTCGACGCGATCGCCGAGATCATGAAGCGCGAGGGAGTGGAGTTCCTCAGCACGTATCCGACGACGCCCCTGATCGACGCGGTGGCGGCGGCCGGGATCCGGCCGGTGCTCTGCCGCCAGGAGCGCGTCGGCGTCGGCATCGCCGACGGCTTCAGCCGGACCACCAACGGTCGTCGCCTGGGCGTCTTCGCGATGCAGTACGGCCCCGGGGCGGAAAACGCCTTCCCGGGCGTCGCCACCGCGTACTCCGACTCGGTGCCGATCCTCGTGTTGCCGCTCGGACACCAGCGGGACCGGGCGCAGGTGTTTCCGCTCTTCAGCTCGGCGCGCACGTACGCCTCCGTCACCAAGTGGGTCGAGACGCTGAACCAGCCCGAGCAGGTATCGGAGGTCATGCGGCGGGCCTTCAATCTGCTGAAGATGGGCCGCCCGGGGCCGGTCATGGTCGAGATCCCCGCCGACGTGGCGGTCGCCGACGTCGGCGATCAGGCGGTGCTCCAGTACAAGGCGGTGAAGGCCACCAGCCCGTCGGGCAATCCGCGAGACATCGCGGCGGCGGCGCGCGTGCTGCTCGAGGCGAGCAAGCCCGTGATCCACGCCGGCCAGGGCGTGATGTACGCCGAGGCCTGTCCCGAGCTGCTCGAGCTCGCCGAGCTCCTGCAGGTTCCGGTCATGACCACGCTCGAGGGGAAGAGCGCCTTCCCGGAAGACCATCCGCTGGCGCTGGGCACCGGCGGCGGCGGCGTGATGTCCGGTCCGTCTCACCACTTCCTGCTCCAGGCGGACGTGGTGTTCGGCATCGGCTGTAGCTTCACGCGCCACGGAATGGCCTCCAACATTCCGCCGGGCAAGACCATCATCCACGCCACCAACGACGAGCGCGATCTCAACAAGAACTACGCCGCCGACCACCCGATCCTGGGCGACGCCAAGCTGGTCCTGCGCCAGTTCATCGACGCGGCCAGGGACCTCCTGGGCGCCCGCTCGCGGCGCGACGGCGCCGCCGCGACCGAGGTGCGGCGGGCCCGGGAGACGTGGCTCACGGAGTGGATGCCCAAGCTCACCTCGAACGAGGTGCCGATCACGCCCTACCGCGTCATCTGGGACTTCATGCAGACGATCGATCCGCGCGCCGCGATCGTGACGCACGATTCCGGCAGCCCGCGCAATCAGCTCGTGCCGTTCTATCGCGCGACCGCCCCCCGGGGCTACATGGGCTGGGGTAAATCCCACGCGCTCGGCACCGGGCTGGGCCTGATCATGGGCGCCAAGCTCGCCGCCCCGGACAAGTTCTGCGTGAACTTCATGGGCGACGCCGCGTTCGGGATGACGGGGCTGGACTTCGAGACCGCCGTGCGCTGCGGCATCCCCATCACGACGATCGTCCTCAACAACTCCGCCATGGCGATCGAGCGGCACGCGCTCGTCGTCTCGCACGACCGCTACCGGACGCGGGACATCGGCGGAAACTACGCCGACATGGGGCGCGCGATGGGCGGCCAGGCGGAGCGGGTCGCGAAGCCGGCGGACATCGTCCCGGCGCTCCAGCGCGCCCGGAAGGCGAACGAGAACGGGCAGGCCGTGTTGCTCGAGTTCGTCACCAGCGAAGAGATCGACTTCTCGCACCGGCGCGCCCTGTAGAGTGGGCGGCCACGGCGGACCGATGCAGTTCGGCTGGCTGACGCTCGCCCACTCCGGGTCCCCGAGGGGGACTACGACGCGATCCACGATCAGGTCACCCAGGCGTGCTTCGCGGAGACCATGAGCTGACCCGGGCGCTTCTGCTGACCCGACGGCACATGGTCCTCGCCCGCGAGGTCCACAACCGCGCTCGAGACCGCCACGCTCTGCGGCACCTCCAAGCACGTCGCCGACCGTCTCGGCGAGCTGCGCGATGCCGGCGTTCACCACGTGCTGTGTCAGATGAGCTACGGCTACCTGTCGCAGGCGGCGATCATGGGCTCGATGCGCCGCTTCGGCGAGGACGTGATCCCGCGGTTTCGCTGACGGCGGCCCGACTCGTTCCCCCGAGCGGGCCTCTTATCCTCGATTTCGCCCTCTCGTCCGATTTGCAGCGACGGCGGCGTCCCTGCCCGCGATCCTGGGTCGCGAGGAGGAGCCACCATGATTACTACACCCAGGCGCCGTGTCACCGTGCTGGCCGTCTCGCTCGTCGGAGCGATGCTGCTGTTCGCCACCGTACCGTGGGCCCAGAACGCCCCCGCGCCCCCGCCGCGATTCGATGAAGTCGTCCGCGCCGACTTCTTCGCCGGCTTCCGGGGCGACGCCGCGCGGCTCGAGAAGGGCATGAAGCTCTGCGAGGAGGAGCTGGCGCGGAACCCCGATCACCCGGACGCCCTGGTCTGGCACGGCGCGGGACTCATGTTCCTGGCGGGCCAGGCAGCGGTACGGCAAGACTTCGAAGCGGCGGGGGAGCGGGCGCGACGAGGCCGCGTGGAAATGGATCGCGCCGGGCGGCTTGCCCCCGACTCGCTGAGCGTGATGCTCGTACGCGCCGTGACGCTGAGCGCCTCGGCGCCGAACGTGCGCGATCGCGCCCTCGGCCGGACGATGCAGGAGTCGGCGGTCGCCGCCTTCGAGCGGGCGCTCGTGATCCAGACACCCTATCTCGACCGGCTGTCGGAGCACTCGCGCGGCGAGCTGCTGGCGGGTCTGGCGGAGGGATGGACCAGGTTGGGGGAGACGGACAAGGCGCGCGGCTATCTCGAGCGCATCGTCAAGGAGATGCCGGATACGCGCTACCAGGTCCGCGCGCGGGCCTGGCTCGAGGATGGACCGCAAGCGGGGCCCATGACGTGCCTCACGTGTCACCGGCAGTGACGCGTGACCGGGCCTGACTCGCGACGGCGTGCTACGATCAGCGCGACCGGTGGGACGGATACTCAGGATCCTCGCGACCAACACCATCGCCGCGGCGATGTACGCGCTCCTGCTGGGTTCCCTGGTCGGCTGGCGGTCGATGCTCACGTACTTCCTGGTCTCGTTCATCTACGCCAGCGTGATCGGCACGGCGGCCCACCTCGTGATGCCGGTGGTCGGCATGCGCCTGTCCGGGCGCGCGCCCGCGGTGTACTGGCTCGGTCTGGCCGCCACGCTCTTCGGGCTCACCGTGCTGGGCTCGGGCGTGGCCGGCCTGCTCGCGGCCGCGCTGGGGCTCTTCGGCTCCGGCTCGTCCTGGGCCGCGCAGCGCGCCGGTCTCGGGATCGCCCTCGTCCTCGCCATGACCGTCGGGATGGGGATCGCGGTCTACGAGAGCATGCGCGCCCGCCTCGACGAGGCGCGTGAGAGCCTCCGCGCGCGCGAGCTGGAGATCGAGCGCGCCCAGCGGCTGGCGACCGACGCGCGTCTGGCCTCGCTCGAGTCGCGCCTGCACCCGCACTTCCTCTTCAACGCGCTCGCGGCCATCGCCGGCCAGGTGCGCGAGGCGCCCGAGCGCGCCGAGCGGCTCCTGGTGGAGCTCGCCGACCTGCTCCGCGCGTCGCTCGACGCGACCAAGCGCCATACGGTCCCGCTGGGAGACGAGCTCACCGTGGTCCAGTCCTACCTGGAGATCGAGCACGCGCGTCTGGGCGAGCGGCTGCGCGCAAAGCTCGACGTGCCCGACGAGCTCCGGACCTGGCCGGTGCCGCCGCTCGCCCTGCACACGCTCGTCCAGAACAGCGTCAAGCACGTGGCGGCCGCGCGTCCCCGGGGGGCCCAGATCCGGGTCGAGGCGCGGCGCGTGGCCGACCGCCTCGTGCTGAGCGTGTGGGACGACGGGCCCGGGCTCGACCTCGCCGCCGCCCCGCCTGGACACGGACTCGAGACCCTCCGTGCGCGCCTCGGCGTCCTCTTCGGCCCGGACGCGACGCTCGAAGCCGCGCGCGACGACGGAGGCGCCCGCGTCACGATGTCGCTGCCGGCCCACGTCGCGATCGCCCTGCGCTCATGACGGGCCGGCTGCGTGTCTACGTCGTCGACGACGAGCCCGGCGCGCTCCGGCAGGTCGTGCAGAGCTTGAAATCGACGGGCCGCGTCGACGTCGTGGGGACGGCGACCACCGGCGAGACGGCGCTGCAGGAGATCCCGGCGCGCGAGGTCGAGGCGCTCTTCCTCGACATCCACATGCCCGTCATGACCGGGTTCGAGCTTCTGCAGCGGCTGACGACGAGCCCCCTGGTAGTCTTCGTCACCGCCCACGACGCCTACGCGCTGCAAGCGTTCGAGGCCGCGGCGATCGACTATCTCCTCAAGCCCGTCAAGCGCGAGCGTCTCGAGCGCACGCTCGAACGTCTCGAGGGCCGGCGCGGAGATCCCGGCGGCGCCGGCGTGCGGGCGGTGCTCGAGAAGCTCGCGCGGCACTACCAGCAGGCGCGACCGTCCGTCTACCCCGATCGCATCAGCGTCGATCTCGGCCAGCAGCGCACGCAGCTCGTGGAGACCGCCAAGATCACGCACTTCGTGGCCCAGGGCAAGGGAACGGTGGCGGTGACCGCGTCCGGCAGCCACCTCGTGGATCGCGCCCTGGGCGAGCTCGAGGAGCGGCTCGACCCGCGGCAGTTCGTCCGCATCCACCGGAGCGCGATCGTCAACCTCGCCTGGGTCGCCGAGGTCCAGCCCGACCTCGGCGGCCGACTGGTCGTCCGGCTCAAGGACGCCGGGCGCACCGAGCTTCAGGTCGCCCGCGACCGGGCTCGCGCCTTCAAGGATCGGCTGGTGCTCTGAGCGCTCAGGGCGTCGACATCCAGGGGGGCCAGGCGAGTGGGCGGTCCCTCGGCGGTCCGCGCGCTCGTCCGGGCGATCTCGGCGTTCAGAGCCTCGACTCGCGCCCGGACCTCGACTTCGTCGCGCAGCGTCCAGATCCGCGTGACCTCGGCCTCGACCCGGCGGAGCAGCTCGAGGGCCGCCGGCAACACGGACACCCGCTCCCGACGGACGAGCTTCTTCACCCACCAGTCCGGGTCGTAGCTCTCACCCAGGTCGGCCAAAGGCTTGCCGGCGCCGGCCAGATCGTCGAAGGCGCCGTCTTCCCGAGCTTGGCGGATCTGCTCCTCGAGCCACGACTCCCAGCTGACGCCCGGCGGCTTGCGCTCGGTCACGGCACCATGAGACCCAGCGGCATCGAGCATTGTCAAGAACCGGCCCGTGGTGAGGTCGTGTCGAATGGTATTCTGCCGCTCGAGGGAGGCAGACCATGTCCACCAATCTCGCCGTCGTCGTCGATCCAGATGCGCCCGGTCGGCTCGTCATCCGCGCGGTGCCGGAGCCCACGCCCGACAGGGACGAAGCCGTCGTGCGCGTGCACGCGATCTCGCTCAACCGCGGTGAGGTTCGTCGCTCGGGCGTGGCCGCGGCCGGATGGCGCCCGGGCTGGGATCTCGCCGGAGTGGTCGAGCGCGCCGCGGCTGACGGCTCGGGCCCGAGCGTCGGGACGCGCGTGGTCGGATTCCTGCCGGAGGGTGCCTGGGCTCAGCGGGTGGCCGTCCCCAGGAACGCGCTCGCCGAGCTGCCCGACAAGGTGACGTTCTCGCAGGCCGCCACCTTCCCGGTGGCGGGGCTCACGGCGCTGCTGGCGCTCGGCAAGCGCGGGCAGATCCTCGGACGGCGGGTGCTCGTGACGGGTGCCACGGGCGGGGTCGGCGACTTCGCGGTGCAGCTGGCCCGGCTGGCCGGCGCTCACGTGACGGCGAGCGTGCGCCGGGCCGATCAGGTCCCCACGGTGCGCCAGCTCGGCGCCCACGACGTCGTGATCGGCGACGCGATCGCGCCCTCGCCGAAGTACGACCTCATCGTCGAGTCGGTGGGCGGCCGGACCCTCGGGACCGCGCTGGCGGCCCTCGAGCGCGGCGGCGTCTGCGTCACGCTCGGCGTCTCCGCCTCCGCCGAGGTCACCTTCGACGCGCGGGAGTTCTTCGCGACCGGACGCTCGACGCTCTATGGCTTCTATGTCTTCACGGAATTCGGGAGCGAGCCGGCGTCCGTCGGCCTCCGCCGGCTGGCCGACCTCGTCGCCGCCGGGCAGCTGGCGCCGCACATCAGCCTGGAGCGGCCGTGGAAGGAGATCGCTCAGGTGGCCCAGGACCTGATCGCCCGGCGATTTCCGGGCAAGGCCGTGCTCGTCGTGGACTGAGAGGGTCGCATGTTCGATTTCAAGGACCACGCGGTCCTCGTCACGGGTGCGGGCGCCGGCATCGGCTTCGGCATCGCCCAGGCGTTTCATCAGGCGGGGGCTCGCGTCGCCCTGGGCGATCTGCGCGAGCCCGCGCTGGCGCGCGCGGCGGAGCGTCTGGGGCGCACCGAGCGCGTCTTCACCCACGCGGTGGACGTCCGGAGCGGCTCGTCGCTCGCCGAATTCTTGAGGGGCGCCGAGCGCGCCGTCGGACCCGTGACGGTCGCCGTCGCCAACGCCGGCGTCTATCCGAACTGCCCGGTCCTGGACATGCCGGTGGAGGAGTGGGACCGCGTCATGGAGACGAACCTGCGCGGCGTGTTCCTCACGTGCCAGGCGGTGGGCCGGCGCATGGTGGCCCAGGGCACGCCGGGCAAGCTGATCACGATCTCGTCGGGCGCCCACAACAGCGGGCGAAAAGGCGCCGCGCACTACTGCGCGTCGAAGGCCGGCGTGGTGATGTTCACGAAGGTGCTGGCCATGGAGCTGGCGCCGCACCGGATCAACGTCAACTGCATCGCGCCGGGACTGGTCACGGTCGAGCGCAACGTGAGCGAGGTGTCCGACGAGTACGTGCGCACGCTCGTCTCCACCATTCCGTGGGGCCGGCCCGGCACCCCCGAGGACATCGCGCACGCCGCGCTGTTCCTGGCCTCGCCGTTCGCGGAATTCATCACCGGTGAGGTCCTGAGCGTCGACGGCGGCAGCGGGACCGGACGCACCTATCTGCCGTACAGCGGGACGGCGCCCCGCTGAGCGTCAGACCTTCAAGCGCGGGCCGAGCACATCCCGGAGCCCGTCCCGCAGGCGAGGCGAGACGATGATTCCAGACGAGCACGTGCTGCGTGAGTGGCTTCACCGTGTTCAGGTCGGCTCGCTCAGCCGTCGTGAGCTCGCCCTAGCGCTGCTCGGGCTGGGACTCACGTCCCCGCTGATCAGGGAATTGCTGGGACCGCGCGGGATCGCACACGCCCAGCCCAAGCGCACGACCTTCACCCCGTCCCAGCGCGGGGGAGGGGGCGAGCTGAAGCTCTTGTGGTGGCAGGCGCCGACGATCCTGAATCCGCACCTGGCGATCGGCGTCAAGGACGGCGACGGCTCGCGCATCTTCTACGAGCCGCTGGTCTCCTTCGACCCGGATGGCAACCCGGTGGGGGCCCTGGCCGCCGAGGTGCCGACCGTGCAGAACGGCGACATCGCCCGCGACGGGCTGTCGGTCACCGTGAAGCTGAAGAAGGGCGCGCAGTGGCACGACGGCAAGCCCTTCACGGCAGACGACGTGATCTTCACCTGGGAGTACGCCGCCGACCCCGCGACGCTGGCGGTGTCGGCCGGAGCCTACCGGGACATCGCGCGCGTCGACAAGCTCGACCCCCACACGGTCAAGATCGTCTACAAGGCTCCGACTCCGTTCTGGGCCAAGGCGTTCCGGGGAATCCTTCCCAGGCACGTCTTCGAGGCCTTCAAGGGGGCGAAGTCGCGAGAGGCCCCGGCCAACCTCAAGCCGGTGGGGACGGGCCCCTACCGCTTCGTGGACTTCAAGCCCGGTGACCTCGTCCGCGCCGAGACCTTTTCCGCTTACCACGAGCCGCGCTGGCCCTTCTTCGATCGGCTGGAGATGAAGGGCGGGGGCGACGCCGTCTCGGCCGCGCGAGCGGTGATGCAGACCGGCGAGTACGACTTCGCCTGGAACATGCAGGTCGAGGATGACCTCCTCCGACGGATGGAGCAGGGCGGCAAGGGCCGCGTCGACATCGCCTGGGGTGGCGGCGTCGAGCAGATCCTCTGCAACTTCTCGGATCCGCGTCGGGAAGTCGACGGAGAGCGGTCGAGCCTCAAGGCGCCGCATCCCTTCCTGACCGACAACAGCGTGCGCGCGGCGCTGAGCCTCCTGGTCGACCGCGCGTCGATCCAGGAGCAGATCTACGGCCGCCTCGGGCAGACCACGGCGAACTACCTGAACGCGCCGGCGCCGTTCCGGTCCAAGAACACGCGCTGGGAGTTCAACGTCGAGAAGGCCTCCAGGGTCCTGGACGACGCGGGCTGGAGGCGAGGGCCCAACGGGATCCGGACCAAGGACGGCAAGCGACTTCGGATGTTGTTCCAGACCTCGATCAATGCGGCGCGCCAGAAGACCCAGGCCATCGTCAAGCAGGCGGCGGCCAGGGTCGGAATCGAGATCGAGCTGAAGGCGATCGTGCCCGCCGTGTACTTCTCGACCGACCCCGCCAATCTCGACACCTCGTCCCACTTCGCAGCCGACCTGCAGATGTACAGTTTCAACAGCGGCTCGCCGGACCCCCACCGGTTCATGGAGCCTTTCGTGTCCTGGGAGGTCGCCCAGAAGGAGAACAAATGGGCCGGCCTCAACTCGACGCGCTGGCGGAACGAGGAGTACGACCGGCTGTTCCGGGCCGCGGAGACCGAGATGGACCCGGTCAAGCGCGCGGCGCACGTCATCCGCATGAACGACCTCCTGACCCAGAACGTCGTGATCGTGCCCTTTCTCTGGCGCGGAAGCGCGTCGGCCGTCTCGAACCGGCTCCACGGGACCGAGATCAGCGGCTGGGACTCGAGCTGCTGGAACATCGCCCACTGGTACAAGGAGGCCTGACCAGGACGATGTATCTTGAGGGGACTCCGGGGGGCGGGACCTGACCATGGACGTGGGTATCGTGACCGCGAAGGTCTAGGAGGCGCACACGATGAAGCTCAGCACCGACCGCATTCTGACCACGCACACCGGAAGCTTGCCGCGCGCCCAGGACCTGACGACGACGCTCGAGGCGCTGGACTCGGGAACTCCGCCCGACTCCGCCGCCTTCGAGGCGCGCGTGCGCCGCGCGGTCGCCGATATCGTCCGGCGGCAGATGGAAGCGGGGGTGGACATCGTCAACGACGGCGAGCAAGGCAAGGTCGGCTACTCCACCTACGTGCGGCACCGCCTCACCGGGTTCGACGGGCAGGCGGCGGTCCCGGTCCGTTCGGACTGGGCCGACTTTCCCGAGGCGGCCGCGCGGGGCGAGCGGCGCTCGACGATCATGCGTCCGTCGTGCAATGGCCCGATCGACTGGAAGGACCGGACGGCGGTCCAGAAAGACGTCGCCAACCTGAGCGCGGCCGTGGCCGGCGTCAAGCCGGCCGACGCCTTCATGACGGCGGCCTCGCCGGGAGTCATCGCGCACTTCCTCCGCAACGATCACTACCCGAGCCGCGAGGCGTATCTGGCGCGCCTCGTCGACGTCATGAAGGAGGAGTACGACGCGATCCATCGGGCCGGGTTCGTGCTGCAGGTCGACTGCCCGGACCTGGGGATGGGGCGGCATCTGGCGTTCCCCGAGCTGAGCGACGCCGAGTTCTTGAAGATCGCCGCGGCCAACGTCGAGGCCCTCAACCACGCGCTCCGCGACATCCCGGCCGACCGGATGCGCCTGCATCTGTGCTGGGGCAACTACGAAGGGCCACACCACCGTGACATCCCGCTGCGACGGCTCCTGCCCGTCGCGCTGAAGGCCCGGCCCCAGGCGCTGTCCTTCGAGGGGGCGAACCCCAGGCACGAGCACGAATGGGTCGTGTTCCGCGAGATCCGCCTGCCGGACGACCGGGTGATCATTCCGGGCGTGCTGGACTCGACGACCAACTTCATCGAGCACCCGGAGCTGGTCGCGCAGCGGCTCGTCCGCTACGCGGAGATCGTCGGGCGGGAGCGCGTGATCGCTGGCACCGATTGTGGGTTCGCGACCTTCGCGCGGTCCGTCAACCAGGTCGAGCCCGAGATCGCCTGGGCGAAGTTCAAGGCGATGGCCGAGGGGGCGCGACTCGCGTCCGCCCAGCTCTGGCGATGATTCCCGACGAGATCGACGTTCCCCACGCCGTTGTCCGCGTCCTCGAAGAGGCCGGCGTCCAGTTCGTCTTCGGCATGCCCGGTGGAGACACCGGCCGCATCTTCGACGCGCTCCACGACTCGACCGAGATCCAGACGATCCTCGTCCGCCACGAGCAGGTGGGCTCGATCATGGCGGAGATGTACGGCCGGCTCACCGGAAAGCCCGGCGTGGTCATGGGCCAGGGGATTTTCCTCGCGTGCAACGCCCTCTTCGGCGCGCTCGAGGCCGTGAAGGGCGCGTCGCCCATGCTGCTGCTCGGTGACTTCACGGACATGGCGCCTTTCATGCACCACGCCCCGTACCAGGCGGGCACCGGAGAGCACGGCAATCACGACCTCCGGAGCCTCCTGGCGAGCGCGACCAAGTACACCGCGGCGGTCTCCGAGCCGAAGCAAGCCGTCCAGACGATCCAGCTCGCCATCAAGCACGCGACGACGGGCACGCCGGGCCCGGTGGCGGTGATCTTCGGCAGTCGATCGCTGGCCGGCACCGTGAAGGCCCGGCGGCCGCCTCGTGTCCACGAGACCGCTCGACACCTGGCGCACGGCGTCGCGCGACCCGCGCAGGCCGACGTGTTCCGCATGGCCAATGCGCTGCTCATGGCGGCGAGCCCCGTGATCGTCGCCGGAAACGGGGTGCACGCCTCGCGCGCCTGGACCGAGCTGGCGGCGCTCGCCAGCCTCCTCGGAATCCCCGTGGCGACGACGGCGACCGGAAAGAGCGCGATCGCCGACGTGCATCCGCTGGCGCTGGGCGTCTTCGGCAACTGGGGCCAGACCGTCGCGAACGAGGTCGTCTCGTCCGCCGATACCGTGCTCGTCGTCGGCTCGCGTCTGGCGCCCACGGACACGTGCTTCGAGAACCCCGAGCTGCTCGACGCCGACCGCCAGCTGTTCCTCCAGATCGACGCGGAGCCGCTCAACATCGGCCGGCACTTCCCGGTGGCGGCGGCGATCGTCGCCGATGCACGGGAGGCGCTCGCCGCACTGTACGCCGAGATCGCTCCGCGGCTCACGCCGGGTGACCGAGCGGCGACCCGCCGCCTGCAACACCTGGCCGAGCTCAAGACCCTGCATCGCTATTTCGCCGAGCCCGAGCAGCGCTCGGATGACGTCCCGCTCCGGCCCGAGCGCGTGATCACGGAGCTGGCGCGCCGGCTCGACGAGCACGCCGTGGTCACGATGGACGCCGGAGCCAACCGCCTCTACATGACCCACTACTTCCAGTGCCGGGGCGCGGGCACCGTCTACCAACCTTCCTCGATCGGCGGCATGGGGTACGCGCTGCCGGCCGCGATGGCGGCGAAGCTCACGCACCCCGAGCGGGACTGCGTCGCCGTCTGCGGCGACGGCGGCTTCGCCATGACGATGAACGCGCTGTTCACCGCCGCCCAGTACCGCATCCCGGTCGTGGCCGTCGTCCTGAACAACAGCGTGCTCGGCTGGGTGAAGGACGGCCAGCGGCGTCGGGGCAACCGCTTCATCGCCTCCGAGCTGGGTCGGAGCGACTACGCCCGGATCGCCCAGGCCATGGGCTGCGTCGGCGTCCGCGTCGAGACGGTCGAGGACCTCGTCGAGGAGCTCGACCGGGTGAGGGGCGCCAAGGAGCCCGTCGTGCTCGACGTGGTCACGACCGAGGACGCGCCGTTCTGGCAGGTCCAGTCGCCCTACGCCAAGGAGGGCCCCGGCGGCGAGTGACCCATGCGACACACGCGCAAGGAGGTCGTCGCTCGAACCCGGCGCGAGTTCGCGGCGCTCGATCGTCTCGTGGCGCGCCTGCGGCCGGCGGACTGGAAGCGGCGCGTGCCGCGCCCGCCGACGCGGGATCCGTGGACGGTCAAGGACGCGCTCGCCCACATCGTCTACTGGAAGGAGCACAGCGCCCGCGTGTTCCGGGGCGAGCGGCGGCTGCCGGAAATGCGCGGCCTCGACGTGAACCAGATCAACCGCCTCGTCTACCGGCGCTGGCGGCGACGGCCGCCGAGCGAGCTCCAGGCGTGGCACCGTCGCGTCCAGATCGACGTGCTGACGACGCTCGCGCGGAACCCCGCGGCGTGGTTCGGCCGGCGCCAGCGCTCGCCCCGGTGGCCCCTGGATTTCGACGGGCACTCGGCGGAGCACCGGATGCACGACATCGAGGCGGCGCTGCCGGCCCGACGCGTTACCCGTCGCCCGCGCCGGTGAGGCTCGCGACGAAACGGTCGAGGACGCAGTAAAACGCGACGGCGGTCGGGATTCCCACGAGGAGCGCCGCGGCCATCAGGGCGCCCCAGAAGAAGACGTCCCCGCGGATGAGCATCGTCGGCAGCCCCACCGTGACGACCTTCTGGTCCACGGGCGACGCGAAGACCACCGCGTAGGGACAGTCCGGCTGATCGCCGTCATCCGCCGTGAGCCATCGAGGGCACGCGGCGTCGCCTCAGTGCATCACGCCGCCGCCGGTCACGTTGATCGACTGGCCGGTGATGTACTCGGCGGCGTCGCCCGCCAGGAACGCCGCGACCTCGGCGACGTCGCTCGGCCTCGCGATGCGGCCGAGCGGGGTCGTCGCGGCGGTCTGCTTGATGCGCTCCTCGCGCTGCCTGGGGTCGAAGGTGCCGTCGCCGCGCAGGCCCATGTGATCCAGCCGCTCGGTGTCGGCGGCGCTCGGACAGATCGCGTTGACCGTGATCCCGGCCGGCGCCAGCTCCTGTGCCAGCGACTGTGTGAACCCGATGATGCCGAACTTGGACGCGCAGTATGCCGCGCGGCGCGCCCCCCCCTTCTTGCCCCATTGAGACGACATGCTGATGATGCGCCCGCGCACGCGCCGCTCGAGCATCGAGCGTGCGACGGCCTGCGAGGTGATGAACGTGCCCTTGAGGTTGGTGTCGAGCACGGTGTCCCACGACTCTTCGTCCAGCTCGACCACCGGCGTCCGGTCGAGGCTGCCCGGCGCGCCGGCGTTGTTCACGAGGATGTCGATACGCCCGAACTCCGCGAGGGCGCCCGCGACGACTTTCTCCATCTGCGCGACCGACCGGACGTCGGCGATCGCCGTCATCGCCCGGCGGCCCCGCTTCCGGATCTCCTCCGCGACCGCGTCGACGCCGCGCCACGCTCCCGGTGGCGTCGAGGACGACACCCGGAGCCCCGTCGGGATCACGTCGGTCAGGATGAGATCGGCGCCCTCGTCGGCGAACCGCTGGGCGATGGCTCGTCCGAGCCCGTGCTCGCCGCCCGCACCCGTCACCATCGCCACCTTGCTCTCGAGCCGTCCCATGTTCTTGCCTCCTGAGCGCGGTCGCGGCCCTCCGCGACCGTGTCGCGCACGGTTGCTCGTCACCCGGCCGTCGCCCCGGCGGTCAAGAAGCGCTCGGGGCGAAAGGGGGCCAGCGTCGGGCTCGGTGCGTCGCGCACGATCTCGTCCGCCAGCAGGCGCCCGAGCAGCGGGCCCAGCGTGATCCCGCTGTGGGTCGCGATCACCCAGGCGTTGGCCAAGCCCGGGATCCGTCCGGCGATCGTGTGGAGGTCGCCCGGCATCGGCCGCACGCCGATGCGGCGGTCGACGATCTTCACGTGGCGGGCCGCCGGAAAGACGCGGGCCGCGCGCTCGAGCAGGAGCGCGGCGAGCGGCCCCGGCGAGCCCGCGTTCGTCGCCAGGGTGTCGACGTCCTCGGCGCCGAGCAGGAGCCCGCCGCCGGCGTCGGGCCTGACGTGGATCCCGGGCGCATGCACCACACGACGGAGCGGCTCCGCCGGGCGGGACGTGACCGCCAGCAGCCCGGGAACGCGGCCGACGGGGATCGCGACGCGCAGCGGCTCGAGGAACGACTGCGTCGCCGGCCCCACGCAGACGAGAAAGGACCGGGCGACCAGCTCGCCGTCGTCGCTGACGAGCGCCTCGACACGATCGCCCCGCGCCCGGAGAGAGCGAACGGCCGTGGCCTCTCTGACGTCGGCGCCGCGCGCCGACGCCGCGGCCAGGAGACGCCCGATCAGTCGCGGAGCGTCGAGCCACGCGTCGGCGGCGTAGAAGGCGACCTCGCGAACCTGGCCGGGAACGGCCAGACCGGGCTCGATCTCCGTCGCGCGCTCACGGCTGATCCATTCCGCGGGATAGCCGCGGCCCGCCAGCCGGTGAACCCGCTCCCGGAGCTCGCGCTCCGCCTCGCCGCCATCCGTCCACTCGAGCGAGCCGCCGTCGTGGTAGCCGGCGTCGCCGCCGAGCTCGCGGGACAGCTCGCGGTGCGCGGTCATCCCGGCCGCGTTGAGCCGATGGTAGACGTCGGGCTCCTTTCGGACCGAGTTCAGCCACGCGAACGACGTGCCGCTCGTCCCGCCGCCGGGCGGTCCGGCGTCGAGCGCCAGCACGCGCGCCCCGGCCCACGCGGCCGCGTAAACGGCCGACGCGCCCACGATGCCCAGCCCGATGACGGCGACGTCGTAGTGTTTCATCGGCGACCTCCTGCGCTGGCCCGATCAGGTACTGCGGGCGCATTATAGGGTTCCGCGGGACTCCGCGACACGGGAGGAGCAAGCGCCATGACAACCGTCATTGTCCACGGTCAGGCGTCGGGACTCTCACAGGAGATCACGATCGGACCGCATCGCCTGAAGGCCGACGAGCCCTCCGCGGCAGGCGGGACCGAGACCGGCCCCAACCCCTACGACTTGCTGCTCGCGGCGCTCGGCGCCTGAACCTCGATGACGATCGCGCTGTACGCGCGACGCAAGCAGTGGCCGCTCGAGGACGTGACGGTCCGGCTTCAGCACTCGAAGATCCACGCCGTCGACTGCGCCGAGTGCGAGACCAGGGACGGCATGCTCGACCGGATCGACACCGACATCGCGCTGACCGGGACGCTGACCGCCGAGCAGCGCGCGCGACTCCTCGAGATCGCCCAGAAGTGTCCGGTGCACCGTACGCTGACGTCCGAGATCAGCATCACGACGCGGCTGGCGTAGACCGCGCGCGTCTTCACGACGGCCACACCCTGACCACCCGGCGGCTGATCATGTAGTCGACGCCGCGGCCTCGATCTTGGTGCCTCCTCGCATGAAGGACGCGAGAAGGGCGACGACCATCAGCGCGAGGCACGCCAGATACGTGACGTTCATCGCGGCGACGAAGGCCCGGGGATGCGCGGCGCTCGGCGTGGCGTCGGGGGCCCCAGCATAGTAGCGGAACGCGACGGTCAGCAGGACGCCGCCGAGCGAGATCCCGAGCAGCGCCGAGAGGCCGAAGATCGTCTGGACCATCCCGGTGGCGAAGCCCCGATATTCCCTCGGCACCGAGCCGATGATCGCCGCCTGGTTCGGCGTGTTGAAAAATCCCGAGCCGACGCCGACGAGCCCCATCATGACCGTCGGCAGGACCCAGTGCGAGTCCATTCGCAGGAACAACCCGATGGCGAAGGCACCCATGGTCGCCAGGACGCCGATCGAGGCGGGCACCCGCGGACCGATGCGGTCGGTGAGCCGGCCGCTGACCGTCGCCAGCCCGATGGTGAACACCGGGGCCGCCAGGAAGATGAGACCCATGAACGACGGCGCGAAGTGGAGCACGTCCTGGATGTAGAACGGCATCAGGAAGCCCAGCACGGTGTTCGTGGTGGCGATGAGCAGCAGGCTCAGGCTGCTGAACGTGAACATCCGAATCTTGAAGAGCGCGAGGTTCACGACCGGGTTGACCGCCCGGCGCTCGTGAGCGAGGAAGCCCAGCAGCGTGGCACCGAAGACCAGCGCCATGACGCCGGTCCGCTCGGCCCCGAGCGTCTCGGCGCTGCGCCGATCGAGCAGCAGGGTCAGCATGACCGTGAGCGCGACGAGGAGCGCGGCGCCCAGATAGTCAATGGACGCTGCGCGGCCGGCCGGTGCCGCACGCCGCCGCGCGGCGCGCATCGCGGTGAGGACGACCCCGGTGAGTCCCATCGGAATCAGCAGGAAGAAGATCCACGGCCAGCTCAAGAAATCGATGACCAGCCCGCCGAGGGGCGGCCCGATCAAGAGGCCGGAATGAAAGCCCATCGTCATGTAGCCGTTGGCGCGCCCCTCGGAGCCTTCCGGCATCGCTTCCATGGCCAGCACGCGCGTCGCCGACGCGATCATGGCCGCGCCGAGCCCCTGGATGAACCGGAACAGGATGAGCAGGAGCGCGTTCGGCGCCAGGCCGCAGAGCAGGGAGCTGACGGTCATGATGGCGAATCCGGAGCCGTAGATCGCGTAGCGCCCGTGGATGTCGCCGAGGCGCCCGAAGACGACCGAGAGGCTGATCCCGGCGAGCTGATAGGCGATCAGCGCCCAGGAGATGGCGAGGATGTCGGTGTTCAGGGCGCCGGCGAGCGTCGGAAGGGAGACGACGAAGATCCGCGTGGCTACGCCG
>Ga0137403_10002414_pt1 | contig 22849 bp, 26 predicted proteins | sample CZOMad2_1_16fung_FD_122057 | JGI IMG/M metagenome (GOLD analysis project Ga0137403, IMG submission 122057) | Vadose zone soil fungal communities from Angelo Coast Range Reserve, California, USA - CZOMad2_1_16fungal (Hybrid Assembly) | ecosystem: Environmental > Terrestrial > Soil > Vadose zone...
GTTACGAGATGCCGGCTTTGATCCAGGGCCATTCGACGGGATGATGGGGCCCAAAACGAAAGCGGCGTTGCAGCAGTATCAAGTCGCGCAGCGAGGAAACAATGCGAAGCTACCAGTGATTAGTGGGATCAGCAGCCAGTATTAAAGCCAGCAACTTTTTTAGACAAAAGGGGATTCAGGAACAAGCCTGAATCCCCTTTTTTATTCTTTTACGGCTCAAGACCGTTCGCGCTCAGGGTTAGCCGCTGATGGTAGGAGTCGTGGTCGGCAAAGTCAGTTCGTAGTCTGCTGGCAGCCAGTCTCGGCAAAATTCAATTGAGAGTGCGTCAGTATTCCGTCTGGCGTGAGCGTTGGATTTGTTGATTGTTGCGATCGATGGTGCGCTGGTTCTGTTGGATCTGTTGCTGATTGGCCTGATTCTGCTGCTGTTCCTGGCCCTGCATATAGTCGCCCACCAACGCGCCGGCTCCTAATCCCAGGGCGCCACCGATGGCAGCTCCAGCTCCAGGATGGCCGACGGTTGCGCCGATGATGCCGCCGGCTGCCGCACCACCGACTGCGCCAATCCCAGCGCCTTTTTCGCGGGTGGTCAATGAGCCACCGGAACAGCCGGTGAACACCGCTCCCGCGAGAGCGATTGCGACTAATGCTAGTGAAATACTCTTGGTCATCTTACTGCCTCCTTGAGGGATTCTTTATTGCTCTAAGTGATGAGACCCAGGGATGAGCAATGCCTGTGCCAAGCACCGTTATCCCGTTAATTGGTTGATTTTGCCACGACTCGGGTAGAAATGGAATGAAAAGGCTGGAAATCCGGGTTGGACCAGCGAAAAAATTCCTCGGCGATTGACGGGATTGTGCGGTCATTACCTGCCTTTGGCCAGCCTTTCCACCTCGGCGATAGTAGGACCGTCCAAGCGAAACGCGCGGTGCGCGCGCCATTCTAAAACCTCCATCGTACGAATGTCATTTACGTGATGCGGATCTTGGGCCGCAAGCGATCTTGCTTCGTCGAGGCTCGACGCTAACACGATATAGACGCCGTACTTGCCGTCGGTAGTCGGGCCGGAAAACAGCAAGCGTCCGGCCCGGTGCTGATCGTCAAGCCACTGCCGGTGCGCTTCGTAGTTGCGTTCCTTGTCTTGGTCTTTTTCCGGTAATGATCGCGAAAGTACTATATACCACATGGGTTGGTTTTTCTCCCGGGAGTGCAAGCACTAATTCCCCAATGCCATCCTAATCGTTGAGGCACAAGATTACCACTTGCTTAGCGTATTGGCTGGAGATAGAAGCGTGAGCAAATAGACCGTGGATCAATAGAGACCCAGTCTGAGCGAAGAAAGGAACCACGGAAATGCTTTCCCGTGAAGAAAATGAAATTTTGACGCGGGTCGGGGCCAGCACCCCGATGGGCGAGCTGATGCGCCGCTACTGGATTCCTGCGCTGTTATCGGAAGAAATCCCGGCGCCTGACTGCCCGCCAGTTCGGGTGCGCCTACTTGGAGAGGACCTGGTCGCTTTTAGAGATTCGCATGGGAGGATCGGTTTGTTGGGCGAGCACTGCGCTCACCGCGGCACGTCGTTATTCTTCGGTCGCAACGAAGAGTGCGGCCTGCGCTGTGTGTATCACGGCTGGAAGTATGACGTAGACGGCAATGTGTTGGACACTCCGGCTGAGCCGGCGGACAGCGACTTCAAAAAGAAACTTCGCCACGTGGCGTACCCGTGCAAAGAAGTTGCGCGCATGATTTTCACTTACATGGGCCCGGCCGAGAAACAGCCGCTCATTCCCGGTTACGAATGGTTCACCCTGGCGGAAGAACAAGTATGCCCGGTCAAGTCTTATCTCGAGTGTAATTATCTGCAGGGGATCGAGGGGGACTTCGATTCCTCGCACACATCATTTCTGCACAACAACAATATCAAAAACGCCGAACGGTTGAAGCGCGACGGGGCGCCGACCCTAGACGCTGAGGACACCAGTTATGGTATGCGGGCGATCTCAATCAGAACAGTGGGAACAGGGCAGATTTACGTCCGCACGAGCCCTTACATGATGCCGTCGTTCAGCATCGTGCCGGGCCCACCGACTGCAAAATTCGAAGAGGATGATATTCGCGCGTTTCGCTTTTGGGTGCCGATCGATGATCAAACAACGTGGCTTTACATCTTGAACATGCGCAAAAGGCCGTTCACCGATGAAGAGCGAAAAAGCTTGCGAAGTTGGATCGGCGCCGATTACAGAAGAATTCGTAACCTGGGCAACAATTACCTGCAAAACCGCGAGCTCCAAAGAACGGCCAGCTACACCGGCATCGAAGCGTTCAATCCGGCGGAACAGGATGGGTGCGCCACCGAGAGCATGGGCGCGATCTGGAACCGCAGCAAAGAGCACTTAGGCTATAGCGACAAGACCATTATTGCTTTGCGCAAAATGCTGCTCCGAACGGTGAGCGACGTCGCCGAAGGAAAAGAGCCGCCGCACATCATTCGAGATCCCCAGTGCAACGATTTCTCGAAATTGCGTTCCATCAAAGGCGTTTTGCCCGTGGGTACGGACTGGCGACAGATCATGGATGGGATGGGGCCCAATGATGGCTGACGGCAGTCCAGCAGAGTTCGAACCGTTCAAAACGTTCTGCGGAATTAATACCAAGCCATGCGAAGAAAGAGTTCGTTGAAAACGTGAAACAAGAAAAAATTGAGCTTCAAGGCGCAGCCGTCATGGCGGTGTTTCTGGCGCTGTTTATTCTCGGTGCGCCTCTGCTGTTTGCCCAGCCATTGCAGAAAGCCGTAGCAATGATCGGAGCAAGAAGCGGCGCCTCCTGGCCACTGTGGATCGCTAAAGACGCGCGCCTCTACGCCAAATACGGTCTCGATGTCGAGTTGGTTTATGCGGTTCATCCGGGTCCGATCGCGGCGATCATCAGCGGCCACGCCGCGATGACTTCTTCGGGAAGCGATCCAGCTCTGTTGGCCGCGGCGAAGGATCCATCATTGGTCGTGCTCGGAGGTTTCATGAACAAGGGCTCCTTCGCGATGATCGGCTCGAAGACGGCTACGGACATGAAGCAGCTCGGCGGCAAAAAAATCGGCGTCGGTCGTGTCGGCGATCCGCCCTATCATATGGCGGTGAGCCTGTTGAAAAAATACGGCATGACACCGCGCGATATTCAGTGGGTATCCATCGGCGTCGATGCGGCGGCCAGGGCGGCGGCATTGCAGAGCGGGCAGGTGGATGCCGCCTTGATTACGGCGCCGGCTTACTTTCGTCTGCAGGCAGCCGGATTGCCCGTGTTGGCTGTGTTGCTCGACCACGAGGATATCTATGTTTCGACCTATTATCTTTTCCGTCGCGAAGCCTTGAGCAAGGAACGGGCGACGGCGCTAGCCTTCATCAAGGCTCACGCCGAAGCGATCAAACGATTCTATGACGATAAAGCTTTTGCGACGGAGATCATGATCAAATACGGCGGTACCAGGAACACTGAGGACGCCAACCGGGTGTACGATCTCTTCAAGAAAGCACGGGTGTTGGAGCCGATCCCTTACGCGCTGAAGGGCTCGGTGGAAGCGGTGGTGGAGCGGCAAAGCCAGGAATTGAAAGGAGTCGATCTATCGAAGGCTATCGACAACAGCTTGGTCGACCAGTTGGTAAAAGAGAAATATTTCGAAACTGTTTTTGGGCCGTTGATACGCGATGAACAGCAGCGCAAGCAAGCTCTAGCTTTTGGACGATGACAACCGAAATGGATCTTGCCGTCGCGCCGCCGCAGCCGTGAGCAACCCGTTTTTAGCCCGACGGTAACAACGGCGTCGCGCCGCCGCCAAATGTGGTCACGTGGTAATCCGTAGTAGCCGTTCCTGCGACGGTCACTCGATAATGAAACTGTTTTCCGCCGTCTTCGCCGCGTAAGACTACGTTAACAACCTTTTCACCTGGAATCGGTGAGGCTGCGCCCACAACAGTGACTCTGACTGGATAGCCGCTGCGATGCATCTCGCTTACGGTTTCATTGAATTTCTCTATTGGCACATAGCTCCGTGCCTTAGTGGCGAGCAGTGCGTAACCTTTGTCCAGATTGCGGCGCACGAACGTGACTTCTGCGAACTCAACGGCCCGCTTGGCCGCTAATTCGAGGTCATGTTCGATTTTTTCCGCGCAGCCAAACATGCCTGTTAGGAAGAAAATCGCGGCACCGATTCTTCGCATTGTGCTCCCACCTCGGTCGAATGAAGTAGCGTCGTGAAAATTTACGGTGCTCGATGCGTTAGCCATTTCAGGCCTTGCTCGCCGGTTTCTAACGATTGTAGCGTTCGGGTAGTTCCGTGAGAAAACGTGGCCGACGAATGTAGTCAGCGCAGGTCGTGTCCAGATCTTTCGCCGATCCTTTGGTAATGAATTCCACGGTTAGGCGAGTCGCGCAATCCGACTGATAATTGTGCGGCGTGTTACGAAGCAAAATTTGCCGACTCGTCGACAAAAACTGAGATGCTGATTTGCCATACTCAGGTGGAGTTGCCGGGTCGAGTTCGCCGGACAACATTAACACTGGAACCTCGGATTTTACCGGCCGATAATATTCGGGTGAGACTTCGCCGCGTGGCCAGACACTGCACGCTTGTTGATGTCGTCTCGTCCGATAGTCGCCCGGAAACGTGCCTTGAGTTTCGCGGACGACCTCGTCGTCGGCAATCAGCGGTACCGATTCGGAGCAGGTAACACTCAAATACATCCCAAGGGCGATGCCGGAATCCAACGGTCTGGGAACTAACGCGATTTTTGCAAATGCAGTCCAGTCTCCGGTAGCCGCTTGGTGAATCAGGAGAGGAATCAATCTGGCGGTGCTGTGATCGTATAACAATAATCGAAGCCGTTCGACGAAAACAGCGCGCGAAAGGCTTACCGGTTGCACGATCTTCGTTGCCGGGTGAGGAAACTCAAAAGTTACAGGTTTCTTATCAAAAACAGCAAGCACGGCGGCAAATTCATCCTTTAGCGTGGGAAACGCAGTACGGCAGCCTTCGTCCGCAGCGCAATCGTCGAGCAAGTTATCCATCGCCTGCTGTGCGCCTTTGGCAAAATGAAGCGGGATCTTGGCTTGCGGTGTGGCGACTCCGGCGAGCGCCGCCACTCGCACATATTGTGAATACCGGCGGAGATACTGAAGCGCCACTTGTGTGCCGTAGGACACGCCATAGAGATTGATCTTTTCGTAACCCAAGGCTGCGCGAATTTCGTCAAAGTCATCGACAGCAATGGCGGTGGTGTAATGTTTAAGTTCAGCCTTCGCTTCGAGAGCTTGCCTACAAGCGCGGATGGTCTCGGACTGAAACATTTCTGGGAAATAACTCTGCAGCAAATGATCCCTGGCGACATTACATTGGAGAGTATTGGAGTCGCCGGTGCCGCGTAAGTCGACGAATACAAGATCCCGTTCGCGGCGCAAATCGTGCATTAACTGATCCTCCCGGGCGCGGGCGACACGCGCGGCGCCCTGGCCCGGGCCACCGGTGAGAAAGAATACTGGATCCGCTTTGGGTGCTGCCGTGGTCGAGGGAACCACGACGATGTTGAGCGGGATCGTGCGTCCCGCTTTTGCTGCGCGATCTTCAAAAACCGGATACTTACCACAAAGCAATTCACTCTTGTGATTCGGAAAGCGGCAGGGGCGGAGATCTACTCGACTTGGTCGGGATGTCGGGGTCGTCGGGGCATCGAGAGAAACGCAGGAGAGATTGGCAAAGATCGTGAGGCTCAACAGCTGAAGTAAAACGTTTCGAACACGAAACATGAGTCAAGATGATTTCTTTTATCGTCGCGTTATTTCCGCGCCGGCACCGGCCAATTCAACCATCGGGCGATTGCACGCCCCATGATCGACTCTTTGTCCCAAGTAGAAAGAAAATCCAGCTCCTCGGTAAACAGCGTCACCGCTTGACGGTAGGGGCAGGGAAGCTGAGAAAGATCAGTGCCCCAGAAAACGCGCTCCGGACCGAAGGCTTCGACGACCCGCCGAATCTGCGGATGGAGCGTTGGGAAAGGGTATGGCTCGTCAACATAGCATGGAAGACAGGAAGCTTTAACGGCGACGTTCTCAAGGCGGGCGAACTTAAGCAACACATCGACGCCCGGCGCCAGATCCTTGCCTCTCCACTGCACGTTGAGCCCCATGTGGTCGACGATAACGCGGAGTCCGGGATGTCGCTCGGCGATCTCACCGATCTTCTCCACCGCGAAAGGCGCGAAGACCATGACGGGGATGTCGTATTTTTCCGCTGCCGCCCAAAACCAATCCGCCGTGCCGCCGTCAAGCCATGAGTGCGTGCCCGCGTGGCGGAAGCTGATGCGAAATCCCATCATGCCGGGCTGATTCAACCAGGACGCCATCTTTGCCTCGCTCGCGCAATCATTGAGCGGCACTTTGCCCATCACGGCAAAACGATTTGGATATTTTTGCGCTGCCTCGAGCGCGTAATCGTTCCGATATCCTTCCCAGGAAGGCGGGACTAAGATCGCGCGATCGACGCCGGCCGCTGTCATTTCGCCCAGCAGATCCGGGTATTCAAACGCGACAGGTCGATGGGGTTTGGATGCATCTTCTTTGATATAGGGTCTCTCCGCCGTTTCCGGTGGCCAGACGTGAACTTGGGCGTCGATGATGGTCATTGATCGTCTAACAGCCTATCACACGCGATCCGGTTCTCCTTCCAACACAACTGTTTCCCCTCTGTCAGGGTCGCCGACTATTAAATGAAGCGAATAGGGCGGTCTAATTCCCTTGATCTTGAGTAAGCCGAACGCCGCCGCACTGCCATCCAGCTCAATCCATAACGTAAGGCCCTCCAAGCGCGACCAGCTAGTTGGCTCTTCGCAACATCTCCATCGCGCGCTCCGGCTGACAAACTTTCCAGGAGATTCGCCGAAGTCGTCGAACACGCAGTCAGGGATACTTTCCAGGCGCATTGAGCTCTGAGTTTCAATGGCAATATAAACGGAGCTCGGGACGTTTTTGTAACCCTTCTCGTGCAAGAACTGTCGCGTTTTCGCGGTAATCTTGTAGATGCCGACAAGGTCGTTCGGCTTGGGCTTTGAAACGGGACCACATCCGAGGCAGAAGAAAACACAAGCGGCAATCAGAACGTAACGAGACTGCACCGGTCGATTTACCAATTACTACTTTCCGCTGTTCACCTGACGCAAGAAACGGTCGTCGAAAAATTGCGCCGGCTTGGCAGTTTTTGCCTCGGGGATCGTCTCCGATAAGAAATCCAGCATGCCCTGCAGGCCTGGTTCCGAAGTGACCATTTCGCGTCGGAATCCCGCCTTTTTGTAAAACTCATAGGTGCGGTCGAGAACGTCTTGATCGCTCTCCTTGGTGTATTTGCCGATCACTTTCATGGCGAATGGTTTATCGGCATAAAAGCGCTCGATGCCGGCGCGAATGGAGCGCAACAACGGAACTAAACGCGGCCCCAACTCATCCATGCGGCTGCGCCTGACGACGATACCGACGTTTTGATAGGGGACGTCGAGCAGGCTGACCATCGAGCGAAAACCGGCGCGCTCCATTTGAAAGCTCGCGGGCGGCGAGCCGACGCCGCCGGCGATTTGCCCGGCGTAAAAAGCTGCGACGATTTGCGGGCTACTGCCCAAGGGAAAGAGCTGAACGTCTTTTGGCGTTAACCCCAATTTTTTCAAGGCGACCATCGTGCCATATCTTACCGGGGTGGCTGGTCGGTCGGTACCGACGATCTTGCCTTTGAGTTGTTCGACGCTTTTGATTTCGGGACGAACGTAAAAGTCCCAGATCATCGTGTTTAATAAACCGGCGATGAAAACGACATCAATGCCGCGCAGAGAGGCCGTGATCACCGGCGCGGCGGAAACCTGCACGGCGTCAAGCTCGTTGGCAATCAGCGCGGGAATCGCGTTGCTCGACGACATGGAGATCACCTCGACATCCAAGCCTTCCTTGGCAAATCCGCCGATCTCTTTGGCCATCCAAAGCGAGGCCATAGTCGCAGAGGTGCTCAAATAAGCGACGCGCAACGGGCGGCTTGGACGGGGAGAGGGTTGCGCCCCGATTGATCGAGGATTCGTCAGATGAACGGTCACCAATAATGAAATGAGCCAGAGACAGGCCGACCGTTGGCTTTGCCGTGTTTGCATCAGAGCACCTCTAAGCAAAGGCACGCGCTAATAATGCCTCGCTGCCGGTAAAATAAGGCAAGCGGCGATCGCCGGTCAAGGCGTCACGGTTTAAAATGCTCAGGGGTCCGTAAAGCGCACTTGCCGCACAAAACTGTTCAATATGGTTGGCCAAAATGCCATCCTGAGGGCAGTGAGCGCGCTCGATGGCAATGGTTTACCATTCCAACTCCGAGCGGCATGTCGATTGCTGTTTCCATCAATTCGGAGGCGGAAAGCGCAAACGCATCAGGTTTTGCCGGGGTGCCGGCCGTAAACGAATCTGTGACCCGATCGTCTATGAGTTCAGTGGGTTAATGGCCAGGAAGCGTATAGGAGAGAATTTATGACGAATATATCAAGCACACTGCTGGCGCTGGTTTTCGTTTTCTTGTCCCTGATCTCGTTGCTTTCGGTGAATCCGACTTGGGATACCTCTTCGTCACAGCTAGCCGATAATCCTTTGCGGATTTCCGAGGTTGGCCTCCGTATTACGATGCAACGCTAGTCCGGTCGTTGTACCCCCATAGGGTCACTTGGAGTTTACCGTTTCGGTTTCTCTCAAATTCTCAATACCAGCTTCGCAGTCCTTACGGCGTCGCCCGCACCACCGGTCGATCGAGCAGACGCTCCATCCATGCTTTTAAATGCGGCAGATCGTCACCAATGGTCGTCTGGTAGCGCTGCAGACGACAAAAGAACGGGATGTAAGTGATATCAGCAAGCGAATAGTCACCGGCGATGTATTGCCGGTCGCGCATCTCCTGATTCAAAGTTTCGAGGTATCCGCGCACTCTTTCTTTTGATTTCTCAACCTCGTGGTCGTGAGCGATGTTACCGGCGGCCGCCTGTAGGCGCGTATTACAATAATCGATCCAGATGCGCGCGCGCGAGCGTTGGATGGGGTCGGACGGCATGAGCTGGATCTGGGGATATTTTTCTTCCAGATATTCGTTGATGATCGCCGACTCGTAGATGACCCCCTCGCCATCCACCAGCACCGGAACTTTACCGTAGGGATTGAGCTCCAATAGATCCTTTGGTTTGTTCGAGAGATCGCACTCGATGAGCTGATGGGAAAGTTTTTTCTCTGCCAGGACAAGCCTTGTCCTGTGGGCGTAGGGTCAAGGTTGGTAGGAATATAATTTCATAGCGATTCCCCTTTCTAATGAATTAGGAGCCTCCATTAAAACGTTTCGTGTCGATCACTGCGCGACGATGTGTTCCGTCGCCGATCTTAACACCCTGATCGTTGGTCGCCGACACGGCGTAGCGAAGCTTATTGTCCTTCACTTCTAAAAGCTTGGCGGTCACCGTGACGCTCTGGCCGATCTTGGTGGGCGCGATATGACGCACGTCGACATGAATTCCGACGGTCTGCTCATCATAGTCGAGATACGGTTCGGTCAAATCTACGCAGGTTCTTTCCATTAAGCCGATCATGGCTGGTGTCGAGAAAACGTCTGCCTTTAACTGCCGCGCCCGCATCTCCAACGTAGTCACATAGCTTCGGGTTCGCATAATTCCCGGTGCCAGCTCATTGTTCATATCAGGAATATACGGGAGGTGGCAGGCGATGCGCAATAGCATCGCCATCAGACCCTGCATGATCACGTAAAAGGTTGTGATCGAATGCAAGTTTCGTGTTATGAGATGACAAAACCAAAGGAGCCAGAATATGCTTTTGCCATTTCGCGAACATCTCGATTTCGGCCCGACGCCGTACGATCAGCTGCAAGCGAAGGAGGGAATCCCGATCGTCAAGGGCAATGTTGTAAACGATGTGACGACGCTGGAGCTCGGCAAATGGCAACGAATGGGCGCGTTGGGCTGTTACCTCAATCTTTCAAATCAGCAGCAGACGGATGCCTATGTTTGCGAGATCGCGCCGAGCAGCCAGACGCTGCCCCAGCGCCATCTTTTCGAGGAAATTGTTTATGTCGCCAAAGGACGCGGCGCGACCTCGGTATGGCAGGAAGGCACCGGCAAGGTGACGTTCGAGTGGGGACAAGGAGCGATCTTCGCAATTCCACTGAATGCTTCCTACATTCACTTCAACGGCTCCCGAGACGAAGCGGTTCGTTTGTTCGCCGGCACGACTTGCCCGCGTATGATCAATATTTTTCACAACGAGGATTTCATCTTTCGCAACCCGTTCACCTTTCGCGACCGGTTTCACGAAGGGGATGAGTTTTTGCGATACAACAAACACATGGCCGAGCGCTATTGGGAAACCAATTTGGTCCCGGACGCCAATCAATTTCCGCTCGACGATTTTCCGATGAAGGGAAAAGGAGTGAGGCATATGCGGTTTACGCTGGCGGACACGACCTATGGCTGCCACGTGTCGGAGTTTCCGCCGGGTTGCCGCAGCACGTTTCATCGGCACGGACCCGGAGCCGTAATCATTATTACGCAGGGCGAAGGTTACGTCGTCCTTTGGAAAGACGGCGGAGAGCGCCAGCGCCACCCGTTCAAAGTCGGCACCGTTTATTCTCCCGACGATCTGATGTGGCACGGCCATTTCAACACCGGCAAAGGAACCATGCGCCACTTCGCCATTCGCGGCGACAGTCCGAAGTACAGCCACGACCGCTTTCGCAATCCGCTATGGACGATGATTCCCATGGAAGATGAACCGCCGGAGATTCATCGCGAGTATGTGCAGATCCTCGGCCAGAACGGGGTAAAAGCCGCGGTTTCAGTCGTTGAAGACTAGATACAAGTAAAGTTTCTTTGCCGCTGGCGCAATCCGCCGCTATTGTCGATTCGATGGAAGGAAAATGTCGAATAGATGATTTATGAATTCCGTCTTCGTCTTTCTTCAGATGGCGTCAATCTTTACTGAGTATCCAAGGAGGTCTTTATGGTGAATTGCCCGGTAATCGATGCTGATGGACACGTATTGGAAAAAGAGCGTTATATCCGCAAATATCTCGAAGCGCCTTGGGACAAGCGCTCCACTCCGCTGCGCACGCGCGATCAGCCATGGGATGCCAATCTTTTCGATAGTTTTGAAATGGCGGTGCGCTGGGAAGATCTTAGCCCGAAACAACAGATCGACGAGTGGCATCAGGTTATGGACCGCGAAGGAATGGAGAAGGCCATCTGTTTTCCCACGGGTTCCGGAAACGTCTCGAAGATCCAAGAGCTGCCCTTTCAGATCGCCGTTGCGCGCGCGTGTAACACCCACTTCGCCAAAGAGTTCAATGCGCTCTCTAACCGCGTCAGTTGCGTCGGTGTTTTACCGCTGCGCGATCCCAAAGCTGCGGCCGAGGAACTTCGCCGCAGCGTGGTGGAATTGGGCTTGAAAGGGTTTGAGATTTTACCGATGGGCTTGCCGATGGCTTTAGGCAGCACCTTTTACGATCCCGTATACGCCGAAGCGGAAAGGCTGGGCGCCGTGATAGGAATCCACGGGTCACGCAGCAATTCCCACGAGATCGGCGCAGCTAACTTGTCGACTTTCGCAGAAGTGCACTCGTACGCCTTCACCGTTGGTTTGCTGCTCCAGTTTACCCACGTCGTTTGCCAGGGTCTGCCGGTGCGCTTTCCAAAATTGAAATTGGCCTTCTTGGAGATCGGCGCCACGTGGCTGCCCTATTACCTGGATCGGCTGGATGAACACTGGGAAAAGCGCGCCAAGCACGAGATGCCGCTGTTAAAGGAAAAACCCAGTGATTTAGTCCGCAAGTCCAAGATGTATTTCAGCCTGGAATCGGGTGAGTCGCTTTTGCCTGAATCGATTAATTATCTTGGCGCGGAACACTTTCTTTATGCCTCCGATATTCCGCATTGGGACAACGAGTTTCCCCACAATCTCCATGCGCTGAAAAACCATCCGCGTATTTCCGATAATGATAAGGAAAAGATCTTGTATCGGAACGCCAAGGAGTTGTTTGGCTTATAATATATCTTGATTAATCAGTGCTCCGGAGATCGAGGATTTGATATGCGCCAGCACTCAGCGAATTTGAATTGCTTATTAAACACGTTGTTTTTGTTTCTCGCCTGGATGATCGTTCCGATCGGTTCCTTAGCGGCGGACAAGTTGGTGGCACTATATTCCGCTCATGCTATTCCCTACGCCATGCCGTGGGTTGCGGAAGAGCTAGGTCTGTTCAAAAAATACGATATCGATTTCGCGTTTATTTATATCCCGTCTTCCTCGACGGCTACGTCGGCGATTTTGGCTAACAACGTCGAGGTTGGATTATTGGGCGGAGTGGGCATTGTCAATGCCTACGTCAACGGCGCGACGGACTTGGTGTTCATCGGCAGCATCAAGAACATCATGACGCAAAGCGTGCTGGCAAAACCGGATATTACGAAGTTGGAACAGCTAAAAGGCAAGAGGATCGGCGTAACGCGCATCGGCAGCAACACGCATTTTTTTACGGTCCAAGCATTTCGCCGCGCGGGCATGAATCCGGACAAAGATATCACTTTCATCCAGACTGGAGGCGAGGCGGAGACGTTGGGTGCGCTCGTATCCGGACGTATCGATGCCGCGACGCTATTACCGCCGAGTGATGCCCGAGCGATCTCACAAGGCTTTCGCTATGTGGTTTTCGGTCCCGATATCGGTATTCCGTATGCGGCATCGACGATCACAACGCGCCGGTCGATTATTGCCAAGCGGTCATTTGTGGTCGGTCGATTCATGCGGGCGATGGCGGAGGCGTCCAAATCGATGCATAAGGACAAGGAGCTAGTGTACCGGGTTATGGAGAAGCAGCTCCGAATAAAGGATCGGGCGATTTTGGATGCCAGTTATGCGATCGAGATGAAGGTTATGGAACCACGCCTGGAATTAAAAGCGCAGGCGATTCAGCCGATGATCGAGGAGGTTGCCCGGACCAATCCGCGCGCTAATGAAGTCAAACCTCAGGATCTGATGGACCGGCGCTACCTGGCCGAGATGGAAAGCAGTGGTTTCTTCAATCAGGTGTGGGGGGAGAAGCGTTAATTCATAGTCGAGGATCGAGGATAGAGAATAGAAAATGGCAGATAGAGGATCGGAGTTCGCGATCCTCGATTCTCCATCCTCCATCCTCGATGTTCTTCGATGTCACCTCACCGGTAAGTCTTCGTCTTTCAAGTTAAACCAGTGGCGCGCGTTCTGACCGAGCACGTGGCGGAGTTGGTCTTCGGTCATGCCCGGGATCTTCTTCACTTCGCGCACGGAGTCGGGAAACTCGGAGTCCCAGTGGCGGTAATCCGACGCGTACATCACCTGGGTGATGCCGATGGTATCAAGGACGTAGGGTAAAATCGATTCTTCGGGCTCGCAAGTAAACGCCACTTGGGAGCTCTTGATGATCTCGGAAGGTTTGCGTTTGAGCAGCGGCCACTGCGGTCCGAGCTTGTGAAAATGCTCATCCAATCGTTCCATCCAGAAAGGCAGCCACCCGCAGGCGCCTTCCATGAAGCCGACTTTAAGTTTGGGATAGCGGTCGAATACCCCTTCACCGATCATGTGCATGAGCGCGATCATCAATTCGAAGGGAAACGACGTCATGTGCACATAGCTATATTTTTCCATGCGCTCGCTGCCGGCGCCCATGACGCCCCAGACGCCATACTGCCCGTCATGTTCGGTTTGCGGGTGAACTGACAAGGGCATGCCGATCTCTTGCGCCGCGGCATAAACCGGATCGAACATGCGGTGGCCTAAATTGATGCCATAGACGTTGGTCGGTAGCATAGCGGTAACGATGGCGCGATGCTGCGCCAAATACTCCAATTCCTTCACTGCGGCTGGGGGGTCTTGCACGGGAATCAAGCCGACGCCTTTCAGTCTTTTCGGGTCAGGCGCGAGATATTCTTCGACGAGCCAGCGGTTCACGGCATGGCAAATCACGGCGGCAAGCGGCTTGTCGGCCATGCCGTTAACCATCAGCGCGATGGAAGTTCCGAAGATAATCGCGACGTCGATACCTTCTTCGTCCATATCGGGCAGTCGTTTCAACGGATCGGTCATGCCCGGGCGGCTACGCTCGATGTGACTGGCGAATACGGCGCAGCGGTCGGTGCCGCCGCCCCATCGTCGTCGTCCGGCGAGCCGGCCCTCGATCATTAAATGGGAATAGCCGCTGCTGTCGGTCACGCGACTGGGCGCCAGGTGGGCGAGCTCCTTGGGCATCCATTTGGCGAGTTCGTTATCCGGTTCGTTACAATGGCCATCGGCATCGATCACGATATGGGTCGGCATAGTCGCTCCTTGGCGGGCGCGGGGAAAAGTTTGATTACTTCCTAATCGGCTTCGTTAGGAATTGCAACCAATTCCGCGAAAGCATAACGTTTATAACTGATTTTCCGATCAGAAGGAACGGCGAGCGCCGGGCCAGCAAATGAAAAATATAGCCCTACCTTTGTTGATGGTTTTATTGCTTGTGGATAGCGCCGATGCCGCCTGGCTATTGTGGAAACATAATTTCGTGACCCGACGCGTAGAGGGCACTCCCCGAGGTCTGAGCGCGGAAGGGGACGTCAACAAATGGGAACTGCTCAATGCCGTAGACACTCGAAAAGAATGTCTGGCAGCACTGCGAGTAGAGCACAAAAAAGCCTACGACGGACTGGTGTCGATTTATCCGAACGAACCGGTATCACAGTCGACTCTAGCGGACGGCATCAGCGCATCGGTGTCCACCGGCGCAGAGAAGGGGGGCGGGTCATCGGCTAAGACGACCCAGCTATACTATGAATATACTTTTTGGTGTTTGCCGGCCGGCGTCGACCCGAGAAGCACCAGGCCCGTCAATGAAAAGAAGTAATTTGCCAACTTCTATTGAAGTCGCGATGCGATCCTGAATTCGAAACCGGTCGTGGGGAGACCGAAACCGCACCGCGTGGTCAAAAAACGATCGAAATCTAGATCCGTGGAAAATTTGAAGCGCACCGCACCCGTTTGCTCCCAAAGCTCCCGCGACGGCACCTGGCACCGGCCGCAATCAATTCCTTTGTCACAATCCTGTGGCGGGGAGCCTGTGGTGATGATCGCGGTCGTGCCGATTCTCGGATCGGTCCCGCGCGCGTTGGCACGGACCAGTACGCCTTTGCCCAGATAGTCAACGCCGGGAAATTTGCGAGCAGCGCGGTCGGGATTTAGATCGACGGGCGCTTCTGAGAGGACCCCGCTAAGAATCTCGTGGGTCTTGGCGTCGAATTCGACTTCCTCCCCGGTAGGTAGCGTCACGAGATTTCGGTTCTTGACGTTTACGATGGCCGGCAAATAACTGCGCGGGAAAAAATGCATCAGACTGTTCATGAGTTCACTCAAGCGGAATTGCTTATCGCGTGACGCTGCCCAATCCACGACGAGGAGATGGACATCCTGCCTGGCGCGATCATCGAAGCGAAACTGAAAGTCGCGGGTGAAAAATTGATTTTTTGCGGCGTCCCGCCGCGGCGGAAGTATGCGGTTGCCGCCATAGTTGGAAAATTCAAATCCGACAATCTGCCCTTGACGGGTATTTCGGTACTGCCAAGCTGCGCCGTGCGGCGGTTCACCGGGACGGCTGCTGATCATCGTGTTGTATTCCAGCCGACGTGACGCCAGATCTTTTTCCGGTATGCCGACGATCGATTCGGGCAGCAGCCTTGGAATTGCCACCATGCCCGGTTTTGCGGGTGCCTCGACTTGAGCGGCGGGAACTTGTGGCTCGGGCGGGGGCTCGATTTTGATGGTCGGCGAAGCCTCTGGTCCCTCCGGTGGCGCCTCAGGAATCTTTGCCGGCGAAAACGGCTGGCAGGCTGCTAACAATAAAGCCGTCATTAGGCCGGGAAGCAACGCCATGGTCGTTGGTCGAAGCATTGTTCTTATAATTAAAGCAAATTTCGTATTTCTGTTATATGAGTTTGTCTAATCTTTCACTGAACCGCAATGTCTATGCCTTTCAATCGGCTCATTTGACCTATGAAGAATGCGGAATTTTACGCAAGAAGAGGTATTTGCAGAAACAAAAAAATTCTCCATTTTCGATTTGTGAGCGTTCGCGCGACCTAGCCGCGGACAATTTTATTCGCGAACTCCGATACCGCTGAGCTGTGTGGCCAGGCTACCGGCGGTCATTACGTGACCCGGCGATACAGGCAGGCCGGCGGACTTTAACGCCTCGGCCACCCAGGTATTGCAAGTTCTTAACAAACTGAACTTGCGAGTTGCCGGATAAAATCGGCTGTGGGCGACAAGGCCGGGGCTGGCTCGAGCTCGGCCGTTCGGCTGCGGACGCGAGAAAGTATCGGAGATATACTCGAGCAATCGAGCATGGGCGTCAGCCGCTAGTCGCAGCTGGACGACTTCACCACTTCGATAAAAACTCTGTACATCACCGCTAAAACCGACAACGTGGAGAACGCTGCCACTCGACCAAAACGCCGCCTTAATCCCAGTGAATATGCCAGCATTCGGATCGGGAAAATAGTCCTTGTCGCCCCAGCTGAATTCGATAAATTCCGCGTCGGGAAAGTCGACCAGTTCGGGCAGAGAGTCGAGTGCGATATCGCTTTTGGGCAGAACGATAGCGGCATGCCAGGTGTCGTGAACGACGAAGACGAGTTTGCATGTCGACTCTTGCGTCGTACAAGCCCAATGCGCAAGCGCAGACGCGCAGCTCACGGTCAGCAACAGGCAAATCAAAACGCCGCGTAAGATCATTCGACGAACGCTAGTTGAGGATACGGTCGGAAGCCGACAGCTTGCTGGAAATGCGAGATTATCTCGACTTCCAATTATTTCTCAAATGATTTAGAGGTCAAGGCACCGTTTGGCGCCGTTCCAGGCGTAAAGTGAGGCCGTTTCGCTTAATGTAAACTCGCGACGAATCTTTTCGCTTAGTGATTTGCTCGATCAAGGTCATCAGCGGTTTGGAGGTTTGTGCGCAATCTTGTCCCGGGCCCGCGGCTTTCATTGCTGCCACGGCGTCTTCCCCAGCGAAATAGCGCAGCAATCTCTGGTCGTCGCTCACTCCAGCGCCGCCAAGTTTTGCGCGAAATTCTTTGACTGACATTTCAGGCGGTTCTAATTTGGCCAGTTCTTTGGCTCTCGGCAGATTGAGGAGTCGGTCTTTTAGATTGACGTCTATGGATCGAGCTTCTTCCTCACCCCAAAAGCCGAGCGTATAGAGCAGGACTTCATCGGTCACTTCCTTGTAGCGCGCGCCGACCATCACGTTAATGGCGGCTTGCACGCCGAAGAACTGAGAGTATGGCGTCACCATGATTGGGTAACCAAACTCGGCGCGCACCCGTGAAACTTCTTCGAGAACTTCGGGCAGCTTGTCGAGTTTGCCGAGGTTGGCAAGTTGAAAGCGAAAGTTCGAAATCATACCGCCCGGCACCTGGTGCAGCGGATGAAGCGCATCGTATTCGAGCGGCCTGCCGATTGGCAGATTTTCCCGCTTGGCGATTGCCGTGAAATGTTCGCGCACCGGCTTGATGATCTCTTCATCGACAGCCGTCGTATAACCTAAAGCGCGCGCGTTCATGGCGACATTGAAAACGGAGGGATTGGACGAGCCGTCGGCGAGCGGAGGAATCGCCGTGTTGATCGACGTGACGCCGAGCTTGATCGCTTCCAGACAACAGAGAGAGCCCAGCCCGGTATTGCAGTGGGTGTGGAATTCGAGCGGTTTGCCGTTGACTTCCCGTAAAATCAACGGCACGAGTCGGCGCGTCGCTTCGGGCGTCAGCAAACCGCCGGGGTCTTTGAAGCAAATGCGCGCGACGTCAAGCTTGGCCGCTTGCCGGGTTCGTTCGACAAAATAGTCATCGGTGTGCTTCGGCGAAATCGAGTATATGACATTCAAAATAGTCTTAAGGCCGGCCCTCTTGGCGGCATCTACTGCCTGCTTCCAGTACGACGGCGTGTTCGACGGGTCTGACGTTCGAAGCTCGCTTATGCCGTTGGCGGCCAAGCGCTCGAGCCAGAGATCGGCGACAGCCAAAGGGGTTATCTGAAATGCCAACATGGCGCGGCTGCGGATGCTTCTAAGCGGGGTTTTTTTGATGCGCTGGCGCAGGAGCCGAAGACGTTCCCATGGGTCATCCTTTAGGTCGCGCCCGCATTTTTTGTAGAAGGCGGATGACATAACCTCGATCGCTTCAAAACCGGCACGGTCCAACCGCTCAGCGACCGGTAGCATCATTCCCGTACGCATGTTCGATGCCCATAGGCTCAATTGTCCGTCGCGCAAGGTGGTGTCGACGAAGAAGATTTCCCTCGGACGTGTTGGCTCGCTCATGTTTTAGCTTATCTTTCGTGAAGAGAGTAGCGTGCGGTCGGAGTATTGGAGTGGTGGAGTGTTGGAGTAATGGGTATGCTCTCCACCTCAACACTCTAATACTCCATTACTCCAATCTGCGTCTTTTCAGTATCCTTCTTTGCGCAGCTTGTCGAGAATGCTCGTGTCGATGAAATCGCCAGGCTTGATTTTGCCCGCCGCAGGATTGGCCGCACGCTCTTGTTTTAGAAACAAATCGACGCCTTTCTCATCCGGATACAAATCGCGATCGAGCTGAGCGAGAAGAACATCGTGGTAGTAAGATTTCACGAAAGCTTCGTCGCTGATCTGCAGACGGCGGCTAAGGATTTTGATTGTGCCGTCGGCATTGGACCGTACATATCTCGTGGCGTCGAGCAGTCCTTTGAGGCTGTTCTCCACGACGCGAGGATTTTCCCGGATATAGCTGCGCCTGGTAAAGTAGCCCAACGAAAAGTAATGGGGAATCACCGACGAGAAATCCAGCACCGCACGGAATCCCAACTGTTGTGCGCGCAGGGTGAAAGGCGGGCTGAGAACCACTCCGTCGACAGTACCCGATTGGAGCATGGCGAGCCGTGTCGGCTGTCCCCCCAGGCTCTGGGTAAAAATAATGTCCTTACCGACCTGCATGCCGAGCTTGTCAAAGACGAGACGGCCGGCATAATCCGTGCCGCTGCCAAAATTGCCGATGGCGATTTTCTTGCCGCGGAGCTCTTGAACCGATTTTATGCCATCGCGAGTAATCACGACAAAATCAACGCTATTGCTAAGAGCTCCGATGTAAACAAAGTCGGAACCACCAAGATTGGCGCGAAGCACGGCAGCAGGAGCTGCAATAGCTATCTGGATGTTTCCAGCCAGCATTCCCTCCACAACGCTTTTGCCGCCAGGGATGTAAACTACGTTGACGTCCATCCGATGTTTCTTGAAGAAACCGACGTCGTTAGCGATCCAGAGCGGCGATTGAGTACCAATTAACGAGCTATAAGAAAAAGTGATTTTCTGCGCTTCACCGGCGCCAGCCGTGAAAAGTAAGCATAAGAGTGCAAATAACAGAAGAATTCGAACCCGAGCCATGAGCACCACTCCCATCGTCCGGCAAACAGAAATAGTATATCACGCGATGAGTAATAGGTGGAATTATTCTATATTCACGTACGCTCTAACCCAATCGTGGGGGGTCGCCGTGTGTCCTTGACCGGTGATATCTTCGGCAAGGAATACATCCCCGGGCAAGAAGGTCTCACGAGCTCCGTTGCCAAGTCCAATGTCGACACTCCCGGAGAGGGTAATGACCCAGCGGCGACGTGGCGCGCGGTGATAGTCAACGATATGGGGAGCAAAATCGTTTCTGAACAACAGTCCCGTGGCCGTCCGCGTGGAGTTGAAAAACTCTGAGGCTCGGCTCGAATCCAGTGGCTCAAAATGCGATTGGCCATCGGCGCCTGAGTAGAGTCGATAAAATTTCATGTTGGCCTCCTGATGGATTGATGGCGCGGCTACTGCCGACGACTAATACTGGATTAGTGAGATGAAATACTACGAATACGTCAGCCGGCGGGTCTGTTCTTGACCGGATAAACTTTGATCAATAACCTAGCCCGTGTCGCGAGGGTGACTCAATTCACCCTCGCGAAAGGCGATACGCTTAAGCCTGCAGAAAAGAGTGGATCACGCCCCAAAGCGTATATAGGGCTGTGAAACCGATAGTTCCCCAGATGATACATTTTAGCCACAGCGGAAACTCTTCCATTTTATTCTCCTCGGAAAGCGCCAATGCTTTCGATTGCCCAACGTCTATGAGAATGCAGCGGCGGGATTAATGCTGCCTGGAGCTCTCACCACTAGTTGCACGAGCCGACGGTCGGGGAGGAGATACTAAATCAAAAAGGCTCCCTTGAGTTTGAAAAGTGCCAACACTTTTTTATTGAGACTACTATGACTCTTGCTATCGAAGCAGCAGAAAATAGTCGCGGCTGTCGTGGCTGCAAACGGATATTGTAAATTTTTTGATAGCGGCGAGCTGAAGACAATATTACTATCGTCGTCGAATATTTCGCCGATGGATTTGGCAGTTTCCTGTGAACCGACCGCCGCACAATAGCGGTTCTGCGGACTGGAGCGCGGCGGCGAATCCGGGATGACTAGCGGAAGAACCAAAGCTAAGGCGATGACGATTTTTATCATTATGGCACTTGGTCAAATTACTGCATAGTGAAGGATCGAATAACACGGCGTTTCTTAGGTTCTAAACTCATGGACGGACTGCTCGATGTTCTCTAGGTACTTCACTACCGCTAAAATGTCTACCCAGGAGGCAAGGCCGCAGCCAAGCGGTTGGACTGGCGGCCGTGCCGGACATTCCTGTCAGGACTAGCATTCGATTACGCCAACCGGCTACGTGTGCGACAGGATCGTAAATCGATTGATGGACTTGATTACCACGAGAAGGCTTTCGGTAAGCCGCCACGGGAGAGTTTTTGCGATCGTCAAGCTTTCTGGCTATCTACCGCTAGATACTCTCTTTCAATTTTCTGCCAGTCATCCAAGCCGACGACCTGATCGCGCTCTTTGAAGGTTGTTAGTGAGTCATCGATCGATTCCGTCGTGCCTTCGCGTTTGAGTGTTTCGAGCGCTCTTCTCATGGCGTGAATCGCCGCTCTCTGAGTCTCAGACGGATAAATCGCGATGCGGTAGCCCATCTCTTGCAAGCGCTGCATCGGCAGCATCGGAGTCTTGCCGCCTTTGAAAACATTGACGAGGATCGGGACATTGGGGATTCGGCGCGGGATTTCAGCTAATTCGTTTTCCGACTGTGGCGCCTCGACGAAAATCGCGTCAACGCCGAGTTTGGCGAACGCACGCCCGCGTTTGATCGCGTCGTCGAAGCCATTGACTCCGCGAGCATCGGTTCGTGCAATAATACAGAAATCAGGATCCGTGCGGGTCGCCAGCGCCGCTTGCAATTTCTTTTCCATCTCCGCCAGTGGTATGACTTCCTTGCCATCCAGATGACCGCAACGCTTGGGCGTGATCTGGTCTTCGATATGAATCGCGGCGACGCCGGCGCGCTCGAATTCACGCACCGTGCGCACGAGATTGACGGCATTGCCGTAGCCGGTGTCCGCGTCGGCGATAATGGGAATCTTTACCGTGGCAACGACCTGGGCGGCACGGTCGATGGATTCCGACAGCGTGACCAAGCCGATATCCGGTATGCCCATGCTTCTCGCCACCGCGCCACCACTCAAGTACGCCGCTTCAAATCCCGCCTCTTCGACTAGACGGGCAGAGAGGCCGTCGAAGCAACCCGGGGCCACCAGTAACTTGTCGCGTTTCAGCAGCTGTCGAAGGGTTTGTCGTGAGTTCATGTGATACCTCAGATTATTTAAAGTGATTTCGAGTTCTACGCCGAGTCAACTCAAGACCGGGAGTGCTACTCGATAGGCCTAACAACCCACATATCGATGAATCTATCGACCGGCATTGAGCGCAAGTGCTCGGCATCGAGACAAACATCCATGATCGCTTGGCGCTGTGGCGGAGACAGCCGCGAGGCAAGATTGGCTGCGAATTTCTTGATCAATAAGGGCATGCCTTCAGCGCGGCGGCGGCGGTGGCCAACGGGATACTCCACCGCAACTTTCTCCGTCGCCGATCCGTCTTTGAAAAATACCTGGACGGCGTTGGCGATCGAGCGTTTTTCCGGATCCAGATAATCTTTCGAGTATTGCGGGTCTTCGCGGCAGACCATTTTGCCGCGTAACGCATCGATGCGCGGATCCCGGGCGACGGCATCTTCGTAGTGATCGGCAGTGAGCTCGCCAAAGATCAAGCCGACGGCGGTCATGTATTGAATGCAGTGGTCGCGGTCGGCCGGATTGTGCAGCGGTCCGGTTTTATCGATGATGCGAAGCGCAGATTCTTGCGTCGTGATTTCGACTTTATCGATTTCATTCAAGCGATCCTTGATCAGTACGTGGAGTTTGAGGGCGCATTCTACCGCCGTCTGGGCGTGAAATTCAGCGGGAAACGATATTTTAAACAGCACGTTCTCCATCACGTCGCAGCCCAGCGAGCGACCGAGCACAAAAGGTTTACCGTTGAAAAGCACGTCGTAGAATCCCCAATGTTTGGCTGATAGCGCCGACGGGTAACCCATCTCGCCCTGCATGGCCATCAGCGCAAGGCGCACGCCGCGGCTAGTGGCGTCGCCGGCCGCCCACGACTTACGGGGACCGGTGTTGGGCGCGTGGCGGTATTCGCGTAATGCCCCGCCATCCGTCCATGCGTTGGATAAGCCACTGATAATCTCATCCCGGTTCCCGCCCAACATGGCTGTTGCGACGGCCGTGGTGGCGACGCGAACGAGCAGCACATGGTCGAGACC
>Ga0137403_10002415_pt1 | contig 22844 bp, 24 predicted proteins | sample CZOMad2_1_16fung_FD_122057 | JGI IMG/M metagenome (GOLD analysis project Ga0137403, IMG submission 122057) | Vadose zone soil fungal communities from Angelo Coast Range Reserve, California, USA - CZOMad2_1_16fungal (Hybrid Assembly) | ecosystem: Environmental > Terrestrial > Soil > Vadose zone...
TCTGTGTAACAAACCGCCAATTTCTTGTTTTCTTGAGCAGGTTTTTTTGGCAAGTAAACAAACCGATCCACGAAATTACACGAACCGAAAAACAACTGACACGAAAGCTCCTCGATTTATTTCGTGTAATTTCGTGGATCATGTCTCAGGTTTTTTGGTTGCGGTTCTGCTGCGCTGCGTAATCTGCGTAATCTGCGGATGACCTTAGAGATCAAACCCGGCAAACGATCAGGTTGAAGATTCCTAGCAGTCGTTTTTCGCGCTTTACAATCTCGAGACCCGCGCTTGCTGCGGCGTTTGCAGTGCGCCGGTTCACCCGATCGGCGAAGAGCTTGCTGGTCAGTACATTCAATAGGTCAAAGACCGGGCCTAGCAATCCTCCAGGTCTGACGTGTTCCAGTAGTATGAGCACGCCGCCAGCTTTCACGACTCGCCTGATTTCGGAGAAAGCCTCCGATTGTGAATCCACTGAACAAAATACGAGTGTGGCCAGGGCTGCATCGAATGAATCTGCTGCGAACGGCAAGCACTCGGCGCGGCTTTGCACCAGCGCGAGGCCCGGCGGACGGCTTTTGCCGCTGGCGATTTTCAACATCTCTCCGCTGGGTTCCGTGGCGGCGCCTTCAGCCGCCTTGGGGTATAAAGAAAAATTGAGACCTGTTCCGGCGCCCAGTTCCAGCACGCGTCCCGCTTGCGGAAGATTCTTAAAAGCTTGCTGCCTCAAGCCTCGCAAAAACCACCGTTCAAGCGGCCGCATTGAGGAATCGTAATGCTCTGCTACTTCGTCGTAGGTAGCGGCTGGCATGAGAATACTAACTGTGACTCTTGGGGGGTTCGTGTTATTTCGTGGATTCACTAACGAATCATCATGATGACCTGCCGCTCGCGGCCGCCGTCAAACTCGCACAGAAAGATTCCTTGCCAGCGACCCAACAAAAGCCTTCCATCTTTGAAGGGGATCGTCACTGACGAGCCGGTCAAGCTTGCTTTGATGTGCGCATCCGAATTCTCCTCGCCATGACGAAACCCCATTCCGTGTTGTGGAATCAGTGTGCGCAAGGCATGCAGCATATCGCGCGGCACATCCGGATCGGCGTTTTCATTCACCGTCAGTCCAGCCGTTGTATGCTGCACGTAAAGCACCACTACACCCTCGCTAGCTTCTGACTCGAGCAGCTTTTCCTGGACCTCGTCCGTGAATTCGATTAGTTCTTCGCGGTTATGCGAGCGCACTTTTATGATGAACATAGCGGGATTCTACCGTAAGCCGCAAAACTACTCACGAGAGTCCAACCGCCCGGGTTGTTGTACAAAATCAGCGCAAAGTAGGAAACTAATTAACCTCTTGGCGGATGGAGATGTCGATATGAACCGAGCTGACCTTAAAACGGAATTGAAAAAAGTGGGAATCAGCCTGGATGGTTGGCTCCCCGTCATGCAGTGTGATGCCTGCAAACATCGCTGGGAACCGTTCAATGCCGCCGACGGAGATTCAGTGCCAACCGCGCGGCTGGATTATTGGAAGTGCCCGAACAAATGCAACGCCACCGCTCAACCAGGGCGAGATATGCAGACGGCCATTCCCAGATATCTGATTATTAACGATATTCCCGGGATGATTTTTGGCGATGAAGACTTACCTGAATTTGAACGCTATGTGCATTCAATGGATGCCACTGAAATAGCGAACCGGGATTAGCAACCCGTGCCGCTTTTCTTACCGGCCTTGTGAGGCCTTTCGATTTAGCAAGTACCATCCCGTTGGCAAGACAGCGGCGGCAAGCAGAACTTTGATGATGTCGCCGATGATGAATCTTGTCACCCCTGCGTGCCAGGCAACCGTTGCCGACACAAACTGGCTGAGCTGCGCCCAACCCGCCAACAGAATCACCAAAGAACCGATCGCCATCGCGGCCACAGCCGTGAGAAAGCGCTTGTCCCACCCATGCTCGGCGAAAGCGCCGGTGATGAACGCCGCCGCGGGAAAGGCAACGAGATACCCGCCGGTCGGCCCCAACAGCATCTGAATGCCGCCGGTCCCTCCTGAGAAAAAGGGCAGACCGCAGGCGCCTTCAACCAGATACAAAGTAAGCGCCATGGCTCCGAGTCGTGACCCGAGCAAGGCGCCGGTTAGCGTCACCGCAAAAGTCTGACCGGTGATCGGCACCGGCCAAAGCGGAATGGAAATCTGCGCCGCCAGGGCCGTCAGCAAACTAAAGACAAACGCGACAGCCACCGAGCGAGTCCAGTCAAGCGGCGCCAGCGCAGTCGCCACAAGTGTCTCAGGTTTAGCAAAAGAGTTCATAGGTTTGGAATTTCAGATAGTCAGTTACGGCTTCAAACTGGGCTCAGAGTCTTTGATGCGAAAGTCGGAGCTCGCAGCCTGAAACGCTGCATCGCTGGCGAGCTGCGGCGCCGGAGTGGCTGCTTTCTCTGCGGCCAGATTTCCGATGCGCATCCCGTGGAACGAGCGCCAAACGAAAAACACTGAAACGAGGAAGAACAGGGCAGCGAGCACATGAGTCAAGGTAGTGTCACCGTTGTTTCGATTGTTCAAGCTCACCGCCAGCTCGACGGCCAGCAGACCGAACAACGTAGTAAATTTAATTACCGGATTCAAGGCCACTGAAGATGTGTCTTTGAATGGATCGCCCACCGTGTCGCCAACGACAGTTGCATCATGCAGCGCCGATCCTTTTTGCTTCAAATCCACCTCGACAACTTTCTTCGCATTGTCCCAGGCGCCGCCGGCGTTTGCCATGAAAATCGCCTGGTATAGTCCAAAAATTGCAATCGAGATCAGGTAGCCGATAAAGAAAAACGACTCCACGAAAGCAAATGCCAGCGTTGAGAAAAAGACGGTCAGAAAGATATTGAACATGCCTTTCTGGGCATACTGCGTGCAGATCTGAACTACCTTTTTACTGTCTTCGACCGACGCCTTTTCAACTCCTTCGAGCCGAATATTGGCTTTGATGAATTCGACCGCTCGATAGGCGCCAGTCGTCACTGCCTGGATTGAGGCCCCGGTAAACCAGTAGATCACTGCGCCGCCGGTTATCAGACCGAGTACAAAAGGAGCATGCAGCAGGGAAAGATTCTGCGTGTTGGTCGTTAAGCCGTTGGTCAACGCCATCATGATTGAGAAGATCATGGTCGTAGCGCCCACGACTGCCGTTCCGATCAAAACCGGTTTTGCGGTTGCCTTAAAAGTGTTACCGGCACCATCGTTTTCTTCCAGCAGATGCTTGGCACGCTCGAAGTTGAGGGTCATGCCGTATTTGCTTTTCAACTCCTCGGCCAGATTTGGAACGCTTTCAATCAACGAGAGTTCGTAAACCGACTGCGCATTGTCAGTCACCGGACCGTACGAGTCGACCGCGATCGTTACCGGACCCATCCCCAGAAATCCGAAGGCAACGAGGCCGAAAGCAAACACGGGAGCGGCGACCATCAGCGGATCCAGCCCCATCGTACTGATGTAGTAGGCCACGGACATCAAACCGACCATGGCGATGCCGAGCCAGTAGGCGGAAAAATTTCCGGCCACCAGACCGGAAAGAATATTCAACGAAGCGCCACCCTCTCTTGAGGAAGTGACTATTTCCGAAACGTGCCGTGATTCGGTCGAGGTAAAGACCTTGACCAGCTCTGGAATGATCGCGCCCGCGAGTGTGCCGCAGGAAATAATGGCCGCCAGCTTCCACCACAGCGTGTCGTCGCCCCCGAGAACCGGAATCGTCAATTTCGAGACGACGAATGTGAGCACGACCGAGACGATTGAAGTGATCCATACCAACGATGTGAGCGGCGCTTCAAAGTTCATCTCGTTTGCTTTGGCATACCGCGCTTTGGCAATGGCGTCGTTTACGAAATATGAGAGCGCACTGGCGATGATCATCATGACGCGCATCACGAAGATCCAGACCAATAGTTGTACCTGGATGGTCGGATTGCCAACGGCGAGCAGAATGAACGTAATCAACGCGACGCCGGTGACCCCATACGTTTCAAAACCGTCAGCGCTGGGCCCCACTGAATCACCGGCATTGTCGCCGGTGCAATCGGCAATCACGCCGGGGTTGCGCGCATCGTCTTCCTTGATCTTGAAGACAATTTTCATCAAGTCAGACCCGATGTCCGCAATTTTTGTGAAAATCCCGCCGGCGATTCTCAGCGCCGCAGCGCCCAGGGATTCTCCAATCGCGAAGCCGATGAAGCATGGCCCGGCATATTCCCCGGGGATGAACAGCAGGATGCAGAGCATGATTAGCAGCTCAACGCTGATCAGCATCATGCCAATGCTCATCCCCGCTTTGAGCGGAATGGCGTAAAGCGGAAAGGGTTTACCTTCGAGGCTGGCAAATGCTGTGCGCGAATTCGCGAAAGTATTTACCCGAATGCCGAACCAGGCCACGCCATAGCTTCCGGCGATGCCTATTAAGCTGAACGCCAGAATGATGATCACTCGGGCGGGGCCAAACTCGGCGCCGCGCAGTATTCCGAAGTAGAGAACGATGATGACCGCGATGAAGGCTTCGAGGATCAGAATAAACTTGCCCTGGGTAATCAGATAGGTCTTACACGTCTCGTAGATCAATTCTGAAATCTCGCGCATGGCGCGATGTACAGGCAGTTTCTTCAGATTCATGTAAATCGCCAGACCGAATCCAAGGCCGAGCAGGCAAATAACGATGCCCCCGAGCAGCAGGTTATGGCCATTCATGTTGCCGAAGAATGTGACGTCAGAGAGATCGGGTAATTTCAGGCTGGCCTCGCCGCCTTCGTGTGACTGGGCCGCCGCCGGAATGGCACAGATGGCGAGCAGCAGAACGCTCGAAAGTGGACCCAGGATGTTCTTGAGTGCCGCCGAAGATCGTATGCGGGTTCTAAGCGGAGTTTTATTCAGGTTTTTGCCAAAAGCTGCCAGACAAAGCGACAGGCTGATGACAAGAATCAGCGATAGTTCCACGTTAAAGGTATTCCTTTCTGTTCGTTAAACGACCGGCGAGATAAGCTGCCCCGGGGCTTTGCTGGCGCGATGATAGCCAGGAAGTCGCCCGAAAGCGCCTCCAGATAGCACAGCGCAAAGCAGCGAGTCGCACCAAAAGCGGATATTATTCCCTATCTAACTCGGAACTGTCCAGACGAGAGGGCTGGGTGGTAGGGGTCATTGATTGAGAGATTGTGTTTTCTCTGGCCGTCTTTGCGATTTTCTGACAAGCAAAGCGCGAATGTCTTATTTCGTGTGATTTCGTGGATCGTGATTGACTTAACAAGATCCACGAATTCACCCGAACTGGCTCGCTTTCGAGGGCAGTTCAATCGCTGTCCATCTACTTTTCGACGATGTCTTTCTTCAGACTGGTGACGAAGGTTAGTACTTCGTCCTTCTCCTGCTTTGGTACTTTGAATTTATCCAACGACTCGACGAGATGTTTCGCAGCCGCATCCCAGTCCGCATCTGAAATCTTCAGACCCTGATGTGAAGTTTTCATGTCGCGTCCGGTGTAGATGCATGGACCGCCCGTAGCCTGGCACAACTGATCGAGAATGTGCTGCCGGATCTTTTTCTGTGAATCCACACTATGGCCGACAAAGAACTTGTTGAATCGCTCGTCGTTGACCAGGCGGCCGATGAAATCATCAACCACAGCCGCCAGGGCGTTATAGCCCCCCAGGCGATCGTAGAGAGATTTCTTCTCCTGGGCCATTGACTGAGTTGAAAGCGTAGTGGCGAGGATGAATCCGAGGACAAGGACTGAGAATGTTCTTAAAAGAAAGCTCTTGCTTTTCACGTGTGACGTCTCCTTTTCGAGATCTCCGCTGGGGAGAGAATTGATCACGAACAGAGGAAATACGGAGGAGGGTGCGGTTTTAGATTTCCACCATCCTGAGCATTCAACATTAGGAGCCGCTCAGGAGGAAAATATCTCCGGTGGGTGATTTAACTCCGCCCGCTGGCTCAAGCGTGACTGCAAAGACACCGCCACCCAATGCGGCAGCCGGGATCTGATCCTTCAAATCCCCATTTCCTGTTGAGTCAGTTGTAAACACGCGCCCGGGGACTTTTTGGTTACCCACAATGAACCAGAGCTGGTACGCCTTTCCAGCAGGTGCTGCCGGCAGTCCGCTGGCAAGCATCATGACTCTACCAGTCTTGTCGTAAGCGATCATGGCATGCGCGTCCCTGGCGACATTTGTTCCGGCAAGGTCCGCCATGCGGGCGCCGGGTTGGGTGAGAAAGGCGATTATTTCGCGCTCACGATCAAGTCGTTGTTGTGACGCCTTAATCTCACTCGTCAGACGCGCGATTTCCTTCTGTCTGGCTCTGTTTTCTCTCCATAACGCCATCACTGAGATAAGTAATGCGAGCACTGCAATCGCAGCGGCAATTGCTCCCAGCGATCCCGCTGAAGCCCAGATGTTTCTCGTCGCCGTTGCAGCAAATGGGATCACCCTGGCTGCCTCGGTGCTTGACGTTCCAGCCGGTTCTTCGAGGTCGCGACGCTCCGTTTCTATCTGAGCCATAATGCGTTCGCGGACCCCGGGTGACGGTTCAGCGTCGCTGCCGGCGAAGGCCAGTGCAGCCGCCGTCGAGCGCCAGACTTCCAGCTCACCACGGCAAGCCAGGCAAGCGGTCAGATGTTCTTCCACGACGCGCCGGTCGGCGACGTCCAGCGCCGAGAGGGCGTGGGAAGCAAGCATCTCCTGGATTTCTTCGTGGGCCATTAACAACTCAATTCGCTATGAATCAAAACTCCCAACCTTGTCTGCGAGCAGCTCGCGTAACTTCATCATGCCGGAACGCATTCGCGTCTTGACTGTTCCCAGCGGGGCTCCCAGCCGTTTGGCGATCTCCGATTGCGTAAGTCCTTCGAAATAGGCGAGAACCAACGGGGCCTTTTGCTCATCCGAAATTTGCGCTAATGCCTGGGTGACAATTCCTCTTTGTTCGGAGCGGAACGCGTCATCGACCGCATCTGCGACGGCTTCAGCCGGATCGCTGGCGCTGGCAGTTGCCACGCGCTCGCGCGCCGCAAGCATTCTTAAGCGATCAATCGCGCGACTGCGTGCCAGGGTAACCAGCCAGGTAAAAGGCCTGCCCCGGAGTTCGTTAAAATCCGCCGCCCGCCGCCAGACTTGCAGGAAAACCTCCTGCAGGACGTCCTCAGCCTCCTCGCGGCTACTCAATATACGCATGAGGAGTCCAAACAGGATTATGCGGTAACGGTCATAGAGACACGCCAGGGCCTGCTCCTCGCCGCGAGCAATCGCGTGCAGGACCTCGATGTCGGAAATTTGTGCTTTCTCAGTTTGCAATCCGTCAGCTCTGGGGCTTAGCTAATGTACGGACCAGGTATGGAAAAAGGATTGGGTGGAATTTAGAAATTAGAATTTAGAATTTTGCGTGATTAAGGCGACCCACGTTATGGCCTGTACCTTCCGGCTATCACAAAATTCTAAATTCTACTAATTTCTAAATTCTAAATTACGCGACCGTGATGTCTGGCGCCAGGTAAACGTCCTGAATAGAGTTGAGCAAATCCACCCCTTCGGACATTGGGCGTTGGAAAGCCTTGCGTCCCGAGATCAATCCCATGCCGCCACCGCGTTTGTTGATGACGGCGGTGCGCACGGCTTCCGCCAAATCGCTCGCACCTTTGGATTCGCCTCCGGAATTGATCAAGCCACAACGACCCATGTAGCAATTGGCCACCTGGTACCGCACGAGGTCAATCGGATTATCTGTGGTGAGCCGCTCATAAACGAGTTTATTCGTTTTCCCATAAGCGGACCCGAGCGCCTGTTCGACTGCTTTGTAACCCCCATTTCGCTCGGGCAGTTTTTGTTTGATTATGTCTGCCTGGATAGTTACGCCAAGATGGTTGGCCTGTCCGGTAAGGTCGGCTGAAGCATGCATGTCCCCTTCGGGAGTTTTAAACTTCGGGTTGCGCAAATAACACCAGAGAATGCAGGCCATCCCCAATTCGTGAGCTTCGGCGAACTTTTCGCTGATTTCTGTTATCTGCCTGGTCGATTCGTCCGATCCGAAATAGATCGTTGCGCCTGCCGCCACTGCACCCAGATTGTGAGCTTCCTTCACCGTGCCAAACAAGACCTGGTCGAATTTGTTCGGCAGCGTCATCAATTCGTTATGGTTGATTTTGACTATGAAGGGGATCTTATGAGCATATTTGCGCGCCACGGTGCCCAATACCCCAAAAGTTGAAGCGACGGCATTGCAACCACCTTCGATGGCCAGCTTCACGATATTTTCCGGATCGAAATACTTCGGGTTTGGGGCAAAGGAAGCGCCGGCGGAATGTTCGATTCCCTGATCGACCGGAAGGATCGAGAGATATCCCGTTCCCGCCAGCCGGCCGTGGTCGAACAGGCTTTGCAGCGAACGCAGCACAGATGGGGACCGATCGGAATATGCCCAGACCCGGTCAATAAAATCGGGACCGGGCAAGTGGAGGTTCTCCTTCGGGATCGCCTGGGCCCGGTATTCCAGGAGCTTTTGCGCGTCGGCTCCCAGCAGCTCTTCAATGCGATCCAGAGATTTTTCTCCTCGTTGGAGTTCAGTGGCCATGTTTACGGATCCTCCTGATCTAGGCGTTTGACGGGCGAATTAGATGTGTGCGCTGTGCTCGAATTATAGCAATTGACTCTGAGTTTTCGCCAGCCTACGGGTCAGTTGAGTCACGAAATTCCACGAGCAGAAGCCACTTAATTGTCTCCGGAATGTTTTGGCAGCATCGCGAGTGTTCGAATTACAACATCCAATAGTGCTCGAGGGGCGTGCGTTTACCGAAACCGTTCGGGTCAAACTGCCGGCCGGGTTCGACGTGGATGAAATGCCAGACCCTGTTAATCTGCGGGTTGCGTTTGGCTCGTATGAAACCAGGTATGCCGTTAAGGATGGCGAGCTGATCTTCACGCGTTCGTTGTCTCAACGCGCCTCCACTATTCCTGCGGATGAATACCAGGGCGTGAGGAGTTTTTACGAGCGCATTCGTTCAGCGGAACAAGCGCCAGTTGTGCTGGCGAAAAAATAGTCCGCCAACTCTTGTTCGAACTCGGTTCTTCACTCCGGAGGAGTGACATGTCACTCCTCCGGAGTGCTACGCCTAACAGGCTAGCCTTGTCAACGCCTGGAAGCTTTCCCTTAGTCTTGCACCGACGCTTCCCGCTGTTAGTGCGTACTGACGAAAATCGAAAGTTGTGACTATTGCCACCCCCAAACTCGCCGAGGTAAGAAAAATTTCGTCAGCTTCAGCGAGGTCTGCCATCTCGTAAACGCCCTCGACGACCGGAATGAAATGCTTTTCCGCTAACTCGATTACCGCCGCGCGCGTTACGCCGGCCATCGCTCCCGTGTTCAGGTTCGGCGTGTGGACGGTCCCGTCCTTTACCCAAAATATATTGGCCATGGTCGTCGAAACGATCTCGCCGCGCTCGTTAAGTATCACTGCTTCGTCAAAATCCCGCGAGTGCGCCTCTTCCCGCGAAAGTACGTGGTCCAAATAGTTCAGACTCTTTATTCCTGCCAACGCTGAGAAGGTGTTGAAGCGGTAAGGCGAAACCGCAAGCGTCATACCCTGGCTCCTTACCGGCTGCGGGTCGCTGGTCATTATCAGCAGATCGGTCTTCGGTCCCGCCAGCGTTCTTGTTTTCCAGCTATCACGACCGCTGCGCGCCAGGAGGATGACTCGCGCCCGACCCTGATCAACCTGATTGACCGCGAGCAGCTTCTCCAGCGCCTCGCCGACGCTTTTTTCCGTTAGCCCGGTCATTTCTATGCTCAGTTTTCCGGCATGATCAGCCAGACGATCCCAGTGTTTGGACCAGAGAAAAGGACAGCCATTGTGAATGGCTAGCGTGGTGAAGACCCCGCGTCCGTAAAGCATCGCGGAGGAAACAGGTGCGACTCGTGCTTTAGTCGCATCGACCATAGTCTTGTTGAGATAGATAACCGCGTGCACGAGCGGTACCTCAAGGAATTACGGATTGCGGATTGCGGATTGCGGATTGTGGAATTCGTATTGCGGATCACCAAGGGTTTTCGTCATTAGATTTCTGTGCATTCGCTCATTCAAAATCCACAACTCGAAACCCGCAATCCCAAATCCGCAATCCGCCATCATTCACGGCCGGCGGCCATTGCCTCAGTCTGGAGTTTTTGTGAAAGGGCGTTGCTCCAGACACTTTCGAGCGCGTTGACATTCAAATCCACTTCTATTGTTTGGTTACAGGCTATTCGCAGACGAGCGCCACCAACTCGACCGATGACCTGGAAAGGTGAGCTGGTTTTTTCTGCTAGTTCCGCAACCTGCGCTAAAGCACTTTCCGGCAGGCTTACCACAATCCGGGAAGGTGTTTCAGCGAAAAGCGCTGCCGCAGCGGGCAGCGAAGTTTCAAGATCAATCTCCGCGCCGATTGCCGGCCGCCCCAAAGTTGAAAAGCAGCATTCAGCAAGTGCCACCGCCAAGCCGCCATCCGAACAATCATGCGCCGATGTGATGAGTTCGCTTTCGCATGCTGCCAGACAGACAGTTTGAACCGCGCGCTCAAGGTTGAAATCGAGCTTTGGTAAATGCCCGTTCTGGATCATGTGTTCTGTCGTGCGTCCGAGGACAGTCCCCGCGAACTCGCTCACAGACAGGTTATCATTTGTAACTCCTAGCAGAGCCACGAGGTCGCCCTGATTCTTAAAGCCCGGTTGTAAAACCCGCCGCACATCGTCGACCAGCCCGACCATTCCGATTACCGGCGTAGGTGGTATGCCACGCCCTTCAGTTTCGTTATAAAAAGAGACATTCCCCGAGACGACTGGCGTGTTCAGAGCGCGGCATGCTTCAGCCATGCCGGCGATTACTTCCGCAAACGACCACATGACTTCCGGACGTTCAGGCGAGGCAAAGTTAAGGCAGTTGGTGATGGCGATTGGCCTGGCGCCGACGCAAACAACATTTCGCGCCGCCTCGGCCACTATCAGCTTTGCCCCCTCGCGAGGGTTGACGGCGCAGTACCTGCCGTTTCCATCGAGCGTCATGGCGAGTGCGCGCCGCGTCTCTTTGATTCTTACCACTGCGGCGTCGGCTCCTGGCAAGACGGCAGTGTTGGTGCGCACCATGTGATCGTATTGACGATAGACCCAGGATTTAGAAGCAATATTGGGAGAGGCCAGCAATTTCAACAACGCATCTGCTGAAGAAGAAGTCGGGAGTCGCGAGTCGGGAGTCTGGAGTCCGGGAGAAGTCAAGTCCGGACTCCCGACTCCCGACTCGCGACTCCAGACTTGCATTGGTCTTTCATAACGCGGCGCTTCGTCGGTTAGAGCGGCGACCGGGATATCTGCGACCGTCGCTCCGTTGTGGACCACGCGCATGTGCGAACCTTCACGCACCCTCCCAATTACGACGGCGTCCAGGTCCCATTTGCGGAAGATATCGATTACTTCGCGCTCCCGTCCGGAATGAGCCACGATCAGCATGCGCTCCTGAGATTCGGATAACAGCATCTCGTAAGCAGTCATTCCCGTTTCGCGTTGAGGCACCAGCGACAGATCGAGTTCGATCCCGGTGCCGGCACGTGCGGCCATTTCACACGATGAAGAAGTCAGGCCTGCCGCGCCCATATCCTGGATGCCGGCTACCGCTCCACTGCGCATTGCTTCAAGACAGGCTTCGAGCAGAAGTTTTTCGAGAAACGGATCGCCCACCTGGACCGTCGGCCTTTTTTGCAGTGCCTCTTCGTCAAACTCAGCCGATGCCATAGTAGCGCCGTGAATACCGTCGCGGCCCGTCTTTGCGCCTACGTACAAGACCGGATTTCCGATGCCACTAGCCTTGCCGAAAAAAATCTGATCGCTGCGCACCAGCCCGAGCGCGAACGCGTTGACCAGCGGATTCAGTGCATAGCCATCGTCGAAGGCAACCTCGCCGCCCACCGTCGCGACGCCAAAAGCGTTTCCGTAATGTGCTATCCCCGCGACGACGCCAGCCAGCAGCGATCGATTGCGGCGCCCATATTGCGAATCGTCCAGCGAACCGAAACGCAAACTGTTCAGCGAAGCGACCGGTCGCGCGCCCATTGTGAAGATGTCGCGCAGGATCCCTCCAACGCCGGTGGCTGCGCCCTGAAAAGGTTCGATGAACGAAGGATGATTGTGTGACTCGATCTTGAAAGCCGCACACCAGCCGTCGCCGACATCCACGACCCCGGCGTTTTCACCCGGCGGGACAATTACCCGCTCGCCCGTGGTGGGCAGGTTTTTCAGATGCACCCGCGACGATTTGTACGAGCAATGCTCGGACCACATTACTGAGAAGATGCCTAATTCTTCCAGACTTGGTTCTCGACCCAGTAGCTCTTTTATTCGTTGGAATTCTTCCGGGGTGAGATTGTGAGCTGAAACGATTTCGGGCGTGATGGGTTCCATAGTCTCAGTAGGTGGGAGCAGGCACCAGGCGCGAAAGAGGTACTGCCTTGCGGCCTACTGTTTCGCGCCGACTTGTTTTTCGATTGCGGCCCGAAGCTCCTCGGGAGCTATTCGGCCAAAGTGCTTGTAAGCAATGTTCCCGTTGGCATCGTAAAGAAAAGTTGCGGGCAGGCCGCCGCTCCATTGCGCATCAACTGCCGTAATCGGGACTTCCGGATCGGGGACATTCAGGAGGTAAACAGGCATCTGGGCTTTCATCGAGCGCAAAAACCTGGGCACCTCCGTCTTAATGTCTTTCAGATCGTCTAAAGAGATAGCAATGAAGTCGAGGCCTTTGCCTCTATAATCCGCATCGATCTTAACGAGGTCGGGAAACTCGTCGCGACAAGGATCGCACCAGGTGGCCCAGAAGTTTACCAGCAACGGACGTTGGGAATCCCGTTTCAGCAAACTCTTGAGCCGCTCAGTGTCGATCTCCGTAACCGCTGGAGCCGTCGTCGCGGCGCGGTGCATGCGCTTTGCCGAGCGCTTTTGTGCCGGCGCCGCGAAGCCTGTCAGCTGAATGCTTAAACAAACGGCCAGGAGGGTAAGTCTTCTATGCAATGTTCTTTCCTTATGCCCGTTTAATGGTGCAGCCGAAAGCTTTCGAGGTAGTTTTCTCAATCGACTTGCCGGCCAAAAGAGCGTCGAGAGCTTCACGCAGCTCGCTGGAATTCACTTGCGATGCATCGCGGCTGTTGTCGATGCGGCCGTGATAGACCAGTTTGTTGTTAGCGTCCAAAACATACGCCTCAGGCGTGAATTGCGCGCCCAGGCGATCGGCAAGTTTGTTGCCCGGATCTTTCAGAATCGTGAACGTCAGGTGCTTCTCGGCCGCGTGCGCTTTTACCGCATCCGCCGGTTCAGTGTTGTTGGCGTTAACGCCAATCACGGTGATGCCCTGAGCTTTGTAATCCTGGGCTAGTTTTTCCATCCGTTCATTGTAAGCGTTCGATACCGGGCATTGGACTGCGATGAAGATCAACACCGCGCCTTTTTTGCCCTTGAGTGAATTGAGCGAGTGTTCTTTGTTGTCTGTGTCGGGCAAAGTGAAGTCTTCCACCATGGCGCCAATTGCCGGCGGCGCCGGAATGTCGTTGTCAACAATACGTCCACTGCTGGCGATGGCGGCAACTCCGATTACGAACAGAGCTGCCAACAACAGCGACACTGCGTTCTGCTTCTTCATACTGAGTCTGGTCCTTTCGAAAGTTGGTAAATGGAAGGCAAAGATTAGCAGCGCCGCCGAGGCGTGGCAAGCGAGCCGGTGTGTTGATTTGACGTGGTGGCACAAAAAACCAATCCACGAAAGCACACGAAATTACAGCAAATCGTAATACCAATGTTTCGTGTGTTTTTCGTGGATCCGTTTTGTCTGTCAATACGAACTAAAGAGCCCGCTCAGTGCCAGCGCCTGCCAAGAAATTAAGGTGAGGATCAGAGCCTACTAAGCCTGAGAGCTGTCATAACTCCCAAAGACAGTTGGTTCAGTTTTGGCGCCATCGAATGGCGGTGGGCTGCTATTGTTCTTCTCCTCATTAAGGTCGGCAGAGATGGTGCGGCCGGTTCGGCGCAGCGCTTCGCGGAATTCACGGGCACTCGCATAACGATCCTGCGCATCTTGCGCCATCGCCCGGTTGAGAATCGCGGTAATCTCTGCGCCGACCGACGGATGAATTTCGTTTGCCGGCTTGAGCGGATCTTTCTCGCCCGCGGCCAACGCCGCAGCCCGCGTCAGCGCATCTATCGGTTTGTGGCCGGTAAGTAGGTAATACATGGTTGCGCCCAGGGCGTAGATGTCGCTCTGTGGGCCGGTAGAGAGATCCTGAATTTGCTCTAGCGGAGCGTACTGGCGCGTGTAACCGAAGAACGCGGCAGAACTGGTGCCGGATTGATCGGCCGGTTGCGCTCGCGCCAATCCGAAATCCAGTAGCGCAATTTGGCCGGTTGCGGTCAGCTTGAGGTTGTGAGGCTTGATGTCCCGGTGTATGACCTGCCGATCCTGCGAGTGCAGATAGATAAGCGCGTCGAGCAGTTGATCGGTCCAGGCAACGACCTGTTCGCGGGGGAAAGGGCCGGGTTGTTGAGCGATGATCTTTGCCAGATCGACGCCGGTGATGAATTGCATTACCAGAAAAGCCCGATCACCCTCAGAAAAATGATCGCTGACCCGAGGCAGTGCCGGGTGTTGCAGCCTGGCCAGCAAACGTGCTTCCTGCTCGAGTTGCTTGAGAGCGGAAGCCTCGGCTGAAAGAGTCTCTTTCAAAGCCACGGTGATATCCAACCGCTGGTCTGTTGCCTCATAAACGGCGCCCATGCCGCCCCTTCCCAATTGCCGAATGATGCAGTAACGGCTCTGGAGCACCGTGCCGGCTGCTAGGGCAGCGGCTGGTGAATGCAGTTTTGTTTCATCCGAATTTGACAAGGTTTTTTCGAGATTGGTCCGGGGGTCAAGGGACTGCGCGAGACGAGATGGCGCCGGCCAAAGGTGTTTCTTATCGGGTTTACTCGTTGTGCGGGGCAATTGGCTCTGATTCGAGCCTGCGATTCTAAGCGGCGTGTGTGGAGTTCGCCGCCTCGAACAGGAGTATATAGCAAGCCTTGTAAGGGACACAAGGCCCTACGTGATCCACGTGATCCACGAAATCACACGAATCCAAGTTTGTGTAATTTCGTGGATCGATTTGACTACTAGAAAAAAAAGCTCAAGAGAATGCTACGGACGTTCGCGCAGACGCTCACCTTTGTCGTCCGGACGAAGCGGAGCAGGTTTTCCTCGTGACATTTCAGGCCGCACTACCTGCTCTGAACGCAATAACTGTTTTTGCTTGCCCTTAGCAGCGGGCGTGATCTTGCCAAACAACCCGTGGTTCTCGTGATCAATGCCCGCCGTAAAGAAAAGTGCATTCGCTGGTCCTGCGGTAGCGTTGTTGCCGAAGGCCAGGGCCCACAACCCGTCGATAGTCAGTGGATGGCCCAACAGCCCTTTAAGCAAGCCGTGGAAGTTCCCGTGCTCCTGATCAAAAGTGGCGATCTCGCCGCTGCCGAATTGGCCCACCAGCAAACGATTACTCTCCTGTCCGAAATCATCGGGAGCAAGAGCGATTCCCCACGGCGCGTTCATCCAATGACCGGACCTAAGCTGAGTAAGCAGGACGCCATTCGCATCATACCGATCCACAAAGCCCAACCCTGGACCATCGACCTCGTCTTTCTTTTCCTCGTCCTGTTTGGCATACATCACGTAAACGTCCCCATTGATGTTTTGCACGTTGAAGGGAGCGAATCCTTCAGGTATCTCAGGGTCATTGAAAGCTCCAGCCGATAGAGTAGCTGGGGCAAAGGTCCCGTCAAACACATCAACCGTTCCGGTAAAGAAATCGGCGACGTAAAGGAAATTAGCGCCGTTTCTTTGCGCCAACGTGGCGCCTTTGTAAACCGCCGCACCGGAATGATTTACCTTGATGATGGCATGAGTGGGATCCACGCTTGGGTTCCAGCCGGAAATGGTCCCGTCCTCGCTGACAAAGATAAAGCGTGAGGCGGTGTTGGGATCGTTGGCTACGAGTCGAAAATCCGTGCTTGTATTTGCGACGGTCCCGGTTGGGGCTGATTGCCCGCTGGCCCCGTTGACAGTGACAACCAGAGGGCTAGCCGGAGGGAATCGTTGTCCGGCGCCGTTGTAAAGTGTCGAGACTCCCGTGCCGTTATCCGAGACCCACCAAGGGCTGCCTTGGGTGCGCGTCAACCCCCAGGGATTCACCAGATTTGGATCTGTTGTGGCTGCGAGACCTGGTATATCGGAAACAAGATTTGTTTGTACGTAGTGCTGTGCATTCGCGTGGATTGCCGCGACTGTGATGATCGCGAGGACCGTGATAATCGATCCCAACCGTCGCTTTCCGCGACTGGGAAGAAACCGCAAGGATGGTGCGCACATGAAATTTACTCCTTAGAAAAAGAGCACGTTAGAAAAAACGGGGGACTCCTATGTCTGACGAGGCAGGAAAAGTACTGTTAGCTTTTCGGGGAGTGCTGTGTATTTACTCCAGACTTGGTCCAGAGTCAAGAACTCAGGCCCTGTTTGAGATGAAGCTGTGCCGGCGAACGATGATAACAATGACTGTTAAAGTGATCGTGACCGCTGCTGATAACAAACAGAACTGGCAGAAGTGTCTAATGACAAAAGCCTGCAGATAGAGGAGCCATAGCGTTGTGAGGAACATAAGTCCAACGACTACTGACAACAATTTACCAGCGAATGAATACTTGAACGCCGCGAGTGTGGCCAGACTGAAAACTAAGAAGTAAGCTGCTGCGCCAACCGCTGCCAGAGGAATACCGCCGATGGTTGCGTAGGGACTGCTTAAGACCTCAGAGCATCCGGAGATCACCGTGCAGCGTACGCTCCGGCCCGAGAGGTGTTCGACGGTGAGGTAAATAGCATCAGCCAGACCAGCGAGGGACACAATCGCCGCCGCTGCATACAGAGCCATCTGGGATCGTTCGCTTCTTATTGGGGTTGCGAGGAGCTTTTCAGAAGTCATTGGCTGGCACTTAACGAGAACTTGACTGTGTTCGGCGTGGAGGGTCTGTAACGTTTGGCGAGCGCTCACTTGCCGTGGATCTCTTTTTGAATGATGACTCGCAGCTTTTCAGGCGCCAGCGACTCAAAAGGAATCTCTCGGCCGTTAAGGAAAACGGTTGGAGTTCCACTGACGTTCAGCGAGTGAGCACGTTTGCCATCCTCAAAGATTCTTTGTTCAACGATGTCGCTGCCGAGATCGCGTCGATAACGATCAAGATCGAGTCCCACCTGGGTTGCATAGCTCTCAAAGATCGGACGAACATCAAAGACGTCGCGCCAGGCCTTCTGGTTCTCATAGATCATGTCGTGCATTTCCCAAAACTTTCCCTGCAGGCCGGCAGCCTCTGCGGCCCGCGCTGCCGCCAGCGCATGCTCGTGCGTGGGCACCAGGGGAAACTCGCGAAAGATGATTCGCAGGCTTGGTCCAAACTCACCCTGCATCTGTTTTAATACCGGATGGAGCATGCCACACGGTGGACATTGGAAATCGCCAAATTCTTCAAGCGTGACTGGCGCGTCTGCTGAGCCTTCCGTATGTGGTGGTTCTGCGCCCGGCTCGGTCGGTCCGGATGGCTTTGCATCCTCACCGGTCGGGCCTCCAGCCGGCTTGTTGGAGGCCGTTGGCACACCACCAACAGCAGACATAGCAGGGCTCGCGGATTTTTTAACATACCAAGCGGTTGCGGCCGCCGCGGCGCCCAGCACCACAATGATAATGAGAAAGGGAAATAGTCGTTTCATCGCTGTAGATCGGAGTTTATGAAATCAAGCGGCGGCGGCCAGGGTAGCTGCAAGTGATCGAAATATGTCTCTGCCATCACTTGAGCCCAGAAGGTCTTCACAAGCGCGCTCGGGATGTGGCATCAGGCCGAGTACATTGCGCCCGCGATTGCAGATCCCGGCAATATTATCTCGCGAACCATTAGGATTGGCGTCCTCAGCAAGGTCGCCTTCTTTGTTGCAATAGCGGAAAATGATTCGCTCGTCCTGCTTGAGAGTTTCCAGTGTGGCATCATCGCAAACGTAATTACCTTCCGCGTGAGCGATAGGCAAACTGAGGATCGAGCCTGGTTTCAATTCGTTTGTAAAAGGCGTATCGGAGTTTTCAACTCGTACCAGCACGTGTTCACAGATGAAATGCAAGTCGCGGTTTCGGATCAGCGCGCCGGGCAGCAGGCCCGCTTCGCAGAGGATCTGAAAACCGTTGCAGATGCCGAGGACAAAACCCCCGGCGTCCGCGAATCTCTTTACCGAATTCATCACCGGTGAGAACCGGGCCAACGCTCCGGCCCGCAAATAGTCGCCATAAGAGAACCCACCCGGGATGATCACTGCATCATACGCACTCAAATCCGTGTCGCGATGCCAGATAAAATCTACCGGTTGACCAACATGTTTTGAGATCACGTGATATGCGTCGTGATCACAATTTGAGCCGGGAAAAACAATGACACCGAACTTCACGCTTCAATCTCCACGCGATAGTCCTCGATAATCGGGTTCGACAGCACTTCGCCAGCCATCCGGGCGACCGATTCGCGCGCCTGTTTTTCGTCCAATGAACCATCAAGCGAGATTTCGAAATATTTGCCCTGGCGCACATCGGTAATGCCAGCGAAACCCAGCAACTCAACCGAGTGTTGGATTGCCTTGCCCTGGGGATCCAGCACCCCCGGTTTCAAATTGACATAGACTCTAGCTTTCATTCACCCTCAAGTTTCCGGTCCACACGCTCTCTGTTCTCTGAGCTTTGCCTCAAAAGTCTACTTCGGCTTTGCAAGGCCGCAAAGAAGCACAAAGAGCGCAAACGATATAGAAGACCTTTGTGCTTTTTGTGCCTATTTGTGGCTATTAAGGCAAAGGTTGTTCTCTGCCTTAGCAAAGGGACAGATCCAAAAAATCTAACCACAGGGGCACAGAGATCGCGGGACGCTAAAAGTCTCTCAAATTAGGAATACCACCAACTTCCCAGGTTGTATTGCGATCATTGCCGCTCTTGCCCTATAGTTGGCAAAATTTTGGGCGGCCCGGTCTTCTCGTTGTTGATCTTAACCTTAACGGTGCCCGAGATTGAAATACAGATCGGCGTTTTCTACTTTGGCTTAAGGGCCCGTCTCGCAAAGATTCGCGCATCTAAAATCGTCTCCGGGAGAGATTTCAATGAACCAACAAATTTCTGAAAAGTCGGCTATCGGTCTGGATGGCAATCTCGCGGCTGCTCTTGGCTATCCTATCGGCATACTCGGGCTCATCAATTTCATCATTGAAAAGCAGAACCGGTTCGTAAAATTTCATGGGATCCAATCCGTACTCTACTCGGTGGGGTTGGGGGTTGCGTTCACCGTCCTCTGGATTATCATGATCATCATTGGCTTTATCTTGTCGGCTATCTCTAACACTTTGGGACTGCTCGTCTGGACGCTGTTCAGTCTGATTGGACTGGCGGTCTTTGTGCTTTGGTTTGGCGGCCTCCTATTCTTCGCCTACAAAGCCTACCAGGGACAGATGTTCAAGCTGCCAATTGTCGGAAATCTCGCCGAAAAACTGGCCAATAAGTAAAGAGTCTGGAGTCTGGAGTCGCGAGTCTAGGAGTCCGGAGTTTCCGAGTTGTATCTTGCATTCGAGACAGGACTCTCAGACTCCAAGACTCCGGACTCCAAGACTCGCGGGACTCCAGACTCGCGACTCCAGACTCGCGACTCCAGACTCGCGACTCCAGACTCTAGACTCCAGACTCGCGACTCCAGACTCTAGACTCCAGACTCCAGACTTTTAAAAGACGCGTTCAAAGATCGCATCGACGTTCCGTAAGTAAGTGTCCAGCGAAAAGATTTTGTCGATCTCTTCCATGGAAAGCTGCGCTGAGATTTCGCGGTCGGCCTTAACCAGCTTTTGAAACTCCTCGTTCTTGTCCCATACACGCATTGCGTTCCGCTGAACCAGTTCGTAAGCCACCTCGCGCGAAAGTCCTTTCTTGGTCAGCGCGATTAACAACTGCCCGCTGAAAATCAGCCCTCCGGTCGCTGCCAGGTTCTCGAGCATTCGTTGCGGATAAGCCACCAATCCCCCGATCAGTGTCGCAGCCTTGTGCAAAATATAATCCAGGGCGATGCTGGAATCCGGCAAGACAATGCGTTCCGCAGACGAGTGAGAAATATCGCGTTCATGCCACAGGGCGATGTTCTCGAATCCGACGAAGCTGTTTGCCCTGATGACTCGGGCGATCCCGCAAATCCGCTCAGAAATGATCGGATTGCGTTTATGCGGCATCGAGCTCGATCCCTTCTGACCTTTCGCAAAGTGCTCCTGTGCCTCGCGCACTTCGGTGCGCTGCCAATGACGAACAGTCAGCGCAAACTTATCGAGCGATGAAGCGATTAGCGCGAGCGTACTCAGGTATTCCGCGTAGTTGTCGCGTTGAATGATCTGAGTAGAGATAGGTGCTGCTTTCAAACCAAGTCGCGCGCATACTTTTTCTTCGACGATCGGATCCAGCAGAGCAAAGGCGCCCACTGCGCCGCTGATCTTTCCCACCGCCACTGCCGCTCTGGCCCTTTCCAGTCGCTCGCGGTTGCGCCGCATTTCGTCATACCAGAGTGCGAAGGTGAGTCCGAACGAAGTGGGTTCGGCGTGAATGCCATGAGTTCGACCTACCTGAGGGGTGTCTTTGAACTCAAAGGCGCGCTTCTTCAGCACTGCGAGCAGTGCATCGATTTTGGTGAGCAGAATGTCGCATGCGTCTCTCAGGAGCAACGCATTTGCCGTATCAACGACATCGGAAGAGGTCAGGCCGAAATGAACAAAGCGCGCGGCCTCACCAATCTCTTCAGCAAGGTTGGTGGTAAAAGCAATAACATCGTGATTTGTGGTCTTCTCGATCTCCTTAATGCGATCAACTGAAAAACGGGCGCGCGACTTTATTTCCGCTACGGCTGCGCTGGGAATCGTGCCCATTTCAGCATGAACTTCGCATACGGCCAGCTCGACATCGAGCCACTTTTGGAATTTATTCTGCTCAGACCAGAGCGCACCCATTTCGGGCAGCGTGTATCGTTCGATCATGATTCCTCGGCGAGTCTGGAGTCTGGAGTCTGGAGTCTAGAGTCGAGAGTCCGGAAAACGCTCATATGATTTGAACTCGTAAACTTCCTGACTCCAAGACTCCAAGACTTCTTCCGGACTCGCGACTCCAGACTCCCGACTTGTCTCTAGGACTTCTTCCAGACTCCAGACTCTCGACTCCAGACTCTTAACTTAGTTCAGCGCTGTCGAATTGACAAAATACCTCGCCAGCAACCACTTGCCATCCTTCTGTATCAAGGTAAACGTTTCCATGCCTTCGCCGCGTTCAAACTTGGTTTGATAGGTGACGATAAAGGCACGCCCTTGTAGCGGGCCACCGGAATTATTCTGTTCGGTGGCCGAGTAGAGGGTCCGATTCTCAACTTTCCCCAGTTTCGTCTTCAGCTTCTTGAATACTTCAGCCGATTGCTCGAGCGTTGCGGCCCCGCGCCAAAGCTCAGACGCTTCGTTGTAAATTTTTTCGTATTGTTCGTTAGCGATATCATCGCTGACCGTCCCGATTGCCGCTTCGACTTCCGAGGGAATGCCCTGTCTTTCCGCCTTGAAGGAGCAGCCCACCCAAACCGAGACGACACCCAACAACAATAACAAAAGAGGACAGCGTGACGACTTCATCCTTCAGCCTTCATGCGTCTTCCTTCATTAGACTTCGATCCACGGGGTCGGCTCGGTGGGAAACGAAAGGCTAATCTGAGTCTCCGCTGGAAAAAGCGGCGCCCGTTCCTGCAAGGCGACCTCCGCCGAAATCTTGGCCAGGTAGGGATTGTTCGCGCGCTGCGAAAGGTGTGCGAGCACGATGTATTTTGCCGATCCGTCAAACCCGTAGCGTAGCCATTCGGCTATATCTTCATTTGAAAGATGGCCGAGGCGCGAAAGAATCCGCTGCTTCAATTCCCACGGATAAGCGTCACAGGCTTTCAGCATATCCCGGCTGTGATTTGACTCGATGATTATTGCGGCACAACCGCGGAGCTGTTCGGCGATCAGCGTCGTAATGTGACCAAAATCCATCAGGGTGGCTATCTTCACGCCCTGGTGGATAGCGGTGAAGCCAAAGTTGTCCACTGCATCATGTGGGATGGTGAAGGGATGGAAATCGATTTCACCGATACGAAAATCCCGGCTTGATTCAATCTGTTCTACCCGATTGCGCAGGGCGTTGGCTCGTTTGCGCGGTTCGTCATTTGCGACATTGAAGCGTTCAGCTACGTAAGCATCGTGTGTTTTCATCGACACGTAGACGGGACAGTCGACGGTTCGCAGCATGACTCGGAGGCCCCCTGCATGGTCGCCATGTTCATGTGTGACCAGAATGCCATCGAGGAGCTGTGCATCCTCGCCCATAAGCGAGAGGCGGCGAACAATTTCTTTGGCGCTCAAACCGGCGTCAACAAGCACACGAGTGTTGCCTGCAACGATCAGGACCGCGTTACCAGTCGATCCGCTGCCGAGAACGGTAAGTTTCATGTCCGGGACTCTGGCACTAATAGAAGATATGGCAAGTTGAAATCTAACACGTTATGGAAGAATTTAGAATTTAGAATTTAGAATCGACCGGTTAACTTCTTGAGAGTCCAAGCAATTCCAGATTCGAATATTTCTAAATCCTAGAGCCTCTTGCAAAACTCCGATGCTTCTCTAGGTTCAGCAGCGAGTTCGAGCCGTACGTATTCGGTAGAGTCAGTG
>Ga0137403_10002416_pt1 | contig 22842 bp, 15 predicted proteins | sample CZOMad2_1_16fung_FD_122057 | JGI IMG/M metagenome (GOLD analysis project Ga0137403, IMG submission 122057) | Vadose zone soil fungal communities from Angelo Coast Range Reserve, California, USA - CZOMad2_1_16fungal (Hybrid Assembly) | ecosystem: Environmental > Terrestrial > Soil > Vadose zone...
AGGGAAAGCGGCCAACCGCTGGCAGGCGCTGCCGTACAAGCCTGGGACCAAGGATACGACAATAAAACCGGCCGGAATAAGCCAGTCAAGGCAGAAACTTATCAAACGGATCCACAGGGGCATTTCCGTATGAAAAAAAAGGAGGCTAATGGATTCCGGGAGGAGCAGTTCCTGGAGATCAGCATACCCGGGGATCATTTGTTCCTCAATGAGTATGTAAATAGCATTAATCAGTATGAGCCCTCTGAAGAAAGCTATCTGGCCAGAACCTTTTTCTTCACGGACCGCTCCATTTACCGGCCGGGACAGACCCTATATTTCAAAGGGATCATAGTGACCCGTGAACCGGGTATGCGGCAGTCGAAGATCCTATCGCAATTCAGGACGAGTGTGGCACTCTATGACGTAAACAACCGGGCAGTCGACTCGCTCGTAGTCACCACGAACGAATATGGGTCTTTTCACGGAAAGTTCAGTCTGCCCGAACACCTGCTGAACGGAGAGTTCCGGCTGAGGGACGATTCAACGGGCGATACGCAAACTTTCAGCGTGGAAGAATACAAGCGGCCCAGGTTCTTTGTCGATTATGAAAAATTGAAAGGCAATTACCGGCCCGGCGATACGGTACGGATCAAGGGCAGCGCCAAGGCCTATGCCGGCAATGCCATCGATGGCGCCCATGTAAAATACCGGGTAGTGAGGCAGGCGCGTTTTCCCTATCCCTGGCTGTACCGGAAAAGAATTTCGCGAGTCAGCGCGCAGGAGATCGCGCATGGGGAGACGCATACGAACGCGGATGGGAGCTATTCCATCGTCTTTGCGGCATTGCCCGATCCGGTCGTCGGCAGGGAACTGGATCCCGTGTTCGAATACCGGGTATCCGCAGACGTTACCGATCTCAATGGAGAAACGCGCAGCGGGGAGACGACGGTAAGCGTAGGTTATAAAACCCTGGAGCTTTCCATCAACCTGCCGCCGGAAGCCCATCTATCCGCAGACAGCCTGCAAAAGCTGGCTGCCCGGACCACGAATCTTTCCGGGGAACCGGAGCCTGCTACCGTTACCATAGATATATATAAGTTAAAAGCCCCCGATCGCCTGATCCGGGAGCGTTACTGGCCGGCGCCGGACCAATTCGTGACGGGCAAGGAAGAATGGCTGTCCGCCTTCCCCCATGATGAATACCGTGATGAGCTTAAAAAGGAAACCTGGGAACGATATACTCTGGGCGCTAGCTATACCCTGCGATCCGACAGTCTTCAGCCCGGTCTTTCCAGTTATGAGTTTTCGCCAGCGACGCTTACGCCAGGCTGGTACGTGATCGAAGCCAGAACGAAGGACAAGTTTGGGCAAGAGGTAAAGGATATCCGCTATGTCGAATTATTCGATGGCCATACGGGCCAGTCCGCCAACCCACAATATGTATGGGCCTCTTTGCCACCGGCATCTGTGGAGCCGGGAGGCCGGGCCGTCGTGCATGCTGGATCTTCGGCGGGAAACCTGTTCGTGATCCGGAAGCTGGAGGGAGGTACATGGTCGGGCGATGCGGCGTTCCAGTTCTTTGCCCTCGACAAAGGAAGAAAAAGCACGGAATTCTCTATTACCGAGGCCGACCGGGGAGGCATTGCGATCTCGGATATTTTCGTAAAAGACAACCGCTATTATACCACCAGCCAGCGGGTGGACGTGCCCTGGACCAATAAGGAGCTGGCGATACGCTACAGCAGCTTCCGGGACAAGACCCTTCCGGGCAGCGAAGAAAAATGGCAGGTGAAGATCTCCGGGCATAAAGGGGAAAAAGTGGCGGCGGAAGTATTGGCGGGCATGTACGACGCCTCGCTGGATCAGTTCAGGCCACATGGGTGGTCAACGCCTGGCTTGTACCCGGATGCAGCTACAGATGCGCGTTGGGAGCCGGCCGAAAATTTCGCCCTGCGGGCATCGGAAACGAAGTATGAAAATGACTATACGGTCAACCCCTATAATAAGATCTATGACCAGTTACTCAGCTATAACGGGGCCACGCGTCACCTGATGATCCGGGGGATGACGAGCCCGATGGCCGCCGGCGGGGGGCGCATTCCGGGAAATGCCAGAGAAGAAAAAAATAATTATGGGGAGGTAGCTTTTGTGCGCCCCCTAACGATCCAGGCACCTGACTTTAAAAACGATCCGGATGGCTCGAAGGGGCTAATGCAAGACACTTTAATCGTCGGCGAGAGAGCGCCCGGTAAAGTGCCTGAGCAATCCCGTATGCAGGTGCGGACGAACTTCGCCGAAACCGCTTTCTTTTTTCCCGACCTGCTGACCGACAGCGCCGGGGAGATTTCCTTTTCCTTCACCATGCCCGAGGCCCTGACTCAGTGGAAATGGATGACACTGGCGTATACGAAGGAGCTGGCATTCGCTTATTCGGAAAAATCCATCGTGACCAGCAAGGACCTGATGGTGCAGCCCAATGCGCCAAGATTCCTGCGGGAGGGCGACCGTATGGAGCTAAGCGCCAAGATCGTCAACCTCAGCGATAAGGAGCTGACGGGGCAGATGGAATTGCAGCTCACCGATCCGACGACCAATCAAAGCGTTGACGGCTGGTTCGGCAACCGCCAGGCCAATCAATATTTCACGGTGGGCGCCGGGCAGAGCAGTGTCGTCGGCTTTGCCATCGAAGTGCCTTACCAGTACAACCGGCCCGTGACCTATCGGATCGTAGCCAGGGCCGGCAACTATAGTGACGGAGAAGAGGCCACCCTGCCTGTCGTAAGTAATAGAATGCTGGTGACGGAAAGCCTTCCGCTGAACCTACCGGGGAACGGCACGAGAAATTTCCAGTTCGACAAGCTGTTGAAAAGTACGGGAAGCGAGACGCTGAATCACCATGCGCTGACGGTGGAATTCACCAGCAATCCCAGCTGGTATGCCGTACAGGCGCTACCCTACCTGATGGGATATCCCTATGAATGTGCCGAACAGACCTTCGACCGGCTGTATGCCAATGCGCTGGCGGCAAGTATACTGAGCCACGCGCCGCGGATCAGACAAATATTCGAGAAATGGAAGACGGCGGATACGGCGGCCTTGCTGAGCAACCTGGAAAAGAACCAGGAGCTGAAGTCCGTGCTGTTGGAAGAGACGCCCTGGGTATTGCAGGCGAAGAGCGAGTCGCAGCAAAAGAGGAATATCGCCTTGCTGTTCGACATGGCCCGGATGGGTCGTGAGCTGGAAAGCTCTCTGAAGAAATTACAGGAAATGCAGTCTCCCGGTGGGGGCTTCGTATGGTTCAAAGGCGGACCGGACGACCGCTATATCACCCAGGTGATCCTGACGGGGATCGGGCACTTGCAAAAGCTGGGGGCGTTGCCAGCGGAGCTGTCGGCCAGAATAAACGAACTGGTCGCCAATGCGCTGCCATACCTGGATAAGAAGATAAAGGAGGATTATGAGCATGCGAGGAAAATGAATAAGGCGGTGCCGCGGGGGCAGGGCGTTGCTGCGGGGGTTGCGCGCGTACAAAAATCTGTGGTTGGTCTGGATGGTATCCAGGCGCAATACCTGTATATGCGCAGCTTCTTCAATAGCCAGGGCATACCAGGGGATGTGTTCCCCGCCGTGAATTATTACCGCAAGCAGGCGCAGCAAAGCTGGCTGTCCATGGGCAGGTATGTGCAAGGCATGATCGCGCTCGCGCTGAACCGTACGGGAGATGTGAAGACGGCGAAGGATATCCTGGCATCGCTGCGGCAGAATGCCATACGGGACGAGGAGAAAGGCATGTACTGGAAAGACATGCGCGGCGGCTATTACTGGTACCAGGCCCCTATCGAGACCCAGAGCCTGCTGGTCGAGGCCTTCAGGGAGATCGCTTCCGATGCGGCCATCGACCGGGATCTGAAGACCTGGCTGCTGAAACAGAAGCAGACCCAGAGTTGGGCGACCACTAAAGCGACTACAGATGCCTGTTATGCGTTGCTGGTCGGTGGACAGAATTGGCTTGCCGAGGAAAGGAATGTCAGCATCAGGCTGGGCGATAAGGTCGTTAGCTCTGAAGGAGCGGCGGCGGGCGCCGAGGCGGGTACGGGTTATTTCAAGAAGGTATTCGACGGCCCGTTCGTGAGCCCTTCGATGGGAAATATTTCGGTGACGCTGTCATCGGGCGGGACTCCTGAGACGGGGAGCGGAAATGTTGCGGGTGGGGTAAAGGGTGCAGCCGTCGCGGGTGGCGGGCCGGCATGGGGAGCGGTGTACTGGCAGTATTTCGAGAACTTGGACAGGATCGCTCCTCCAGATGCGGGAACTGCGCCGCTGAAGTTGAACAAGAAGATATTCGTCGAGAGGAATACGGACAGGGGACCTGTGCTGGAGCCGGTGAGCGAGAACGGCGTGCTGCATGTGGGGGACAAATTGAAAATAAGGATCGAGCTGCGCTCGGACCGGGACCTCGAATATGTGCATATGAAGGATATGAGGGCCTCCTGTACGGAACCGGTGAATGTATTGAGCGGATACAAATGGCAAGGCGGATTGGGTTATTATGAAAGCACGAAGGATGTCGGCACGGACTTCTTCTTTTCTTCGCTGCCGCGCGGCTCTTATGTGTTCGAATATCCCGTATTCGTCGCACAGAACGGTAATTTCAGCAATGGGGTCACCAGCATCGAGTGCATGTATGCGCCGGAGTTCAGCTTTCACAGCGAAGGGATCAGGATGAATGTGGAGGCGGTGAATCCTTAATAATACTAACAGGTCTTATATTATGAAAACAGACGTACTGATCATCGGACAGGGCATCTGCGGGACTTTTCTGAGTTGGTGGCTGGAGAAAGCGGGGCTTTCGTGGCTGGTGATCGACGAGCAGCGCCTTTTCACGGCATCGAAGGCGGCGGCAGGGCTTATCAGCCCCGTCACGGGCAGGCGGATCGTAAAGACCTGGATGATCGATGAGTTGCTGCCCTTTGCGCAGGACGCTTATCGCCGGATGGGAGAAGAACTGGGCGCGACCTTCGTCGAACAAAAGAGCCTGGTCGACTTCTTCCCCACGCCGCAGATGCGGCTGGCCTTCCTGGATCGGTATGCGGAAGACCCGCAATACCTGCAATTGCCGGAGAACGAGCGAGCCTGGGATGAATATTTCCGTTATGACTTCGGATATGGAGTGATCGGCCCATGCTGGCTAGTGGACCTGCCGCGCCTGCTGGCCCTGAGCCGGAAAAGAATGCTGGAGCGGCAGGCGCTGCTGGAAGAACGGTTCGAAGCCGAGCTGTTGATCGTGGGGGAACAAGAAGGCGTTCGTTATAAGGATATCAATGCAGGTCATATCATTTTTTGCGATGGGGTTGAAAGTGCGGTCAGCCGCTGGTGGAATCTGTTACCCTTTGCTCCCAATAAGGGAGAGGCGCTGATCGTAGATATTCCGGGGCTCGCGGGGGCGGGACTCGCGGGGATTGGGTCCGTGGGGACGGACGATATGGAAAGGCAGCATGGGGGGACAGCCGTCTTCAAGAAAGGGATCAGCCTGGCACCCTGGAAGGATGGGTTGTATTGGGTGGGCTCGTCCTATGAATGGTCCTTCCAGGATACGGGCCCGACGGAAGTCTTCCGGAAAAGGACGGAGGCCGTGTTGCAGGATTGGCTTCGCGTGCCCTTTAAGACCGTTGAACATCTTGCCTCGGTGCGGCCAGCAACGCTGGAACGGCGGCCATTCGCAGGATTTCATCCCCGTCATCCCGCCATCGGTATCCTGAATGGAATGGGCACGAAGGGATGTTCGCTGGCGCCCTATTTCGCCAGCCAGCTGGCGAATCATCTTGCGAAAGGGTCGCCTATTTTGCCCGAAGCAGATGTGAAAAGGTTCAGCAGGGTGCTGAGCCATTGAATGCCGGGGCTGATCCGACCGCAGGAAATATGCAGGATTTGCCTTAAATTTGTTTCCTTTATATAAATGCAGAACCGTCATGCCCGAAAACAATGATTTCTTACCACAGGTCATGCTTCGCTATAAGATCCACTCGCTGACCGCCGAAGTGAACCAGGAATTCATAGCCGCCCTTCTCCATTCATTCGAGGAAAAAACATTCTGCGCATCGGACTTCGGGCCCTTTCCCATCGAGATGATCGTGGACTATATCCAGCGCACGCATGTCTATTACCTGCAAAAAAAATTACCCGAAATAGAGCAGAGTATCCTGCTGCTGTCAGGCCATTATCATTCTCATCACCCCATCCTGGCCGCCCTGCAGAATTTCTTCCACCGCTACTGCCAGGATCTCACCCATCATATTCACGAAGAGGAAACCAAGCTGCTGCCCTATATCGCCTCGATGTGCCGCGCCGCACAAGCGCCCGAGCATTTTTCGCGGTATACATTGTCTCATCTGGGCTATTCCATCAACCTGTTCCTGGACGAACACCACGACACGGAAGATGAGTTGAGAGATATACGTCATACCATCGGCCTCTACGAGCCCCCCGCCACGAACGAATCCCTTTACCGGATCCTCATCGCGCAACTACAGACCTTCGAGCATGACCTGCAGGTGCATGCAAATATGGAAGAGGAGGTGCTGATCCCGAAAGCCCTTGAGCTGGAGGCGGATCTGAAGTACCAATTGCTGCTGGGAGCAAAATACAATTAATTCAGGCGGCGAAGGGGCGGGATTGCCGGCGCCGGATAACCGGAATGGTAGTTTATGCCCAGGCTTGCTTACTCATGCGGGGATTGGTCTGCCTAACTCGCAGCTTGCAGCTTGACGTTGGATGTCCGGATGATCGTCGTATTGCCCGTGGTAAAATGCAGGGGATCCTGGTTGAGCACCCGGGTCATGGACTCATACAGATCAGGCAGATCGTGCTTGAACTGAACGGGATTCTCAAAGAATAGCTCCACGGATACGGCCCAGAATTCATGATAATTGGTTGCGGCATAATCCCCCAGGAGGTTCCTGGCGCCGGCTTGCATGGCGGTGAAGATGGGGCGGGCCACTTTGGAGAACTCGGTGAACTCGCGTTTGAACAGCTTGTCTTCCTCCGTCTGGGTAACAAAGTTGACATAGGCAAGTGCATGGCCCATTTCGTGGAGTCCTACATTGCAGTTGGGGGTCTGGCCGGAGATGCCCTTGATGAAATTATCCCAGGAAAGGTAGATGCCAGTCTGATCCACATGCCCCATGAACGGACGGGAATAGAAGCCGTAGTGGTAGTCATCCCTTAAGATGAAGATGTCGTCGAAATAATTCAGCTTGAACTTCTCCAGCCCAAAAGTAAGCTGGGTAGCGGCCGCGCTCACCAGGATCGGCATTTCCGCACTCTCGTCCACCTCTATATAATGAAAGTTCTTGGACTGCTGGAACTGGTAGGTACGGAAGAGGAATTTGCGCTGTTCTTCCAGGCCGAGCCTGTTATAATATTTCAGATAGCGGGAGACTACCGAATGATAGAATGTCTCCTTGGCGATGAATTTCGAGTATAGATGTTTGGCATAGAGGCGCTGGACGAGTAGTGTTACCGGGCGGTTAAGCAGGAGTATCCCCAGGACCAATGAAGAAATGACAACGAGTTCCATAGAGTTCATTTTTCTTTGTTATTCAAGAACAACGATTACTATAATCGGGTCTTACAAAGGTCTTGGATACAGAACTACGGGTTTCGAATTAGAAGGACAACCTATAGGTGGGTTTTATTCAAGAGGAATGAATCATACGGATTGGCAACAAGATAGAAAGAATTTTTAAAAAGTAAAAGCCCTGGGGAAATGTTTTGGGCCTTTTTTGTAACCTCATGATAATTAATAAATTGCATCATAATTATAATTCCCCGGCTTTTAATTTACCTTTGCCCCTCAGTAAATTGAAAAATACAAGGAATGTATCGGACTCATACCTGTGGGGAACTAAGAAAAGAAAATATAGGAACCAAGAGCACCCTGGCAGGCTGGGTGCAGACCGTCCGTAAATTCGGCAGCATCAGCTTTGTCGACCTCCGCGACCGCTATGGCATTACCCAGCTCCTGTTCGGTGAAGAGCTCAATAAAGAGCTGACAGAAAATCCTTTAGGAAGGGAATTCGTGCTGCAGGTGAAGGGTATCGTCTCCGAAAGGAGCAATAAGAACGCCCAGCTCCCTACCGGGGATATTGAGCTGAAAGTCACGGAATTTGCCATCCTCAACAAATCTGCCGTCCCCCCCTTTACCATACAGGACGATACGGACGGAGGAGACGACCTGCGGATGAAATACCGCTTCCTCGACCTGCGCCGTCAGGCCGTGAAGAAGAACCTGGAACTGCGCTACACTGTGAACAGAGCAGCCCGTAATTACCTTCATGAGAATAATTTCATGGACCTGGAGACCCCCTTCCTGATCAAATCCACACCCGAAGGCGCCCGCGACTTCGTCGTGCCCTCCCGCATGAATCCCGGACAGTTCTATGCCCTGCCGCAGTCGCCCCAGACCTTCAAGCAATTGTTGATGGTGAGCGGGTACGACAGATACTACCAGATCGTAAAATGTTTCCGCGACGAGGATCTGCGCGCTGACAGGCAGCCTGAATTCACCCAGATCGACTGCGAGATGAGCTTTGTGGAACAGGAGGATATCCTCAATATGTTCGAAGGCCTGATCAGATATATTTTTAAAGAGGTGAAAGGGATCGATTATACGGATACTATCGCGCGCATGAGCTGGGAAGAGGCCATGTGGCGATATGGAAATGACAAGCCGGACATCCGGTACGGCATGGAATTGCTGAACCTTAAGTCCGCGTTCATTCTCAGCGGGGCTGTGGGGACTGCTGGCTCTGCGGAGAGTGTGGGTGGCGGCGCGGCGCGGAGTGTGAGCGGTGGGGCAGCGGGTGCGGGGAAAGGGAATGGGGATGGAGCGTTGATTGCCGGGGCAGGCTTCGGAGTCTTCGACAATGCAGAGACCGTGCTGGCCATTGCCGTGCCGGGATGCAGCGAATATACCCGCAAACAGACGGACGAGCTGACCGAATGGGTCAAACGCCCGCAGATCGGCATGCAGGGACTGGTAACGATCAAATACAATACGGACGGCAGTCTGAAGAGCAGCGTGGACAAATTCTACAATGAGGATAAGCTCAAAGCCATTGCCACGGCGGCCGGCGCAGGTCCCGGGGATCTGATCCTGATCCTGGCGGGAAGGGAAGAAAAGACGCGGAAAGCTATCAGCGATCTTCGTCTCGAAATGGGCAAACGCCTGGGATTGCGTAAGGAAAATGAATTCAGGCTCCTCTGGGTGCTGGATTTCCCCCTCTTCGAATATGCGGAGGAGGACAACCGCTGGGTAGCCCGCCATCACCCTTTTACTTCGCCCAAACCCTCGGATATCGGGGTCATGATCGATAACGATCCGACCATTGCCAACGCGGAGAAATACCTGGAACACCCCTATGCCGGGATCAAGGCGAATGCCTATGACATGGTGCTGAATGGAAACGAGATCGGCGGCGGCTCCATCAGGATCTATCAGCGGGGGCTGCAGGAGAAAATGTTTGCGGCCCTGGGCATGAGCCCTGATGAGGCCCAGCATAAGTTCGGGTTCCTGCTTGGCGCCTTTGAATACGGCGCTCCCCCGCATGGAGGCATTGCATTCGGATTCGACCGGCTCTGTGCGATCCTGGGCGGCAGCGAAAGTATCCGCGACTTTATCGCTTTCCCGAAGAACAATAGCGGCAGGGATGTGATGCTGGATGCGCCAGCCACAATCGATGACAAGCAATTGCAGGAACTGTCTATTCAACTCACCAATCAATAAGATTGCAATTATTCGCCGGAATGCGGGATGGTCGTTTTTGAAAGGGAATTTGCAATTCAGGAGGCAGCAAGTATGCGAACAGTTTTGAAGATATCTGGTATTTTATCCTGGTGCAATCTCATCATATGGGGCATCATCCCCTGTATGGGGGTATTGAGCGCGCTAATGATCGGCAATCCATTAGTTCTGGTCATGTACTTCATAATGGGTGCGACGGCCTTACACAGTTTTGCGGCCCTCAAGCTGCATAAGAGCATCAGTAATCCGGCCATCCCTCTGAGCAATCAGACGCCGGCGGGGATCCGCTTTGTCGGTGCGATCGCCTTGTTCCTGGGGATCATCTATATCGGGTGCGGGATCGTTGTTTTACAAAATTCCCAGGAAGTCATCAGGCTGATGCAGGCCCAGTATCCTGCCGAGATCAAGATGGCCGATCTGTCGAGCCGTATCCGGATGGGGGGGATCTTTCTACTGATCTCCGGGCTTTGCATCGTTGTCAATGTGATCCTGAACTTCCGCCTCCTCCGCTGGTATTTTTTCATGAAAGGGGTCATCTAGGGGTCAGCGGGATCTGATACGATTGGCTCTGATCCAGGTGATGGCTGCAAACAGCAATATCAGCATGCCCCCGTAAAGGAGCAGGTGCTCTACCGGCCCGGAACCCCGGCTCTTTCCTCTTCCAATATAGGCCCTGCAGTCGGCGATATATTGATAAATACCGGGATAGGAATTATTGAGGTCGCGGACGGCGCCGAATTTTTTCAGGGCGGCCCGGTAATACTGCTTGCCAAAAAAGGCCAGACCTTCGGCAAATAAGCGGGAGGCATCGCTCATCTTCGGCGTAATACCCGCGCTGTCCAGGTATTCATTCAGGATGGTGACCGGCACCGCGAAATTCAATCCTGCCGCCAGCCCGCCTGTACTTTCGATGCTGCCGAAAGTCGTCAGCCCCATCACTTCGCCTTTTTCATTGCATACGGGTCCGCCGCTGCTGCCATGATTGATATTGGCATCCATCTGAATGACCGGCCAGCCATTCACCGACTTCTTTATGGCGCTGACAATGCCCGTCGTCAGGGTAGGTTCGATCGCGGATTCCACGGCCACAAAGTCGTTATTGGTAACAGGGCCGGGATAGCCATAAACGAATAATTGCTCCCCCACCCTGGGCAACACGGCGCCAGCCAGGGGCAGAACGGGCATCTGTCCATCCGTCTCGATCTTCAGGATCGCGATATCCTTTCCGGGCATGGGCTTGCCTTTGATGATAATGCTGGCTGGCCGCTTCTCGCTGACCGCCCCGTTCTTCTCTCTGTCGGCCCGGTAGACGACATAGACATTCTTCTTCAGATCGTAAAGCACCATGGAGAACAGGCGGGAGTAAACAGAAGCATAGGTATTATAGAGCAGGCTGCGCTGCTGCTCCGTGAAGCTGGTGGCCCAGGAGCTCTCCAGGGCGGAGATATTCGCATTCGTGATCTGCTGGAATGCGGATAGAATGAACTGGCGTCTGATAAAGGAATTGTCCCGGTCAATGAGGTGGCAGTTGGTGGCGACATAGCCGTCCCCGGTCAGGAAAAAGCCCGTACCGGAGGCCGTGATCTGCTCCGCCTGTTTGATGTAATCGAAAGTAGCCTGGAAGAAGCGGACAGGATTGTTATTCATTTCCTTCAGCACAATGTCCAGCTTTTGTTCGGCGGGTATGGCGCCACTGTTATCCAGCTTCTGTATGGAGTCCAGCAGGTGATCGAAGGCCTTGCTGTTCATCTTCATGTTATTGACGTACACATTGGCGGAATACTCCGTCCGGACCATGACGACGCCTGGCCTGTTCATTGCATAGCTTTCTACGCCGGTGAGCCGCTGTCCGAAGACCGCCGGGTACAGGAGTACTGTGAAAAAAAGAGGTAAAAGGAACCGTTTGTCCAATGAGAACCGACCCATACACACCTGTTTGAATTAAAACTTGAAAAAGACCTAACTTGTTGTACTATTGACGTTTAAATTTTGTTATGCTATCTCCACAAGCGCCGCTGGCCGAGCGGCTTCGTCCCCAGACACTCGATCAGTTGGTCGGGCAAAAGCATCTGACCGGCAAAGGTAGCGTTTTACGAACGGCTATCGAACAGGGGAAAGTTCCTTCCATGATCCTCTGGGGCCCCCCGGGAACAGGCAAGACGACCATCGCCGGGATCATTGCGGGCACGCTCCAGTCGCCTTTTTATACCCTCAGCGCCATCTCCGCCGGGGTAAAGGAGGTCCGGGAGGCCATTGCCGGCGCAAAGGAGCAGTCCAAGGCCATTTTATTCATCGATGAGATCCATCGCTTCAACAAGGGTCAGCAGGACGCCTTATTGGGTGCGGTCGAGAAAGGCATCGTGACCCTGATCGGGGCCACCACGGAAAATCCTTCCTTTGAAGTGAATAGCGCCTTGCTGAGCCGCTGCCAGGTATATGTGCTGAAGCCCCTGAACGAGGACGATCTGGTGCAGCTCCTGCATCATGCCCTCAGCACCGATGAGGTACTAAAAAAAGAGAAGATTACCCTGAAAGAAACAGGGGCGCTGATCAGAATCTCCGGCGGGGACGCCCGCAAGCTGCTCAACCTGCTGGAGGTCGTCTGTAATGCCGCAGGCAAGGGCGCCGTGATCACGGACGAACTGGTGATGGAAATAGCGCAGCAACGCGTCGCCCTTTATGATAAGAAGGGGGAGCAGCATTACGATATCATCTCCGCATTCATCAAGTGCATCCGCGGGAGCGATCCCAATGCCGCCGTATACTGGCTGGCAAGAATGATCGAAGGGGGAGAAGATGTAAAGTTCATTGCCCGGAGACTGCTGATACTCGCCAGCGAAGATATCGGCAACGCCAATCCGAATGCCTTGCTGCTGGCCAATGCTTGTTTCGAAGCCGTGAACAAGATCGGCTATCCCGAGTCGACTCTTATCCTCTCGCAATGCGCCACCTACCTGGCATCTTCTCCCAAGAGCAATTCGGCTACCGTGGCCATTGGCGCCGCCCAGGCGGCCGTCCGGAACCACGGCGATCTTGCCGTGCCCCTGCATATACGGAATGCCCCGACAAGATTGATGAAGGACCTCGATTATGGAAAGGGGTACCAGTACAGCCATAGCTATGAAAATAATTTTTCACAGCAGGAATACCTTCCTTCGGAGATCGCGGGCACAAAATTCTATGATCCGGGGAAAAATGCGAGAGAGGATGAGCTGAGGAAATTCCTGCGTGCGCTCTGGGGTGAGAAATACGGGTACTAGCTCGCGGGAGAGAAATACAGGATCGGCGATGAGAAGTGATCGATATTTTTAATTCAAATTGACAGGCAATATGCAATGGATCGGAAAGCAATTCGCAGAATTAAGCGCGGAAGAATTATATACTGTTCTGAGGCTTCGCAGCGATATATTCGTAGTGGAGCAAAACTGCGTCTTCCTCGACATGGATAATAAAGATCATGCCTCTTATCACCTTATGGGCTGGGAGAATGATCACCTTGTAGCCTATGCGCGGATCGTGCCCCCGGGGATCTCCTATGTGGAATCTTCGATAGGCCGCATCGTAACTTCACGATCGGCAAGAAGGGGAGGATATGGCAGAACTTTGGTGCAGCAAGGCATTGAGACGCTGTATATTCTCCATGGAAAGAGGGACATCCGCATCGGTGCGCAATATTATCTGAAGAAGTTCTACGAATCCTTCGGCTTCCTGCAGATGGGAGAGATCTATCTCGAAGATGGTATCGAACATATTGAAATGCTGCTATCCACAAGCGCATAAGGAGTTACGTGTAAACACTGACGCAAGATTCCTTTTTTGGGAATGATTCTCGAATAAATACTTCGCTTTTTATACACAATTAAACGTCTTTTTTTCGTTTCTTGTGAGTAAACCAGTTTTGTCAAGTTGACGCCTGGAATCCAAACCATCGGAAAACTAAATCTAATATTCATGAAACAGAGTCTACACTCCTTGTTGCGGAAGTGTTTGTTCTTGCTGGTAGTTACTCTATCCCTGCACCCTTTATGCTTCAGTCAGGAATCTGAAAAAAATACCACAGAAGGCGGCTTCACCATCGGACCCATGGTCTTCTTAGGAGACCTCGGCGGTCACTTTGGGAAGGGAACCGGCTTTCTGAAAGATTACAACATGGGCACCACCAAATTATCGATCGGGGCCTTCGTAACTGCTTTTCCAGCCCAGTGGCTGGGCTTCCGCTTCTCCCTTAATTATGGACGTATCGAAGGCGATGATGGCCTTATCAAAGGTAAGGGCGGCGATGAAGAATCGCGTCTCGCCCGTAACCTGAACTTCCGTTCCACGATCTGGGAAGGAACCGTGATGGCGGAATTCTATCCTACCGTATTCCTCGAGGACGATCCGGAAGATGTTACGGCCAGGCTCCGTCCTTACGGTGTGCTGGGGCTGGGGCTTTTCCATTTCAATCCCGAGGCTTCGTACAATGATCCTAATGGAACACAATACTGGACGAGCCTGAAGGCGCTGCATACAGAAGGAGAAGGCTTTGCCGAATATCCAACAAGGAAGAACTATTCTCTTATGCAGATGAATATCCCGATGGGCGCCGGTATCAAATACTTTTTCAGTGAAAACCTGAATATATCCTTCGAGGTGATCCATCGCAAGACATTCACCGATTATATCGATGACGTCAGCACTACCTATGTGGATCCGACCTTATTCAGCAAATATCTCACGCCTTCACAGGCAGCACTGGCCGTTAAATTATCGAACAAGAGCGTGAACGGCTATAATACGCCTTCTTATAAGAAAGGCAATAAGAGAGGGGATCCTCATCAGAATGACGCCTATTTCACAGCGGGATTCAAAGTGGCATTTCGTATCGGCGGAAGCACTTCCGAACGTTGGAGGAACTCAACACATTGTCCGCTGCTGAGATTCTAATTGTCGATTATGAAAAGCGGCAACCCGGATGCGGGACCGCGCTATATAATTGTTGATCCGTACCCTATTTTTATTATTGATTCAATGATCAATAGACCTATGCGTAAAACTTTACCCTTGAAGAAAACTATCCTACGTCTGTGCACCGGCCTTACGGCCCTGAGCCTGGTGCTCGCCGCAGAGTGTCCTTTGCAGGCATCGGCTCTTAATGCAAGCGCAATTTGTCCGCCAGTCGCTGCGGACACCAATACCATCCATTCCATATTGGTGAACAAATCACTGAACAGCAGAAGGTATAAGATCGGTCTGTATCCTGATGCCAGGCAGCAGGTCCTTTTCTTTTCCGCCGCGGGGAAAGACAAGAAGATCTACCAACTCTATATGTTCGACATGGATGGCAAACTGGTCAACCAGGCTAGTATCAGGAATCGGGAGACGACGGTGTTGACCAATCTTTCAGAAGGAAATTATCTCTTCGAAATATTCAGCGATGACGAGCGCATTGAGAACGGGAAACTGACGGTCCGGTAGGATTAAGATATAACCAATAGGCAAGCAGGGAAATTAGTAAAATCCGTATATCCGAAGGTTTAATCAACCTGATCCGTTCCCTATTTTTAGTACCCTCAAAGATTTTATTGATTCCTTGCTGCCGCCTATTGGAATTGGCGGGCGCGTCATGTCGCAGGCCCGGTGGGGCGTAGCGGGGTGATCAGCTCAGGAAAATTTCACCGGCCTCTTTCCAGTTATTGATACGGTCATAGCCAGTGATCTCCAGGTTGTGCGCGGCCGTGAACAGATATTGCTTGCCTTTAAAATTCTTCAGGTTCTTCACGTGATCGTCGATCATGAAGTCTCCATAAACCAGGTCCTTACTACCGCAGAGGGTCAGCTGCTTCCAGGTGAAGAACGAAAAATGCTCCAGCAGCCATTCCAGCTTATCTTTTAAGGATTCGGGGAATTCCATGGCGGCCGACACGATGAAGATCTCATAGCGTTTGTTCATTTCCTTCAGCACGTCCACGCTGTCTTCCATGACGGGCAGGCGGCGGAAGAAACCGGGTGACATGAGCCGCTCCTTTACCAGGAGCTGGTGTTCTTCCGGGAATCCTTTCAGCCAGGAGCCGACCAGCATCTTATCCCAGTCCACATCCCGCTTGTATTTTTCTTTGTACCATCCGATCATCTCGCCCATGGGGTCTGCGATCACTTCGTCCATGTCTATGATTACGCGCTGCATACCGGTTATATTTTTTTAAGTGGGCGACTTACCCTTTCAGTTCTTCTTTTAGAAATTTTGCGGTGAAACTCTCTTTGTTCTTCACCAGGTCTTCGGGAAGTCCTTCGAAGAGCACCCTTCCTCCCCCGTCGCCCCCTTCGGGGCCCATGTCGATGATATGATCCGCCACTTTTATCACGTCGAGGTTATGCTCGATCACCAGCACGGTATTCCCCCTGTCCACCAGTTTGTAGAGCACGTCCAGCAGATGACGGACATCTTCGAAATGCAGACCCGTGGTAGGCTCGTCCAGTATGTAGAAGGTCTTGCCGGTGTCTCTTTTCGACAGTTCCGTACCCAGCTTCACCCGCTGCGCTTCCCCTCCGCTCAGGGTCACGGCCGATTGTCCCAGGGTAATATAGCCCAGGCCTACTTCTTCCAGCACCTTGATCTTGCGGTAGAGGTAGGGAACGTTCTGGAAGAATTCGACGGCCTCTTCTACGGTCATGTCCAGCACGTCGCTGATGGATTTCCCCTTGTAACGGATTTCGAGCGTTTCGCGGTTGTATCGCCGTCCATTGCATTTTTCGCAGTGCACGTATACATCGGGAAGAAAGTTCATTTCGATGACCCGCATGCCCCCGCCTTCACAGACATCACAGCGGCCGCTCTTGACATTGAAAGAGAAGCGGCCGGCATTGTATCCCCGGATCTTAGCCTCTGGTACGGAGGCGAATAAGGTGCGTATATCCGTAAAGAAGCCGCAATAGGTAGCTGGATTGCTCCGGGGTGTCCTGCCGATCGGGCTCTGGTCAATCTCGATGACCTTGTCTATATTCTCCAATCCTTTGAGGCTTTTATGTTCCATGGCGCTCATCCTGGATCCGAAAGCATGTTTGCTCAGGACAGGATAAAGGGTCTCGTTGATAAGGGTGGATTTTCCGCTGCCGCTGACCCCTGTGACCACGATCAGCTTCCCCAGCGGAAATTTTACGTCCACATTTTTGAGATTATTCCCCTTGGCGCCTTTCAGTTCCAGGAATTTTCCATTCCCTTTTCTTCTTTCCTCCGGAATGGCTATTTTTTTCTTGCCGTTCAGGTAGGCCGAAGTAAGGGTATCCAGCTTCAGCAGCGCTTCGGGACGGCCCTGGGCCACGATCCTTCCGCCATGGTAGCCAGCCATCGGGCCAATGTCCACCAGGTAATCGGCGGCCAGCATGATATCCTTATCGTGTTCCACCACCAGCACACTGTTGCCGATGTCACGCAGATTCTTGAGGGCCTCGATGAGGCGTTGGTTGTCCCGCTGATGAAGGCCGATGCTGGGCTCATCGAGAACATAGGTTATGCCCTGGAGCTGCGAACCGATCTGTGTGGCCAGGCGTATGCGCTGGGATTCTCCCCCGCTGAGCGTCCGGGACGAGCGATCCAGGCTAAGATAGGTAAGCCCCACATTGATGAGGAACTGCAGTCGCTCCCGGATCTCTTTCAGGACATCCTTGGCGATGATATTTTGCTTGCTGCTTAATTTTTTTTCGACCGTAGCGAACCAGTCCGCCAGCTTATTCAGGTTCATGGCACTGAGCTCGGCGATATTCTTCTCTCCTACCTTGAAATGCAGGCTTTCCTTTTTAAGCCGGGCCCCGTGGCAGGTCTCGCAGGTGCGCAGTTCCATGAATTTCTCCACCCATTCGCGGAGGGAGTCGGATGTACCGCCGGCAAACCAACGCTTAAGCGCATTGACCAGTCCTTCATATTCGGTGGCGTAGACCTCGCCTGCGGATACGGTCTCGTCGAAATTCAAATCTACCGAGGTCTCCCCTGTCTCGTTCCCGTATAATACAAGGTTCAAGGCTTTTTTGGGCATGTCCTTTATCGCGACGTCCAGGCTGAATTTGTTCTTCTTGGCAATCTGCTGCACTTGCTTGAACATATAGGCTTCGCGCTCCTCGCCGAGAGGCGCGATGCCGCCTTCGTTGATGCTCTTTGTGGGATCGGGGATGATGGCGTCCATGCTGATCTGGTACACGGCGCCCAGGCCCTTGCAGGTGGGGCAGGCGCCATAAGGGGAGTTGAAGGAAAAACTATTGGGTGATGGCTCTTCATAGCTGATGCCCGTGTCCTCGCACATGAGCTGCTTGCTGTATTGCAGGAGCTTGTTATCGTCATTCAGCAGCAGGAACATGAGGTCTTTTCCCAGCTGCAGGGATTTCTGTACGCTCTGGCTGAGGCGCAGTTTCATGTCCTCCGTGACCGCGAGCCGGTCGACAACCACTTCGATGTCATGGATCTTATAGCGGTCGACCTGCATCTTTTCCACCAGGTCCTTTATTTCCCCGTCGACCCTTACCTTCAGGTAACCTCTTTTCCGGATATCTTCGAACAGTTCCCGGTAATGTCCTTTGCGACCACGGACCAGCGGGGCCAGGATCGTGATCTTTTTGTTCTTGTATTTCGTAAAGACATTGTCGACGATCTCCTCCTCGCTGAACTTCACCATTTTTTTCCCCGTATTATAGGACCAGGCCTCGCCGATGCGGGCGTAGAGCAGGCGGAGAAAATCATAGATCTCGGTGACCGTTCCGACCGTGCTGCGGGGATTTTTATTGGTGGTCTTTTGTTCGATGGAAATGACGGGGCTCAGGCCGGTGATCTTATCCACATCGGGCCTTTCCATGTCGCCGATGAATTGTCTCGCATAGGCTCCAAAACTTTCCATGTATCGCCGCTGGCCTTCCGCATAGATGGTATCGAACGCGAGAGAGGATTTGCCGCTGCCGCTGATGCCGGTGATCACCACAAGTTTGTTGCGGGGGATCCGGATATCGATATTCTTAAGATTGTGCACCCGCGCTCCGAACACATCAATGGACTCTTCCGCGCCGATACCGTTGGTCTCATTAATCTCTATGCCATTGACCTCTGCCTTAATTTCTGTAATCGCCATAAATTCTTGCTCCTTAAATTCTGGGGGTAAACCACAAAGGTAAGCAATTCGCAAGGTTCAATTGCCGGCGCCTGCCGGTAAAAAAAGGGGCCGACACAATTGTCAGCCCCAGGGATTTAATGGTTATCGGAAAGCTATTTATGCAGGGTGATGGAAGGCACCTGGGTCGTCTTGGCGGAATCCACGACGATGCTGCTGAGGGTGGTGTCCTTGTAGCCGTTGCGCCCTTTGAAATTCAGGGAATAAGTGCCGGCTGGAACACCCCTGAACAGGTATCGGCCGTCCTCGTTCGGAATGGCGTATAAAGTATCCGTTCCTTTAAGGGCAGTGATCAGCGCGGTGGAACGTTCAGGCAATACCCGTCCCTGGATCTTCGCGACGCGCACATCGTTGAATGCCACCACATAAGGACTCAACAGGAATTTGCCGCTCCAGAAGAAAATGGATCTGCCGAGGTTGAAGTCCAGCCAGAGCTTAAGATCGTTGCTGGAGGCATTGAAAATATTCTCCCGGCGTACATTGACCGTAAAGTAGGGATGCGGGCCAAATACTTCCAGAGGGTAGCTGGTTGCGCTGTCGGTAAACACGGTGTTGTCCGAGCCCAGGGTGATCTTTACTTTCAGGACCTTGCCGCTGGGGAACTGGCCGGAAGCGAGGAGGGTATCCGTTCCGTTACGCAGTTTCAGCAGGTCATATACTCCGGGAGTGATGCCCAGGGTATCCCAGATGACCGAATTATGATCATTGTCATGATGCCTTCCGTGGAAATTGTCATCCCATTCATCATCTTCATCGGGATCTGTCTGCTTTGCAGAGGTATCGATCGCGACGACCACCCGCCGGATATCGATCAATACTTTGGTGAACTGGCTGGGATCATCCATCATGTAGACGGAGAGCTGTGATTTACCGGGAGGAATGTTGGAGTTGGAACCCGCGGAATTGTCCTTGTTGCACGCAAAAATCAACAGGAGTGCAATGATGCCACTGCCTGAGGCAAGCCACTTTGTTACAGTTTTCATGTTTTGAAGTTTTAAAGGTAGAGATGGCTCATGCCGCTGAGAATCCAAAAACCGTTCCAAAAAGGGGCTCGGCTGGTTATCCGACCGTTAATCACCATATATTAAGCGTTGGCAAAATTTCACATTTCTTTAGGAAATAGGTGGAGGGAACCGGGCCGGCCTTGGTTACGGCGGGGCGGGGATTATGAGCGTGCGGGCGATACCAGGGCGGGGACGAAGGGGCGCCCGACAACTCTACTGATTTTATAGATTATTCGAAAAAAAACAGTGCGGAATTTGGAAATATGAAAAAAGGGTGCATATCTTTGCAGTAGTTCTTAACACATCTCTTATCAAGAAAGGCTGAGGGAAATGGCCCGCAGAAGCCTTGACAACCTGCCGATTCGTGCAAAACACGATGAAGGTAAGGTGCCAACTCCATCCCGTGGAATAACGGGACAGATAAGTCAGATCCAAGCTTGACGATATAAATTCATCATATTCAAAGCTCTTCTGACTATCAGAAGAGTTTTTTTTTGCCCATACCGTCGATTGGCTGCGACCCGGAACAGATCCGGGCGGCCGGTAGAAGTAAGGCGCCGGAAAAGACTCCCTGGAAGGTTATTGGTAAGTGGTGTCGCTGAACATAATTTTTTCAACCTTAAAAATTGTTCAAACATGCAAGCGACAACACAGCTCATTCACAGCATTCCCGTCGATCCGTTAACAGGCGCCATCTCCGTGCCCATCTATCAGACCTCCACCTTTGTACAAGAATCGCCCGGAGTGAACAAGGGTTATGATTATGCCCGTACAGGCAATCCCACCCGGGCCGCCCTGGAAAAGATCGTAGCGCAACTGGAAAACGGTCACACCGGCGTGGCCTTCGGGAGCGGGCTGGCCGCGATCGACGCGGTGCTCAAACTACTGCAGGCCGGAGACGAGATCATCGCGGTGGACGATATTTATGGCGGCGCATTCCGGCTCTTCGAGCAGGTGTACCGCAAATTCGGGATCTCGGCAACCTATGTGGATACGACGAATCTGGAGAACGTATTCAATGCGATCACTCCGCGCACAAAGCTGATCTGGATCGAAACGCCTACCAACCCTACTTTAAAGATCACCGATATCCTGGCCGTCGCAAAGATCGCGCGGGCCAATAATTGTTTGCTTTGCGTGGATAATACTTTTGCTTCACCCGCCTTACAAAAACCTCTTTCGCTGGGAGCTGACCTGGTGATCCACTCCGGCACCAAGTACCTGGGCGGCCATAGCGATCTGATCGCGGGCCTGGTCGTTGCGAGGGAAAAAGAGCTGGGCGACAAGATAAAATTCTTACAGAATGCCGGCGGGGCCATCCTGGCCCCTTTCGACAGCTGGCTACTGATCCGGGGCATCGAGACCCTGCACCTGCGGATAAGGCAGCATTGCGCCAGCGCACAGGTCATCGCCGGATTCCTGGAGTCGCATCCGGAAGTAGACAAAGTATTCTATCCCGGCCTGCCTTCCCACCCTGGCCACGAGATCGCGGGCAGGCAGGCAAAGGGATATGGCGGCATCGTCTCCTTCACGCTGAAAGAAGATACCGAGGCAGCGGCAATCGCTTTTGCCACTTCTACCGGCCTTTTCCGGCTGGCCGAAAGCCTTGGTGGGATCAAGAGCCTGATATCGCATCCTGCCACCATGACCCACAAGACGATCCCCGCGGAAAAGCGCAAGGCGGCAGGAGTGTCCGACAGTCTTATCCGGCTGTCCACCGGGCTGGAAGACTCCGAGGATCTGCTGAATGACCTGCGCCAGGCCCTGGATAAGATCGGGGAGCGGGGGGATGACCTGGATCGGGTGCAGAATGGGGGAAAGACGCTGGAAAAAGTAGAGGGTTCGGGTGAGGTCCTGGCCGGAGTGGCAAGTAGCGATAATTAGAGTGGCGGGTATCGGGCAATGAACGGAGGATAATAGATGACATCCGGTGAAAGCCAGGCAATGAGCGGTTTTCAGGGCATTCCTCCTACCCGATATTTTAAAAAAATATTAGCAAAAACTGGGCGGATTTACCAAAAACCCGACTATTTTTGTCGGGAACCTGGTCGACCTGCTAATCCATTTCTGCCTGTTTACTCTGTCAACAATTATTCTAATCGTTTAATTCTTCCGCGGTGGGCGGGGCAATGCATCTATCAACAATTTAAAAAAGCATTTATGAGCAATTATCATTTTGAGACGCTACAACTTCATGCCGGGCAACAGATCGATCCTACTACCAAGGCCAGGGCGGTGCCTATTTACCAGACCACTTCCTATGGATTCGACAATTCCGAGCATGCGGCCAACCTTTTTGGGCTGAAAGCCTTCGGGAATATCTATACCCGTATCATGAATCCTACCACCGACGTATTCGAACAACGTGTTGCAGCCCTGGAAGGCGGCGTAGCGGCGCTTGCCACCAGCTCCGGCGTAGCGGCACAGTTCCTCGCGCTCAATAATATTATGCAGGCGGGAGATAATTTTGTCACCACGACCTATCTCTATGGCGGCACCTATAATCAATTCAAAGTGGCTTTCAAACGCCTGGGCATTGAGGCGCGCTTTGCGGACGGGGATGATGCGGAAAGCTTTGTCAAACATATCGATAAGAATACCAAGGCCATCTACCTGGAGACGATCGGGAACCCGCGCCTGAATATCCCCGATTTTGAAAAATTTGCCGCGCTGGCGAAAGAATATGATCTGCCGCTGGTGGTCGATAATACCTTTGGTACGGCGGGGTACTTGTTCCGCCCGATCGAATGGGGAGCGAACGTAGTGGTCCAATCCGCGACAAAATGGATCGGCGGTCATGGCACTACCATCGGCGGGGTCATCGTGGATGCAGGCAACTACAATTGGGGCAACGGAAAATTCCCCCAGTTCACGGAACCTTCCGAAGGTTATCACGGACTGAAGTTCTGGGACGTGTTCGGTG
>Ga0137403_10002418_pt1 | contig 22835 bp, 20 predicted proteins | sample CZOMad2_1_16fung_FD_122057 | JGI IMG/M metagenome (GOLD analysis project Ga0137403, IMG submission 122057) | Vadose zone soil fungal communities from Angelo Coast Range Reserve, California, USA - CZOMad2_1_16fungal (Hybrid Assembly) | ecosystem: Environmental > Terrestrial > Soil > Vadose zone...
CCTTCCGGCACGTCGCCGTCGACGATCCGCTGCGCGAGACCCTCGACGATCGCGGTCTTTCCGACGCCTGGGTCGCCGATCAGGACCGGGTTGTTCTTCGTCCGGCGCGAGAGCACCTGGATCACCCGGCGGATCTCCTCGTCGCGCCCGATGACCGGGTCGAGCTTGCCCTGCTCGGCGAGCTCGGTCAGGTCGCGCCCGAACTTCTCGAGTGCCTGGTAGGTGCCCTCGGGATCCTGCGAGGTGACGCGCTGGCCGCCGCGGACGGCCTTGATCTTGGCCTCGAGTTGGTCGCGGGGGACGACGTCGAGCGCGAGCAGCAGGTGCTCCGTCGAGACGTAGTCGTCCTCGAGCTTGCGCGCCTCCTCGAACGCCTGGTCGAGGACGCGCGAGAAGGCGGCGCCCACCTGGGGCTGCTGCGCCGCGCCCTCCGTCGAGGGCTTCGCGCGCAGCGAGGCCTCGGCCTCCGCCCGCAGCGAGTCGGGGTCCGGCACCAGCTCACGCGGCAGCTCCTGATCGAGCAGCGCGAGCACGAGGTGCTCGGGGTAGAGCTCAGGGTTGCCCATCCGGCGCGCAAGCTCCTGCGCGCCCGCAACGGCTTCCTGAGATTTCAGGGTCAGCTTGTTGAAGTCCAATGTTCTCCTTAGTGCTGTCGGGTGGGAACCGGCCGCGGTGTCTGGTAGAGCACGAGGTCGCGCCGGTACTGCTTGTGAACGTTCTGGATCTCTTCGCGCATCTGGCGGTCGAGCCGCTCCAGCCGCTCGTGTGCCCTGCGCAGCTCGTCCTCGAGCCGCAGCACGACCTCGACGCCGGCCAGGTTGAGCCCGAGCTCCGTGGTCAGCCGCTGGATCAGCCGCAGGCGCTCGAGGTCGGCCTCGGAGTAGAGGCGGGTGTTCCCGCGCGTCCGCTTCGGGCTGACGAGGCCCTTGTTCTCGTAGATCCGCAGCGTCTGGGGGTGCATGCCGACGAGCTCGGCCGCGATCGAGATCATGTAGCGCGGCCGGTCGTCAATCAATGCTCCTCCTCCTTGCTGGCGGAGGGCCCCCACATGCGCTCCATCACGGCCTCGCCTGCCTCGTATGCGGTCAGCCCGGCTCGCTTGCGCGCCACGTACGCGCGCACGTCGAAGTACGCGCAGGCAGCCACGAAGATCGCGACGATCAGCCACAAGAGCGGCCGGTCCCACCTGGCGCCCGCGGCTACGAGAACGACGTAGAGCAGCCCGGCGTTCAGCACGGTGCCGACGGGCGAAAGCGACCAGACGAGCAGGTGCGTCATCGCTCGCCTCACGAGAACAGCGCCTCGCGCGGATCATCGTGGGACTGCTTCTGCAGCTCCTCGAGCAGCTCGCGCTCGCGCTTCTTCAGCTTCTTCGGCACCTCGACCTTGACGCGCGCGAGCAGGTCGCCGCGGCCGGAGCCCTTCAGCTTCGGCGCGCCCTTGCCCTTCACGCGCAGCAGCGTCCCGTCCTGCGTGCCGGGCTTGACCTTCACCGAGACCGGGCCGTCCGGGGTCGGCACCTCGACGGTCGCACCGAGCGCGGCCTCCGAGAACGTGACAGGGACCTCGACGATCAGGTCGTCGCCTCGGCGCTCGTACAGCTTCGACGGCTGGACGCGCGTGACGACGTAGAGGTCGCCCGCCTCGCCGCCCGAGAAGCCGGCCTCACCCTTGCCCTTCAGGCGGATGCGGGTGCCGTCCTTGACGCCGGCCGGGATCTTGACCGTGTAGCGCTTCGTCCGGCGCTCGCGTCCGGAGCCGCCGCAGCGGGGACACGGATCCTCGATCACGGTCCCGTTGCCATGACAGCGCGGGCAGGGCTGCGACAGAGCGAAGAATCCCTGGCTCTCCGCCACCACACCACGGCCGTGGCATTCGGGGCAGATCTTCGGCGTCGTGCCGGGCTTCGCGCCCGAGCCGTGGCACTCCGAGCATGCCGTCTCCAGCGTGACCGGGATCTTCGTCTCGACACCCTTGAGCGAGTCCTCGAAGGAGAGATTGACCTGCACCTCGACGTCGCTGCCGCGCTGGGCGCGGGAAGTTCGGCCGCCCGCCCGGCCGCCGCCGCCGCGGCCGCCGAAGATGCCGCCGAAGAGATCGCCGAGGTCGCCGAGATCACCGACGTTGAAGTCGCCGAAGTTGACGTTGCCGCCCTGGAAGCCGCCGCGCCCGTTCGCCGAGCCGAAGGCGTCGTACTGCTTGCGCTTCTCCGGATCGGAGAGCAGGTCGTAGGCGCCCTGGACTTCCTTGAATCGCTCCTCGGCCGAGGTGTCGCCCGGATTACGGTCCGGGTGGTACTCGCGCGCGAGCTTGCGGTAGGCCTTCTTGATCTCGTCGGCCGAGGCGCCCTTTGGGACGCCCAGGATCTCGTACGGGGACTTAGGAGTCGCCGTGGCCATTCGCTTCCTTCGAACCGGCCACGACGACCCGTGCGGGCCGCAGGACCCGGTCGCCGAGCCGATAGCCCTTCTGCAAGACCTCGATCACGCTGCCCTCTTCCGCCTCGGAGGGCTGCGAGAGAAGCGCCTCGTGCACGTGTGGGTCGAACTTGCCATCGGTCTCGATCTCGGCGAGGCCCTCCCGCTCGAGCGCGGACGCGAGCTGACGGTGCACCAGCCTCACGCCCTCCTCGAGCTTGACCTCCTCGTGCTCCTCCGCCGCCTCGAGCGCACGCTCGAGGTCGTCCACGATCGGCAGCAGTTCCTTGACGAGGTGCTCGGTGGCCCGCGTGGACAGGCTCGCCTGCTCGCGTGCGGTGCGCTTCTTGTAGTTCTCGAACTCGGCCGCGAGGCGCTTCAGGTCGTCGAGATGCTCCTGTGCCTTCGCCTCGGCGACGGCGAGCCGCTCTTCGACCTCGGGATCAGGTCCCGGGACATGGCCCGGGACCTGATCCCGCTGTTCGGACTGGTCGAGTTGTTCCCGTGCAGGATCCGCCATTAGGACGTCTTCGCCCCTTCCTCATCGACGATCTCGGCGTCCTCGATCACCTCGTCATCCGAGGCCGCGGTGCCGTCGCCGTCAGCGGGGGCGGAAGCCTGCTCTTGAGCGCTCGCCTGGGCGTAGACGGCCTCGGCGAGCTTCTGCGCGGCTTCCTGCAGCGCCTCCGTCTTCTGACGGATCTCGTTGACGTCCGAGCTCTCGAGCACGCCGCGGAGCTCCATCACGCGACCCTCGATCGTCGAGGCGTCGGCCTCGTCGAGCTTGTCGCGGTTGTCCTTGAGCGTGCGCTCGGTCTGGTACGCGAGGCTCTCCGCGGCATTTCGGGAATCTGCTAGCTCGCGCAGCCGGTGCGCCTCGTCCGAGTGGGACTCGGCCTCGCGGATCATCCGCTCGACCTCCTCCTGCTTCAGACCGGAGCCGCCCTCGATCCGGATCTTCTGCTCGTTGGCCGTGCCGAGATCCTTGGCCGACACGTGGATGATCCCGTCGGCGTCGATGTCGAAGGTGACCTCGATCTGCGGCATTCCGCGCGGCGCCGGCGGGATACCGACGAGCTGGAACTTGCCGAGGGTCTTGTTGTAAAGGGCCATCTCCGACTCGCCCTGGAGGACGTGCACCTCGACCGAGGGCTGATTGTCCTCAGCGGTCGTGAACGTCTCCGACTTCTTCGTCGGGATGGTCGTGTTGCGCTCGATCAGCGGCGTGAAGACGCCGCCCTTGGTCTCGATCCCGAGCGACAGCGGCGTCACGTCGAGCAGGAGCACGTCCTTGACCTCACCGCGGAGAACGCCGGCCTGGATCGCGGCGCCGACGGCGACGACCTCGTCCGGGTTGACACCCTTGTGCGGGTCCTTGCCGATCAGGTCGCGCACCTTGTCCACGACCGCGGGCATGCGGGTCATGCCCCCGACGAGGACGACGTGGTCGATCCCCGAAGGCTCGATGCCCGCGTCCGCCAGCGCCTGCTTGGTCGGACCGACGGTGCGGTCGAGCAGGTCGGCGGTCAGCTCGTTCAGCTTCGCGCGCGTGAGCTGCAGGTCGAGGTGCTTCGGCCCCTCCTGCGTCGCGGTGATGAACGGCAGGTTGATCTGTGTCGCCATCGTGGACGACAGCTCGATCTTCGCCTTCTCCCCTGCCTCGTAGAGGCGCTGGAGCGCCATCTTGTCCTGCGAGAGGTCGATGCCCTGCTCGCGCTTGAACTCGGCGACCATCCAGTCGACGACCGCCTTGTCGAAGTTGTCACCGCCGAGGTGGTTGTCCCCGTTCGTCGACTTGACCTCGAAGACGCCCTCGCCGAGCTCGAGCACCGAGACGTCGAACGTCCCGCCGCCGAGGTCGAAGACGAGAATCGTCTGGTCCTCGCCCTCCTTGTCGAGCCCGTACGCGAGCGAGGCCGCGGTCGGCTCGTTGATGATCCGGAGGACGTTGAGGCCGGCGATCTTGCCGGCGTCCTTGGTCGCCTCGCGCTGGGCGTTGTTGAAGTAGGCGGGCACGGTGATCACGGCGTCGTCGACCGACTCGCCGAGATAGGCCTCGGCGTCCGCCTTCAGCTTCTGGAGGATCATCGCGCTGATCTCCGGCGGCGCGTAGTCCTTGCCGGCGGCGTTGACGCGCACGTCCCCGTTCGGTCCTTCGACGACCTCGTAGGGGACGATCTTCATCTCCTCGGAGACCTCGCCGAACTTCCGGCCCATGAAGCGCTTGATCGAGAAGATCGTGTTCTGCGGGTTCGTCACCTGCTGACGCTTCGCGGGCGCGCCGACGAGCCGCTGGCCGTCATTCGTGAACGCGACGACGGACGGGGTCGTGCGCCCGCCCTCGGCGTTCGGAATCACGGTCGGCTCGCCGCCCTCGATCACGGCCATTGCCGAGTTGGTCGTGCCGAGGTCGATACCGATTGTCTTCGCCATGCTTGGTTCTCCTTGTCTCGCTTGCTTTCCTGGCTGAGAAAATCTAAGTCTGAGTGTATCAATGCTTGCACCCGCAAGCAAACATAGGATTGCGGCCGTGGATCCCCGGATCGAGGCCTACGCGAAGCTGCTCGTCGAGCGCTCGCTGGACGTTCAGCCCGGCTGGCAGGTCTGGATCAACTCGTCCCCGCTGGGCCGCCCGCTCGTCGAAGAGGTCGTCCGCCTGATCGCGCGGCGAGGCGCCTACCCCCTTGTCCGGCTCGGAGGAGCCGGGATGGAGGACGTCCCCTTCGAGACGATCTGGGCGCTCGAGGCTCCCGAAGACGCATTGGCCGAAGTCGCGCCTGCCGACCGTCACGCCTGGGAGACGATGGACGCCTGGATGAACATCGGCGCGCCCGAGAACACAGCCTCCGGAGCCGAGCTCTCTCCGGAGCGGCGCGCGCTCCTCGCGAAGGCGCGCCACCCGATGCGCACGCGCCGCCTCTCCGACGAGATCCCCTGGGTCGCGTGCCGGTTTCCGACGCCGGCGCTCGCCCAAGACTCGAGGATGTCGCTGGCCGAGTTCGAGGACTTCCTCTACGGAGCGTGTCTGCTCGATTGGGATGCCGAGGGCCGGCGGATGGCGAAGATCAAGGAGCGGTTCGATCGCGCCTCGGAGGTCAGGATCGTCGGCGCCGGCACTGACTTGACTCTGAGCCTGGAAGGGCGTGAGGGCGAGGTTGATGCCGGTCACGCGAACATGCCGGGCGGCGAGGTCTACTTCTGCCCGGTCGAGGATGCGACGGAGGGCGTCGTCGACTTCTCGGAGTTTCCCGCGTTCCAAGAGCCGGACGAGATCGAGGGCGTCCGGATGGTCTACCGGGCCGGCCGGGTCGTCGAGGCCTCGGCCACGCGCGGAGAAGAGATCCTCTTCGAGACGCTCGACCGCGACGAAGGCGCGCGTGTGCTCGGCGAGCTCGGGATCGGCTGCAACCCCGGCATCCAGCGCTACATGAGGAACACGCTGTTCGACGAGAAGATCGACGGCACCGTCCATCTCGCGATCGGCGCCGGCTTCCCGGCCCTCGGCGGCAAGAACGAGAGCGTCGTCCACTGGGACATGGTCAAGGACCTGCGCCCGGGCGGGCAGCTCCTGTGCGACGGCGAAGTCGTCCAGGAGAACGGGCGCTGGCTGCTCTGACCGTCGTGGCGACCGGCTCACGGCCGGAGCGTTTGCGTGCCTCGGTGTGGACTGTCCACTCGAACTGGCGCAAACGGTCATGGCAACTGGAGCAAAGGTGTGATGGTTTGTCCACAGACACGGCCAGTCGGGACGCGGAGGCAGCTATGACGCGCGTACGGTGGGCTCGTGAGCGGTCGCCTGCCGCGCTACGTCTTTCCCGACGGCACCTACCACGTCGGCACGCGCGGGGTGGACGGAACGCCGATCTTCCGCAGCGACGACGACCGCCGCTTCTTCCTCCGCCTCTTCGCGGACGTGGTGCAACGCCACGACTGGCTCGTCCACGTCTTCTGCCTGATGACCAACCACTACCACCTCGTCGTCGAAGCCCTCCGCGACGAGCTCTCGGCCGGCTGCCATCGCCTCAACGGCGTCTACGCGCAGACCTTCAACCGCCGCTATCGTCGAAAGGGCCACCTGTTCGGCGACCGCTTCTGGTCAGGTCTGATCGAAGACGACGAGGAGCTGCAGGACACGTGCGCATACGTCCTCGCGAACCCAATTCGGGCCGGGCTCTGCGAGCAGCCCGCCGATTGGCCCTGGAGCGGCAGCCGAACCGAGCGCACCGCCTGGCGGATCGTCGCACGCTCAGACGGAGATGCGCGCTCGAAACCGCGCCCGCCGCCGCCCTAGATCGACTCGGTGCATGCCGTTGCCTTCCTTGATCGGGTGAGCGCGACTTTCCAGGCCGGGCGGGGTGAAACGTGGCTAGTCTCCGACCCGTGGAGGCGCTGCGAGATTCCTGGGGACGCGAGATCAAGTCGCTGCGCGTCTCGGTGACGGACAAGTGCAACTTCCGCTGCCGCTACTGCATGCCGGCGGAGGGGCTCGAGTGGCTCGAACGGGACGAGCTGCTGAGCTTCGAGGAGATCGAGCGGCTCGTGCGCGTGCTCGCGCGCATGGGCGTCGACGAGGTGCGGCTGACAGGTGGGGAGCCCCTCGTCCGGCGCGACCTGCCTACGCTCGTCGGGATGCTCGCCGCAACGCCCGGCGTCCGCGACCTCTCACTGACGACGAACGGCGTGCTCCTCGACCGCTTCGCCGCGCCGCTGGTCGAGGCCGGCCTCCGGCGCCTCAACGTCTCGCTCGACTCGCTCTCGCACGTCCGCTTCGCCGAGATCACCCGCCGCGACGCGCTCGACCGCGTCCTCGCTGGGCTCGCGGAGGCCGAGCGCCACCCCGAGCTTCGTCCGATCAAGGTCAACTGCGTCGCGATCAAGGGGTTCACCGAGGAGGAGGTGCCGGCGCTCGCCGAGCTCGCGCGCCGCAAGCCCTACGTCGTCCGCTTCATCGAGTTCATGCCGCTGGACGCCGACCAGGCCTGGCGGGGCGACGACGTCCTCACGGGCGGCGAGATCCGAGCGCTGATCGAGGAGCGCTGGCCGCTCGAGGAGCTGCCGGCGAAGGCGTCGTCGACCGCGCGGCGCTTCCGCTTCGCGGACGGCGCCGGCGAGATCGGTTTCGTCAATCCGGTCTCGGAGCCGTTCTGCTCGACCTGCGACCGGATCCGGCTGACGGCCGACGGACAGCTCCGCACCTGCCTCTTTTCACGCCGCGAATGGGACCTGAAGACACCGCTCCGCGACGGCTCCTCCGACGAGCGGCTGGAAGAGCTGATCCGCTTCGCGGTCGCCCACAAGGAGCTCAAGCACAAGATCAACGATCCGGGTTTTGTCAGAGCCAGCCGCTCCATGTCCCAAATCGGCGGGTAGCGGTCAGGCCGCTGTTTGCAGGGAATTTCGCGAGGGCCGCCCGGCGCTTTAAAATCGACTAGTCCTTCGATGACGACCCTTGCTGCAGTCGGTCGTCGGGTGCTCCCACGCGGGTGGGGCGACCTGGCCAAACAGCTCGCCATTTGGTTCGGGTTCCTGTTCGCCTACCAGGCCGCACGCGGCATCGCCGACCGCAATCCCCCCAAGGCGTTCGACAACGGTCTCAAGGTGATCGGCTTCGAGCGGCACATGCACGGGCTGATCGAGCTGTCGTTCCAGCGCTTCGTCGACTCCTCGCAGTTCTTGATGAACCTCGCTTCCTGGACGTACTGGAACTCCGAGTTCACGGTCGTCGCACTCGCGCTGCTCTGGGTCTATCTGCGCCGCCACGAAGCCTTCACCCGCTTCAGGAACGCGATCCTGCTCGCGAACGTGATCGGTCTCGTCGGCTACGTGCTGCTGCCGACGGCCCCACCGCGCATGTTTCCGGACTTCGGCTTCGACGACACGCTCTCGCAGTTCGCGAGCCTCAACCACGGCAGCGGCTTGGTCAACTTCTTCGCCAATCCGTACGCGGCGATGCCGAGCCTCCACGCAGCCGACGCGCTGATCGTCGGGGTCGTCCTCTTCGCCGTCTGCCGCAACTGGTTCGCGAAGGCCGTCTGGGCGCTCTGGCCGCTCTGGGTCTGGTTCTCGGTCATGGCTACGGGAAACCACTTCTGGCTCGACGTCCTCGCCGGCGTCTTCGTCGCCCTCGTGGCGCTCGCGGTCATCTACGGGCGGCCGCTGAGACGCCTCCGGCTGCGGCCGGGCGCCGCTTAGCGGCGCGGATCGACCGCCCGCCGACTGTGCGAAGGCTGCCCCGCGGGACGGGTGCTACGGTCCGAGACGTGAACCGAACCGCAGCGATCGGCTCCGTCAAGCAGGGCTACACCGACGGAGCCCGGCGCCTCGCCTCTCGCTATATCGGTCGTCTCGCGCGCACGCGTGTGAGCCCGAATGCGCTGACGGCCGGGGGCGTGCTCCTCTGTACCGCGGCCGCGGTCGCGATCCCGTTCGAGGACCGCAACAAGTTCCTCTTCTACTGGCTTGCGGCGGCGCTCTTCATCGTCGGCTCGATCCTCGACATCCTCGACGGCGCGCTCGCCCGTCAGAGCGACAAAGCGACGCCGTTCGGCGAGTTCCTCGACTCGCTCTCCGACCGGGTCAGCGAAGGGTTCGTGCTCGCTGCAATCGCCTTCGTGTTCGCGCGCGCCGGCGACGACATCGCGGTCATCTTCTGCGTCGTTGCGGTCGCTGGTTCCTTCCTCGTTTCGTACGCGCGCGCGAAGGCCGAGCTGATCGGCCTCAAGGGAGACGTCGGCATCGGCAGCCGCGCCGAGCGCGTGGCCGTGATTGCGAGCGGCCTCATCCTCGCGCCGTTCGGCGTCCCGCTGCAGTGGTTCATCTACCTGCTCGCGGCAGCCGCCTGGCTGACCGTGCTCCAGAGAATCTTGTCCGTCCGAAAACAACTTCTGGGAAAGGAAGCAAATGGCTTCGACCAACGGTAAGGCGACGCGCTCCGAGGACAAGGTGCGCGTCGCGATCATCGGCGTCGGCAACTGCGCAAGCTCATTCGTGCAGGGCGTCGAGTACTACAAGGACGCCAAAGCGGACGAGTTCGTCCCCGGCCTGATGCACGTCGACCTCGGCGGCTACCACATCCACGACATCGAGTTCACTGCCGCCTTCGACGTCGTCGAGGGGAAGGTCGGCAAAGACCTCGGAGAGGCGATCTGGGCCTACCCGAACAACACGATCAAGTTCTCGGAGGTGCCGAAGACCGGGATCACCGTCTCGAGAGGGATGACCCACGACGGTCTGGGCAAGTACCTCAGCGAGAAGGTGACGAAGGCGAAGGGCTCGACTGTGGACGTGACCGAGATCCTCAAGGAGACGGGCACGGACGTGGTCGTCAACTACCTCCCGGTCGGCTCAGAGGAGGCGACCAAGTGGTACACGGAACAGATCCTCAACGCCGGGTGCGCGATGGTGAACTGCATGCCGGTCTTCATCGGGCGCGAGAAGTACTGGAGCGACCGCTTCAAGAAGGCCGGCGTCCCGATCATCGGCGACGACATCAAGTCACAGGTCGGCGCCACGATCACGCACCGCGTGCTGATGGGCATCTTCCGCGACCGCGGCGTCAAGGTCGACCGCACGTTCCAGCTCAACTTCGGCGGCAACTCGGACTTCCTGAACATGCTGGAGCGGGAGCGGCTCGAGTCGAAGAAGATCTCGAAGACCTACTCGATCCAGTCGACGGTGCCGTACGAGATCGAGGACAAGAACATCCACGTCGGCCCGTCCGACCATGTGCCGTGGCTCGAGGACCGCAAATGGGCCTACATCCGGCTCGAGGGCACGTCCTTCGGCGATGTGCCGCTGAACGCGGAGCTGAAGATCGAGGTCTGGGACTCGCCGAACTCGGCCGGCGTCGTGATCGACGCGGTCAGGCTCACGAAGCTGGCCCTGAACAACGGCATCACCGGCACCCTCGAGGGGCCGTCCGCCTACCTGATGAAGTCGCCGCCGGTTCAGTACACCGACGACGAGGGCCGGGAGCTCGTCGCGGACTTCATCGCGCAGAACGCGCGCGGCGCGAAGAAGGCGCCCACGGCAGAGCAGGTCGACACCAGCTCTTAGAGCGGGAACCGACGGGCGGCCCAGCCTCGGCGGGCCGCCCGTCGCTCGCGCATTAGGGGGGTTTGACGCAACGGAGTCTGTGCCCCCGGGGCGCGCACCGTCACGTCAAACCCCCCTACACTCGGAAAGTCGTGGGTCTCCGCGTCTGTCTGGTCACTCCTTTCGCCTGGTCTCGCCCGCACGACGTCAACGAGCACGTCGACGGCCTCGCCCGCGGGCTGCGCGCGCTCGGGCACGAGGTGACCGTTCTCGCTCCCTCGACTCGCGCGGCCGATCTCGTCGCGGGCAGGCGGGCACTGCTCGACGGTGCCGAGGCGCCGCTTGACGGCGCCGACCAAAAAGGCCGCGCCGACCTGCGCGGCGCGGCCGCCAAACCCGGCGTGGCGGGAGCGACCGGCGGGCACGCAGCGAGAAGGAGCGGTGAGCCCGGTGTGATCGCGCTCGGCCCGGCGCTGCCCGTCTCCCGGCGAAGCCGGATCGGCGTTCCGGTCGGCGTGCGGGCGAATCTGGCCCTCGCCCTGCAGCGGGGGCGGTTCGACATCGTCCACGGGTTCGAGCCCGGGCTGCCGAGCCTCTCGTACCTGGCGCTTCGCGACTCGCATGCGCTCGGAGTCGCCACCTTCCTCTCCGCGGAGCGCCTTGGTTACCCGCCGGGCAAGCCTCAGCGCGAGCGCCTCCTCTCGCGTCTCGATGCACTGCTTGCGACCTCGCCCGAGGTCGCCGCCGCCGCGGCCCTGCGGCTGCCGGGCGACTACCGGATCGTCTTCCCGGGCGTCGACGCCGAGCTCTTCCGGCCTGAGGAGAAGGTGAAGCAAATCGTGCTCGAGTGGCGGCCGACCGAGCGGCAACTCGCCCGCTCCGTGCTGCGCGAGGTGCGGCACCTCCCCGACTGGGAGGTCGTCCTGCTGCGAACGAAGCCGCTCAGCGGCCGGCCGACAATCCCGCGCGCGCTCTCCGGGCGCGTCAGCGTCCGCACCGCGCGTGACGGCGCGGCGCGCGCCGACCTGCTCAACGAGACGGCGATCTTCGTCCCCGCGCTCGAGGGGCTCGACCGGGTCGCGCTCGAAGCCGCCGCCGCAGGCGCAGCGATCGCCGCGCCGCCCGGTCTTCGAATGCAGCCGGAGCTCGCCGGCGCAGCGACCGCGCGGCTGGCGGAAGACGACGAGCTGCGGGAGCGCGAAGGACGGGAGAACCGCAAGCGCGCCGAGCGGCAGACCTTCGCGCAGCTCGCGCGCGAGCACGACGCGCTCTACGGGAAGCTGGCGAAGCGACGTCGCGCACGCGGCGAGCAAGATTCTCTCTCGAGCCGTGAGTGGATCGTTTGCGACCTGCACATGCATACGTCGTGGTCACACGACTGCGCGATCGAGGTTCCTGACCTGCTCACCCACGCGGAGACCGAAGGGCTCGGCGCGATCGCGATCACCGACCACAACGTCTTCGGCGGCGCGCTCGAGGCACTCGCCGCGACGACGAGCCTGACGGTGATCCCGGGTGAGGAGGTAAAGACCGCCGACCAGGGCGAGGTGATCGGCCTCTTCCTGAGCGAAGAGATCCCGCGCGGCTTGCCGTTCGCCGACACGCTGGCCGCGATCCATGGGCAAGGCGGCGTCGTCTATCTTCCCCACCCGTTCGACCGCATGCACTCGATCCCGGACGCCGCGACGCTCCGACGCCACCTCGAGGAGATCGACGTCTTCGAGGTCTACAACGCGCGCCTGCTCTTCGAGGGCTACAACGAGGAGGCGCTGCGGTTTGCGCGCAAGTACAACTTGACGATGGGCGCTGGCTCAGACGCGCACGTGCTTCAGGGAGTCGGCACGGGCGCACTGCGAATGCGCGAGTTCCACGACCGCGATGAGTTCCTCGTCAGCCTCCGCTCGGCCCAGGTACTGCGGCGGCCGAAGTCGCTGCTCTACCTGCAGTCGCTCAAGTGGGCGGCGCAGGCCAAGGAACGGGTCCGCTAGCGGAGAACTCGACCCGTGCCCTTGTCCCCCGCACCCACCGACGAGATCTACGAGAAGTACCTGCAAAAGGCGATCACCGAGATCAACGAGCTCGGTGACGAGATCTCGAAGGCGGCCGGTGACCGCATTCCGGTGCTCGGCTCAGGCCATCCGCTGGCCGACGTCTTCCTGCTCAAGCACCGGCCGCAGGCGGCGGAGGTGCAGGAAGGGGTCGCCTTCTATGGGCGCGCAGGCCAGGCGCTGCTGAAGTCGCTCCAGCGGCTGCACGTCGACCCGCTCGCCGTCTACGGGACGAACTGTCTCAAGTTCGCCGACGAGCCCGAGGCCGAGGCGAGACCGTGGCTCGAGCGCGAGCTCCACATCGTCCAGCCGAAGCTGATCGTGGTCATGGGCGATGAGGCGCTGGCCTTCCTGAACGAGCTCCAGTTCCCTCTCGCGGATACGCTGGAAGCGAAGGTCGGAGAGCTTCAGCGCTTCACGCCGACGATCGAAGCGCTGCTCGTTCCCGACATTGACGCTTCGCTCGACGAGCAACCCACCAAGACACGGTTTTGGAACGCGTTCAAGCAACTCGGCCCATGGTGGGCCGAGTTGCCTCCCTATTGATTTCTCGGCTTCCTCGGGCGCCGCTGGCGGTGCGATGACGGAGGGCACAGTGTGAGTAACACGGGCCCGGAAGGCAGCGTGCCGCCAGCGGCGTCAGGCGGCGCCGGAGGCCGGCTCCGCCGGCCGGGAGGTGGCGCCGGCGAGGAAGGCGAGGGGCCCTTGGTGGGCCGAGTTGCCGCCTTATTAGGGGCGCCTCGGGTCATCGCGTTCGGCCTGCTGGCCGTCGCCCTCGGCCTCTATTACGGCTTCCACACGTCGCTGCCGAACACGTCGACCTGGGGCGACGTCGCCTTTCTCTCGTTCCTACTGATCCCTGCGGTGCTCGCGCTCGTTTACCTGGGGCTGCCGCTGCGCGCCGCACGCGAGCTCGAGCTGATCGCCGTCGCGATCGCCTTTGCTGTCCTGGCGGTGATCCTGCATGAGGCCGGTCTCAACGCGCTGTCCGACTTCGCGAAGCTCGGCGCCATGGCGTTCGCCGCCTTCTGGTTCCTGAACTTCTTCGAGGCGCTCTCGTGGGTCGTGCTCGTCGCCTGCATCGTCCCGTGGGTCGACGCCTACTCCGTCTGGCGCGGGCCGACGAACGACATCGTCCACAACCACCACCAGGTCTTCTCGACGCTGTCGTTCGCATTCCCGGTGCCCGGTGAGAACGCCGCGGCAAATCTCGGGCTGCCCGACCTGCTGTTCTTCAGCCTCTTCCTCGCCGCGGCCGCGCGATTCGGTCTGCGCGTCTTCGTGACCTGGGTCCTGCTCGTCGCGTCGTTTGGCACCACGATCGCGACCGCGGTCGCCTGGGACAAACCCGGCCTGCCGGCGCTGCCGCTGCTCTCCGTCGGCTTCCTACTGGCAAATGCGGATCTGCTCTGGACCCGACTGCGAAGGTCGGGGCGAAACGAGTGATCTAAGAATCAGCCCGGCGAGGCAATCCATAAGCGCGCCCGAAGCGCCCCACGTCTCGGCAAGGTTTGGGGTTCGCGGAGCGGCGAGCTTTGCCCGGCGCGACAAGCACGCTTCGAGCAAAGGTCCTAGCGATGAAGTCGTCATGGCTCGCGCGCAGCGCGAGCCGGACTTCATCGCTTGACGAGTAGCGAAACCGACTCGACGTGCGGCGTGTGCGGGAACATGTCGACCGGCCGCACGCGCTCGAGCGTGTAGCCCCAGCTCGCGGCCAGCTCTTTCACGTTGCCGGCGAGCGTGGTCGGGTTGCAGGAGACGTAGACGATTCGGGGCGCCTCGAGACGCCCGAGCCGCCGGACCGCCTTGTTCGAGAGTCCGGCCCGCGGCGGGTCGACGACAATCACATCGGGGTCGCCGGCGCGGTCGTGGAGCTCCGCCACTGCGTCCGCCGTCTCGCCCGCGAAGAAAGCTGCATTCGAGATTCCGTTCAAGTCCGCGTTCTCGAGCGCGCAGGCAACCGACTCCTCGGAGACCTCGACGCCCCAGACGGTCAGCGCACGGGAGGCAAGCGAGAGCCCGATCGTGCCGATGCCGCAGTAGAGGTCGTACACGGTCTCGCCGCCGGTCAGCGCCGCGAACTCGCCGGCGATCCCGTAGAGGCGCTCCGCCATCGCCGTGTTGGTCTGCAGAAACGCGTTCGGCCGGACGCGGAACCGCAGCCCGCAGAGCTGCTCCTCGATCGCCTCTTCACCCCAGAGCAGCGTCGTCGGCAGGTTCGTCACCTCGGCCGGCGTCTCGTTGACGGCCCAATGGATCGAGCGCACCTCGGGGAAGCGCCGCAGCACCTCGACGAACTCGTCGCGGTCGAAGCGCTCGCCCGCAGCGGTGACCAGCTGGACGAGCACCTGGCCCGTGTTCCGGCCCTCACGGACGACGAGATGGCGGAGGTACCCCGTGTGCTCGGCCTGGTCGTAGGGCTCGAGCCGCTCCCCGCGTGCCCAGTCGCGGACAGCGCCGCGAATCGCGTTGCCGAGGTCGGTCGTCAGCCAGCACTTCTCGATCTCCAGCACCTCGTCCCAGCGCCCGGCCCGGTGGAAGCCGAGCGCTGGCCCCGCAGGCGTGGCCGTGAACGAGTACTCGAGCTTGTTGCGGTAGAAGAACTGGGACTCCGCGGGCACGATTTGCTCGACCGGGGGCTCCGCGATCCCGCCGATCCGTCGCAGCGCCTCGCGCACCTGCTCCTGCTTTGCCTCGAGCTGGGCCTCGTAGGCGAGATCCTGGAACCGGCAGCCGCCGCAGGCCGGGTAGTGGGCGCAGGGCGCGTCGACACGCTGGGCGCCCGGCTCGACCACCTCGACCGCAATCGCCTCGGCATGGCTGCGCTTGACCTTCGTCACCCGCGCGCGAACGGTGTCGCCGGGCAGTCCCCGGCGGACGAAGACGACGAATCCGTTCAGCCGCGCGACGCCGTTGCCGCCGTAGGCGAGCGAGTCGATATGAAGCTCGAGTTCCTGGTCTCTGGCGACGGGCGCGGCCACGGCCGCCAGGCTACCGGGGCTGCCGCTCCCTAAATCCAGGCCACTGCTTGAGCAGCAAGGGCTGTCGCGGCTGCTGGCGGAAATCGAAGTCGCGGACGAGGTTGCCGAGGAGCGGCGAGTTCTCGCGCACGCTCGGACGCGGGTCTGGCCGCCCGTCGGTGGCCGGGTCGAGCCGCTCGCCGTGCAGGAAGTCGTCCTCGATGAACTTCGCGTACGCGTCGAAGCTCAAGACCTGGTGGTCGATGAAGCCGCTGCGGGCGTAGGGCGAGATCACGATCCCGGGCACTCGCAAGCCGTAGCCGTTCCGGTCGACCACCGGCGGGGCGACGTGGTCGTAGAAGCCGCCCCAGTCGTCCCAGGTCAGGAAGATCGCCGTCGAGTTCCAGTCCGGGCCGCGCATGATCGCGTTCACGAGTCCCGTCACCCAGGCCTGGCCGGCGCTGACACGCGCGGGCGGATGCTCGCTCACTTTGTCGTTCGGGATCACCCACGAGACCTGCGGCAGCTTGCCGTTCGCGGCCGCCCGGTAGAAGTGGCTTACCGACCTGATGTTCCGCAACTGATGATCCTGGCGGACGTCCGTGAACCACGGCAGCGGGTTCCAGATCCCGGGCGTCTTCGCATCCTGCTTCTTCGCCTTGCAGAAGATCGCTCCGTCATCCGCGCAGTCCGGCTCGCCGCCCTTGAAGACGTAGTAGCGCCAGGAAACGTGGTGCTTGTGCAGCAGATAGGTCAAGTCGGTCCACGCGTAGTCCGGTCGCGTCCCGTCCGACGCAGGGCCGCCCGGGGGCACCTGCGGCGACTGGATCGCGTTGACGCAGCTCATCGGGTCGCCGCGCTGCGAGCATTTCGCCGACCACTCCGAGACGGCGAAGAGATGCTCGGGCAGGCTCCAAGAAGTGCTCGGCTGGAACATGTGATCCTGGAGCACGAAGTTTCGCGCGTAGGCCCAGTAGTTCGGGATCTCGCGCGCGTCGTGGTAGCCCATGACGTCGATCCGGTCCGCGCTGACCGAACACGAAGGGTCGTTCTTGACCAGGCAGGCGCGATTGAGCACCGCCCGCTCCTGCCAGACGAACCCGTTCATCAGGCGGTGGTTGATGTCGTGAACGGCGTTCAGGTGATCGTGCGGGCCGCCGACGTTGCGGTCGCGCGGATCGTGGAACGGCTCGATGCACCGCCGGGTCCTCGGATCGAACGCGCAGACGAGCGGCTCGCCGCGGTCCATCGGGATCCCGTCGGCGCCGGGAAACGTCCCGAAGTAGGAGTCGAAGGAACGGTTCTCCTGCATGATCATCACGACGTGCTTGATCTTGTGGATCCCCTCGAGCGGCACGGCCTGAGGGCGCGGCGGGCCTTCAGACGAGGCGCCGCGAACGAACGGCGCGCCGGCCACGACCGCACCGAGGCAGAGCAAGGCCGCAATCAGGAGATGAGGTCGCCGCACGGTTAAAACGTAAATCGGTCGCTGTTGAGTTGGAATGAAGAGTCCGTTGAGGGAGCGTTACGAGCCTACGCCAGCGGCGTGACGTACACCTTCCGCTCCCGCGGCCCATCGAACTCGCAGAAGAAGATCCCCTGCCAGCGGCCGAGCGCCAGCCGCCCGTCATCCAGCGGGACTAGGACCTGCGGGCTGATCAGCGAGGCGCGGATGTGCGAGGGCGCGTTCGGCCCGTCGGCGTCCGAGTGCCGCCAGCCGCCGTTGTCGTCGACGATCCGCTCCATCGCGGACTCGATGTCCTCGGCGAGCGCGGGATCGGCGTCTTCGTTGATCGTCACGCCGGCCGTCGTATGCGGCACGTACACGAGTGCGGCCGACGCGCCGTTCATCGCCCCGAGCGCCGACTGCACCTCCTCCGTGATGTCGAGCAGCTGCGTCTTGCGCTCGGTCTTGAGGCTGATCTCGCGCACGCCGTTATCCTACGGCCTGTGCCGAGCGCCTCGCCCACTCCGAAGGATCTCGATGGTTATCGCGAGGATGCCGACCGCTTCATCGCCGAGCTCGACGAGGAGTACTACCTCCACTTCGCCGGCCTGAAGGACAAGCTCGAGCTCGAGCCGATCTACGAGCGTCACCAGGATCTGACGACGCTCGAATGGACGCAGGCGCTCGGAGAGTCGGTCGACGGCGACCGCCGGATCCGCGAGCTCTGGCGCTTCGCCTGCGAGGGGCATCTCGGCAACCTGACGAAGGAGCACAGCGAGAAGGCGGCCGCCCTCGAGACCGAGCTCGAGGCCGAGGTCGACGGCGAGAAGGTCGGCTTCCGGATGCTCCGCCCGACGATCGCGAACACCGACGATCGCGGCAAGCGCGAGCGGCTCGACAAGGCCCGCACGCAGCTGACCGAGGAGCACATCAACCCCATCTACCTCGACGCCGTCGAGATCAGCCAGCGGACGGTGCCGAAGCTGGGCTCGCCGAACTACGTCGATCTCTATCGGCGTTTCGGTTACCGGCTCGACGACCTCGCCGCCCAGTGCCAGGCGGTGCTCGACTCGACCGAGCAGATGTACGAGGACGCGACCGACAAGCTGTTCCGCGACCGGATCGGCCTCGGCCTCGACGAGGCGAGGCGCTGGGATGTGCCCCGCGTCTTCCGCGCGCAGGTCTGGGACGAGTTCTTCCCCGCGGACAAGATGCTGCCGGCGCTCGAGGCGACGCTGGCCGACTTCGGGATCGACCTGCACGCCCAGGAGAACGTCCATCTCGATCTCGAGCAGCGGCCGTCGAAGACCCCCCGCGCCTTCTGCGCTCCAATCGAGGTTCCCGGCAAGGTGATGCTCGTGATCCAGCCGATCGGCGGCGCCGACGACTGGCGAGCGCTCTTCCACGAGGCGGGCCACACCGAGCACTTCGCGCACACGTCCGCGGATCTGGCGATGGAGGAGCGACGGCTCGGCGACAACGCGGTCACCGAGGGCTGGGCGATGCTGCTGCAGCATCTGACCGACGAGCCGGCCTGGCTGACGAGGCGGCTCGACGTCGGCCGCCCCGAAGAGCTCGCGCGCGAGGGCGCGACCGGACTCCTCTACTTCGTGCGCCGCTACTGCGCCAAGCTCCTCTACGAAATGGAGTTCCACGCCGCCGACGACGTGACCGCGATGCGCCCGCGTTACGTCGAGCTGCTGGGCTCCGCACTGAAGATCGAGCCCAGCGAGGCCGACTACCTCGCCGACATCGACTCCGGCTTCTACGTCACCGAGTACCTGCGCTCGTGGGCCTTCGAGGCGCAGCTTCGCGCGCACCTGCGCGAGCGATTTGGAAACACGTGGTTCGCCAAGCGCGAGGCGGGCTCGCTGCTCAGGGAGCTCTGGTCGGAAGGCCAGCGCATCAACGCAGACGAGATCTTGAAAGAGGTCACCGGCGCCCAGCTCGAGATGGCCGCGGTCGCCGAGCGCGTCTCCGAAGACCTGAACTAGCGCGGACTCACCCGGAGCGTGTTCAGAATCGCGACCGCCTCGGTCGCGACATCCCGGTTCGGGGCGTCGATGAAGGCGTAGAAGTCGCGGCCTCGTTCGCGGAAGGTGAATTCGTAGCCCGGTCCGGTTGGTTGGTCGCAGCATCCTTCGAACCGCATCGGCGAAGCGGCAAGCCGAAACCGCTGCCTCGCGGGGAAGTTATTACCGCTGCTCTCGAGCACCAGAATCAACCCGCCCCGGTAGTGGCTAGCGTTCCCGGCCGGTAGCTCGTGTCGGCTTCGCGCGAGCGCGAGCACCTGATGGGGATCGGAGCAGATGCTCAGGGCCCCGGCGCGGCGCCAACCCGAAGGAGTCGTGATGCGGATGGCGTCACCGGAGATCGTTCGTCCCGGCACCCTCGCTTCGGCCGGCGCGCCGACCAGCGCGAGCACGGCGATTGCCACTGCAGCGATTCGGAGCACACGAGGAATACGGCAAAGCGGGCGTGGCGCTTCCCGCTCCGTCCTGCATAGCTGCATATCCTTTACGCATGAACAGGACCCGGGTCGTGATCGCAGGCGCTGCGGGGCGCGACTTCCATAACTTCAATCTCGTCTACCGAGGGCGGGAGGACTACGAGGTCGTCGCGTTCACGGCGACGCAGATTCCCAACATCGAAGGGCGCGTCTACCCGGCCGCGCTCGCCGGCGAGCTCTATCCGAACGGGATTCCGATCGTCGCCGAGGACGAGCTCGAGGCGGTGATCGCGCAGAACCAGGCGGACGAGGTCGTCTTCTCATACTCGGACGTCACGCACGAGCACGTCATGCACCTCGGCTCGCGCGCGCTCGCCGCCGGTGCCTCGTACCGGCTGCTGTCGCCGCGCGAGACGATGCTGACCTCGTCGAAGCCGGTCGTGGCCGTCTGCGCCGTGCGCACGGGCGCCGGGAAGAGCCAGACGACGCGCTACGTCGCCGAGCTCCTGCGCGGCGCGGGCAAGCGCGTTGCCGTCCTCCGCCACCCGATGCCCTACGGCGATCTCGAACAGCAGGCGGTCCAGCGGTTCGCGAGCTACGCCGACCTCGACGCTGCCGATTGTACGATCGAGGAGCGCGAGGAGTACGAGCCGCACCTGAACGAGGGCAACCTCGTCTTCGCCGGCGTCGACTACGCGGCGATCCTCGACGCCGCCGAGCAGGAGGCCGACGTGATCCTCTGGGACGGCGGCAACAACGACACGCCGTTCATCAAGCCGAACCTGCACATCGTCGTCCTCGATCCGCACCGACCGGGCCACGAGCTGCGCTACCACCCGGGCGAGACGAACCTGCGGATGGCGGACGTCTGCATCGTCAACAAGGTCGACTCGGCGCCACAAGAGGGCGTCGAGGCGGTGCTCGCCTCGATCCGCGCCGCGAACCCCCTCGCGCACGTCATCCGAGCCGCCTCGCCGTTCACGGTCGAGGAGAACGGCGTCAAGATCGCCGGCAAGCGCGTGCTCGCCGTCGAGGACGGGCCGACGCTGACCCACGGCGAGATGACCTACGGGGCGGCCGTCCTGGCCGCGAAGGAGCAGGGGGCCGCCTCGCTCGTCGACCCGAGGCCGTTCGCCGTCGGCTCGATCGCACAGACCTTCGAGGACTACCCGAACGTCGGCACGCTGCTGCCGGCGATGGGCTATGGCCGCAAGCAGATGGAAGACCTGCGCGAGACGATCGCGCGCTCCGATGCCGAGGTCGTGTTGATCGGAACCCCGATCGACCTCCGGCGCCTGATCGAGCTCGACAAGCCGGCCCTACGGGTCAGCTACCGCCTGCAGGAGCTGGACGAGCCCGGGCTCGCCGAGATCCTCGCGGACCGCGGCATCATCGAACGCGCCCTGGTGTAGTGACCACCGTCGTCGCGCTGGGCGGCAACGCGCTGATCCGGCAGGGCGAACGCGGAACGGCGGCCGAGCAGCGCGCGAATCTGCGGACGACCTGTGAGGCGCTGCGCCCGTTGCTGGGCGACGGCGACCTCGTCGTCACCCACGGAAACGGGCCGCAGGTCGGCAACGAGCTGGTGCGGCAGGAGCGGGCCGCCGACGAGGTGCCGCCGCTGCCGCTCTATCTCGCGGTCGCTCAGACGCAGGCGGAGATCGGGGCGCTGATCGAGTCCGAGCTTTCAGCCGTGGCCGAGCGGCCGGTCGTCTGCGTGCTCACCCACGTGCGGGTCGACGAGGACGATCCGGCGTTCGGGAACCCGACGAAGCCGGTCGGGCCTTTCTATTCGGAGGAGCAGGCGCGGACGCTCGAGGCCGACCGCGGCTGGACGGTGGCGCACGAAGCCGGCCGCGGCTGGCGGCGGGTCGTCCCCTCGCCGAAGCCGCTCGGGATCGTCGAGCTCGCGGCGATCAAAACGCTGGTCGCCGCCGGGACGATTGCCGTTGCCTGCGGCGGCGGCGGGATTCCCGTCTCCTCGAGGAACGGCCGCCTGACCGGCCTCGACGCCGTGATCGACAAGGATCGCGCCTCATCGGTACTGGCGATCGCGCTCGGCGCCGAACGGCTCGTGATCGTCACGGACGTCGAAGCTGTCAGCCGCGGCTGGGGCACGTCGGCACAGGAAGAGCTGCGGGAGCTGGACGTCCGCGCCGCCGAGGCGCTTCTGCCCGAGCTCGCCACCGGCTCGATGGGCCCGAAGCTCGAGGCGGCACTCGAGTTCGCGCAAGCGACGGGTCACGAGGCGCTGATTACCTCCGCCGCCTCGCTTGCCGAGGCCCTGGCCGGGCGCGCCGGCACCCGGATCACGCCCTAACCGAACGTCGGAGGAAGAACTAGCCGCAGGTGGGTGGCGAGCCTGGACGCGGCCGGGACGAAATGTCGAGAAGGATTTATTACTCGAAAGAAAGGCCGTAACACAGTGACCATTGTCTTGATCATCGTCGTCGTCGCGCTGTTGCTCGGCGGCCTTTGGTACGTCCGCGGACGCCGGGCGTAGCTAGTCGGCGAAGCTCTAACCCTTCTGCCTGGCGCCGGACGGGGGCGGCGGCCGGAAGCATGGTTATTGTCGGCGCGTTGAGCCTGCGCGCCTCCGCATTTCGCGCCAGCGTCGCGTCTGCGTGGTTCGGGCCGCTCGCGCTCACGGTCGCACTCGGCGCCGCAGCCGCCGCCGTCGCCGGGACGATCGGGGCCGACGCTCGCTGGCTGCCGGCCCTCGGCAGGATCATCCTCGACCGAGGCAAGATCCCGGACGGCGTTCCTTATGCGAGCGCGCCATCGGCAGGCTGGCACAACGTGCCGGTCCTAGCGGAGCTGATCCTGCGTGGGCTGACAAGCGCGGCTGGCGATCGCGGCCTGCTGGCAGCCCAGGTCGTGGCGGTCGCCGCAGCCTTGGCGATTCTTGCCTGGGATCTCCGCCGCGCGGGCGCGGACGATCTCGCCGGAGCGCTCGTCCTGCTCGTGGTCGTGGTGGGTGCGCTGCCGGTGTTGCTGATAGTTCGCTCGCAGCTCTTCTCGCTGCTGCTCTTCCCCGTACTGGTCACACTGCTCAGGGCCGAAGCGCGCTCACCAAGCCTGCGGATCTGGCTCGTCACACCCCTGTTCGCGCTCTGGTCGAACCTGCACGGCGCGGTGCTCGTCGGCCTCGCGGTCGCCGCGGCCTACCTGATCTTCGGGCGCGCGCGCCGGCAGCCGCTTCTGGCCGGCTCTGTACTCGTGGCATCGGCCCTTGCTGTCTGCGTCACGCCGGCGCTCCAAAACACTCCCGGCTACTACGCCGGTCTCCTTCAAAACGAGGCCGCCCGCCGCGGCGAGGCGCTCTGGTCGCCGCTCTCACTGACCTCGGGCTTCGACTTGCTGCTCCTGGCAGCCGCAATCGTCTTGCTCGTGCTCGCGACGCGGACCCGCCCCGCGCTCTGGGAGGCGATCGCCCTGGCGGGTCTCGCTGTGCTGACGGTTAAAACGGCGCGCAGCGGT